>RCUS01001235.1_pt1 | contig 13818 bp, 10 predicted proteins | sample 2166221 | NCBI WGS metagenome assembly RCUS01 (sample SAMN09932758, study PRJNA488358) | compost metagenome | isolation source: compost soil in cyclohexanecarboxylic | place: Germany: Experimental Botanical Garden | reverse complement strand
GATTCTATGGGTGTAGTTGATATGCCTGTTGAAATTAATTTAGAGGTTGGAGAGAGCGTAAGAATAGTATCAGGACCATTTAAGGATATGCTTGCTACTGTTGTTGAGATAAACACAGAAAAGCGTAAAGTGAAAGCTTTAGCAGAATTATTTGGTAGAGAGACTTCTATTGAAGCCGAATTAAATCAGGTTGAAAGATTAGTTTAATACTAATTTTTATCAATAAAGACTATGGTCTTAATTAAGTGGGAGGGCTAAAGTCCGTATTACCACAGTATAGGAGGAATAACACATGGCTAAGAAAGTAACAGGAATGATAAAACTTCAACTTCCTGCAGGTAAGGCAACACCAGCTCCACCAGTTGGTCCAGCATTAGGACAACATGGAGTTAATATAATGGGATTCTGTAAGGAGTTTAATGCTAAAACTGCTGATAAAGCTGGTTTAATAATACCAGTTGTTATAACAGTATATCAAGACAGATCATTTAGCTTTATATTAAAAACTCCACCAGCTGCAGTTTTAATTAAAAAAGAATTAGGACTAGAAAGTGGTTCAGGAGTTCCAAACAGAACTAAAGTTGGAAAAATAACTAAAGAACAAGTAAGAAAAATTGCTGAGTTAAAAATGCCAGACTTAAATGCTGCATCAGTAGAAACTGCAATGAGTATGATTGAAGGTACTGCTAGAAGCATGGGAGTAACTGTAGTAGAGTAATTTCTAGAAATTGGTGGGAGGTAATAACCGTTAATACCACAAAGGAGGCTTAATAATGGGAAAGAAATATGTTGAAAGTGCAAAATTAGTAGATAAGAGTGCTTTATACACTCCAGTTGAAGCTTTAGATTTAGCAGTAAAAACTGCAAAAGCTAAGTTTGATGAAACAATAGAAATACACGTAAGATTAGGGGTAGACCCAAGACATGCTGATCAACAAGTTAGAGGAGCAGTTGTTCTTCCACACGGAACTGGTAGATCAGTTAAAGTATTAGTATTTGCTAAAGGTGATAAAGCTAAAGAAGCTGAAGCAGCTGGAGCAGAATTCGTTGGAGCTGAAGAATTAGTTTCTAAAATCCAAAACGAAAACTGGTTTGATTATGATGTAGTTGTAGCTACTCCAGATATGATGGGTGTAGTTGGTAGATTAGGTAGAGTATTAGGACCAAAGGGATTAATGCCGAACCCAAAATCAGGTACAGTTACATTTGATGTTGCTAAAGCAATCGCTGATATCAAAGCTGGTAAGGTTGAATATAGAGTAGATAAAACTGCTATAGTTCACTGCCCAATCGGAAAGAAATCTTTCGGAGTGGAAAAATTAGCTGACAACTTCCGTGCTTTAATGGAAGCTGTAGTAAAAGCTAAACCAGCAGCTGCTAAAGGACAATACGTTAAGTCAGTTTCTTTATCAGCAACAATGGGACCTGGAGTTAAAGTTAACCCAGTTAAAGTTTTAGAATAGTATTGACATATGTCGAGAAATGATATATAATCAATAACGTTGTAATAACTGAATAGGTAAAACCGTAGACAGTGGGTGCGATGTGCATAACGTAAACAACCTACCGAGGGTTCCATACAAATGCTTGTAATGGGTCTTTCCTTGTCTGCGGAAAGACCCTTTCTTAATTATAAAAAAGCAGTTAAAAACTGTGAGGAGGTGGACACACAGTGGTAAATAAGAATAGACAGTTAAAAGAAGCGAAAGTTGCTGAAATTAAAGAGAAGTTAGAAAAAGCTCAATCTGTAGTTCTTACAAGTTATCAAGGATTAACAGTTGAAGAAGATACTCAACTTAGAAAGACTCTTAGAGAAGCTGGTATAGAATATAAAGTATATAAAAATACTTTAGTTACATTAGCAGCTAAGGAATTAGGCCACGAAGGAATAGTTCCATTCTTAGAAGGACCTGTATCGATAGCATTCGGTTACGAAGATGTTACAGCTCCAGCAAGAATTTTAAGTGACTTTGCTAAAACTCATAAGAAATTAGAGTTAAAAGCAGGAATAGTATCTGGTGAAGTTTATGATGCAGAGAAAGTTAAACAACTTGCTGCAATACCACCAAAAGAAGTTCTTATTGCAAAACTTCTTGGAAGCTTCAAAGCTCCATTATCAAATCTTGCATATTTATTAAATGCAATAAAAGAGAAAAAAGAATCAGAATCTGCTGAATAATTAGTGATTATAGCAGAAAAAAATAATTAGTAAAAAATTTCGGAGGTGCCTTAAAATGACAAAGGAACAAATCATAGAAGCTGTAAAAGCTATGAGCGTTTTAGAATTAAATGAATTAGTAAAAGCTTGTGAAGAAGAATTCGGAGTAAGTGCTGCTGCACCAGTTGCTGCTGCAGGCGGAGCTGCTGTTGCTGCTGTTGAAGAAAAGACTGAATTCGACGTAGTTTTAACTAGCGCTGGAGCTAATAAAATAAAAGTTATAAAAGTAGTTAGAGAAGTAACTGGATTAGGATTAAAGGAAGCTAAAGAAATAGTTGACGGAGCTCCTAAGACAATTAAAGAAGCTATAGCTAAAGAAGCAGCTGAAGAAATAAAAGCTAAATTAGCTGAAGTTGGAGCAGAAGTTGAAGTAAAATAATTTCTGTTTAGCATAAAAGAGGTGCTAGTACTAGCGCCTCTTTAATTTCTCTATAAATAATTTAGAAATTACAATAAAAGTGATTATAAGGTAAAACAAGTATTGACAGCGCAAGATCAATATGATAATATCATTTAATGTACTATTCAATATGGAATAGTATATATAATTTTAGAATAGCCGTATATAAATTAATAATTTAGGTTATACTAAAATAATGACATTACCCGAAAGTAACCTTCCGTAGGGGGAAGTGCGTACTTTTGGTTATTTTAGTTTAAACGAGGGGTGAAAGTTGATGGTACATCCTGTCCAAGTGGGAAAAAGAACTAGAATGAGCTTTGGAAAGGTAAAAGAAGTTGCAGAAATGCCAAATCTAATTGAGGTTCAATTAGATTCATACAACTGGTTCCTAAAAGAAGGGCTTTATGAGGTTTTTGAAGATGTAAACCCTATAACTAACTTCACGGGAAATCTAGTTTTGGAGTTTACTGACTTCAAGCTTGACAAAGATAACATTAAGTACTTAGTAGAAGAGTGTAAAGAAAGAGATGCAACTTATGCTGCACCTTTAAAAGTATCTGTAAGGCTTCAGAACAAGGAAACTGGAGAGATTAAAGAACAAGAGGTTTTCATGGGAGATTTCCCATTAATGACTGAGCAAGGTACTTTTGTTATAAATGGAGCAGAGAGAGTTATAGTAAGCCAATTGGTTAGATCGCCAGGTGTTTATTATAATGTGTCAAGAGATAAAAGTGGTAAGAAGCTATTTTCTTCAACAGTAATACCTAATAGAGGAGCATGGTTAGAGTACGAAACAGATTCTAATGATGTAATCTATGTAAGAATTGATAAGACAAGAAAGTTACCGATAACAATCTTAGCAAGAGCTATGGGTTTCGGAACTGATACTGAACTTATTGAGTATTTTGGTGAAGACGAAAGATTCAAGGCTACTATTGAAAAAGATAATACTAAGACTAAAGAAGAAGCACTATTAGAAATTTACAAGAGATTAAGACCAGGAGAACCACCAACTGTTGATAGTGCAGTATCTCTTATTGATTCATTATTTTTTGACGCAAAAAGATATGATTTATCTAGAGTTGGAAGATATAAATTCAATAAAAAGTTAGCTATAAACCTAAGAATTGCTAATCAAATAGCAGCGGTTGATATAGTTAACCCAGAAACTGGAGAGATTCTGGTAGAGAAAAATCAAAAGATAGCAAGAACTGTAGCAAAAGAAATTCAAAATTTAGGGATAAACTCTGTAGATATATTAGTTGATGATAGAATCTTTAGAGTAATTGGAAATCACTTTGTTAAAATCCAAAATCATGTTGATTTTAATGTAGATGATTTGAATATTAAAGAAAATGTTCATTTCCCTACCCTAAAAGAAATTCTTGATACTTATTCTACTGAAAAAGAGATTAAGGATGCTATAAAGAAGAATATTAACAGACTTATACCTAAGCATATTGTTAGAGATGATATATATGCAACAATAAGTTATGAATTAGGATTACCTTATGGTATAGGAAATGTTGATGATATAGATCATTTAGGAAATAGAAGATTAAGAAGTGTTGGAGAACTTCTCCAAAATCAATTTAGAATTGGTTTATCAAGAATGGAAAGAGTAGTTAAAGAAAGAATGACTATTCAAGACCAAGAAGGAATAACTCCACAAGTATTAATTAACATAAGACCAGTAGCAGCTGCTATTAAAGAATTCTTTGGTAGTTCACAGCTTTCTCAGTTCATGGATCAAACAAATCCATTATCTGAGCTTACTCACAAAAGAAGATTATCAGCTTTAGGACCTGGAGGACTTTCAAGAGAAAGAGCTGGGTTTGAAGTTAGAGACGTTCACTACTCACACTATGGGAGAATGTGTCCGATAGAAACACCAGAAGGACCTAATATAGGACTTATAAACTCTTTAGCTACTTATGCAAGAGTTAATGAATATGGTTTTATAGAAACTCCATATAGAGTTATAGATAAAGAAACTAGTCTTGTAACAAATGAGATTAGATACTTCACAGCAGATGTTGAAGATCAATATTACGTTGCACAAGCTAAGGAACCAATAGGAGAAGATGGAAAACTATTAGATTCTAGAGTTACTGTAAGATACATGGAAGATGTTCTTGTGATTCCTAGAGAAGATGTAGATTTAATTGATATATCTCCAAGACAAATAGTTTCTGTTGCTACAGCTATGATTCCTTTCTTAGAGAACGATGATGCTTCCAGAGCACTTATGGGATCTAACATGCAACGTCAAGCAGTTCCATTATTAAAACCACAAGCACCAATTGTAGGTACTGGGATTGAATTTAAAGCGGCTGTAGATTCTGGGGTTCTACCTAAAGCAGTTAATGCAGGGGTAGTGTCCTATGTAAGTGCTAATGAAATTAGAGTTAAGAGAGATTCTGATGGAGGAACTGACACATACAGACTTCTAAAGTTCAAGAGAAGTAACCAAGGAACTTGTATTAATCAAAGACCTATAGTTTCTAAAGGCGAATATGTATCAAATGGTACTGTATTAGCTGATGGACCATCTACTGATTTAGGAGAAATAGCATTAGGTAAAAATATCAGAATGGGCTTTATAACCTGGGAAGGATATAACTACGAAGATGCTATGCTTATTTCAGAAGAACTAGTTAGAGAAGATGTGTTCACATCTATTCATATAGAAGAATATGAATGTGAAGCTAGAGACACTAAATTAGGGCCAGAAGAAATAACTAGGGATATTCCAAATGTTGGTGATGATGCAATAAGAGATCTTGACGAAAGAGGAATCATAAGAATTGGTGCTGAAGTTAGATCTGGAGATATTCTTGTAGGTAAAGTAACACCTAAAGGAGAAACTGAATTAACTGCAGAAGAAAGACTATTAAGGGCTATATTCGGAGAAAAAGCTAGAGAAGTAAGAGATACTTCTTTAAGAGTTCCTCATGGAGAAGCTGGTATAATAGTTGATGTTAAAGTGTTCACTAGAGAAAATGGTGATGAACTTACTCCAGGAGTTAATGAATTAGTTAGGTGTTATATAGCACAAAAGAGAAAAATATCTGTTGGAGATAAGATGGCTGGACGTCATGGAAACAAAGGGGTTATTTCTAGAGTTTTACCAGAAGAAGATATGCCATTTTTACCTGATGGAAGACCACTACAAATATGTCTAAACCCTCTAGGGGTTCCTTCACGTATGAATATTGGTCAGGTACTTGAAGTTCATTTAGGATGGGCTGCAAGTAAATTAGGTTGGCATATAGCTACACCAGTATTTGATGGAGCTACAGAAAAAGATATTGAAAACTGTCTTGAAGATGCAGGATATAATGCAAATGGAAAGACTGTGCTTTATGATGGTAGAACTGGAGAACCGTTTGATAATACTGTTACTGTTGGTATAATGTATATCTTAAAACTAGCCCATTTGGTTGATGATAAGATACATGCTAGATCTACAGGTCCATACTCACTAGTTACTCAACAACCACTTGGAGGTAAAGCTCAATTTGGTGGTCAAAGATTTGGTGAGATGGAAGTTTGGGCACTAGAAGCTTATGGTGCTGCTCATACATTACAGGAAATTTTGACAGTTAAATCAGATGATATTGTAGGTAGAGTTAAAACTTACGAATCAATTGTAAAAGGTGAAAATATACCTGAACCAGGCGTGCCAGAGTCATTTAAGGTTCTTATTAAAGAACTTCAAGCTCTTTGCTTAGATGTAAGAGTTCTTAATGATGAAAATCAAGAAGTTAAACTTAAAGAATTGACAGAAGATGATGACGCAGTTGAATTAGATGTAAATATAGAGGGTAATGAAGATTTTGTACCAGCAACTCCGGATGGAGAAGATAGTTATTTAACTGGGGATGAGGAATTGGAAGAAGAGTTAGATTATGAATCATTCCAATTAGATGAATTCCAAGAAGATTTAGAACTTGATGATTTTAATGATGAACACTAATTTGAAGGGAGGATATACCCTTGATCGAATTAAATAATTTTGATGCATTGCAAATAGGTTTGGCTTCTCCACAACAGATAAGAGAATGGTCTAGAGGGGAAGTTAAAAAACCAGAAACTATTAACTATAGAACATTAAAGCCAGAAAGAGATGGTTTGTTCTGTGAAAGAATATTTGGGCCACAAAAGGATTGGGAATGTCATTGTGGAAAATATAAGAGAGTAAGATATAAGGGAATTGTCTGCGATAGATGTGGAGTAGAGGTAACTAAAGCTAAAGTAAGAAGAGAGAGAATGGGGCATATAGAACTTGCTGCCCCTGTATCTCACATATGGTATTTTAAAGGGATTCCGTCAAGAATGGGGCTAATATTAGATATGTCTCCAAGGGCCCTTGAAAAAATATTGTATTTTGCTTCTTATGTAGTAATAAACCCTAAAGAAACACCATTATTAAAGAAACAGTTATTAAATGAAAAAGAATATAGAGAAGCTGTAGATAAATATGGTGAGGAAAGTTTTGTAGCTGGAATGGGTGCTGAATCTATAAAAATGTTATTAGGAGAAATAGATTTAGAGAAACATTCAGTAGAGCTTAAAGAAGAATTAAAACAAAGTACAGGTCAAAAGAAAGTTAGAATAATTAGAAGATTAGAAGTTGTTGAATCTTTCAGAAAATCAGGAAACAATCCTGAATGGATGATAGTTGATGTTATACCAGTTATACCTCCAGATTTAAGACCAATGGTTCAATTAGACGGAGGAAGATTTGCAACGTCTGACTTAAATGATCTATATAGAAGAGTTATAAACAGAAATAACAGACTTAAAAAACTTTTAGATCTTGGAGCTCCTGACATAATAGTGAGAAACGAAAAAAGAATGCTTCAAGAAGCTGTAGATGCACTAATAGATAACGGTAGAAGAGGAAGACCTGTTACAGGCCCTGGAAACAGACCACTTAAATCTTTATCTGATATGCTTAAGGGTAAGCAAGGAAGATTTAGACAAAATCTTCTTGGTAAAAGAGTTGACTACTCAGGAAGATCTGTTATAGTTGTTGGACCTGAGTTAAAGATGTACCAATGTGGGCTTCCAAAAGAAATGGCTTTAGAATTATTTAAGCCATTTGTTATGAAAAAATTAGTTCAAGATGGTGTAGCTCATAATATAAAAGCTGCTAAGAGAATGGTTGAAAGAGTTAGTGCTCAGGTATGGGATATACTTGAAGAAGTAATAAGTGATCATCCTGTATTATTAAACCGTGCTCCTACTCTTCATAGATTAGGTATTCAAGCATTCCAACCAGTTTTAGTTGAAGGTAGAGCTATTAAACTTCATCCGTTAGTTTGTACAGCTTATAATGCTGACTTCGACGGTGACCAAATGGCTGTTCACGTTCCTTTATCAGTTGAAGCACAAGCAGAAGCTAGATTCTTAATGCTAGCTGCTGGAAATATACTAAAACCATCTGATGGTAAGCCAGTTTCTGTACCTACACAGGATATGGTTCTAGGTTCTTACTATCTAACTGTAGATAAAGATGGTGTTAAAGGAGAGGGATCTTACTTCTCTTCTGTAGATGAAGTGCTTATGGCATATTCATTAAAGGAAATTGATATTCATGCTAAAATAAATGTAAGATTATATAGAGAAATAGATGGTAAACTTGAAAGTGGAATAGTAAAAACTACGGTAGGAAAGATTATATTTAATGAATCAATTCCTCAAGATCTTGGATATGTAGATAGAACTAATCCTGCTGAAAGATTTAATTTAGAAGTTGATTTCTTGGTGACTAAAGGTTCACTTGGGGGAGTAATTGAAAGATGTTATGTTAAACATGGTCCGACTAAGACCTCTGTAATGTTAGATAACATTAAAGCTACAGGTTATCATTATTCTTCAATTGGAGCTATTACAATAGCAGCTTCAGATATGATAGTTCCTCAAAGAAAATATGAGTTACTTGAAGAAACTGACAAAACAGTTGATAGAATTGAAAAGATGTTCAGAAGAGGATTGATTTCAGAAGAAGAAAGATATGATAGAGTTATCCAAAAGTGGACTGATACTACTGAAGAAGTTGCGAATGCACTTATGGATAGTATGGATAAGTTTAATCCTATATATATGATGGCGGATTCTGGAGCCAGAGGATCTAAATCTCAGATCAAGCAATTAGCTGGTATGAGAGGACTTATGGCAAATCCTTCAGGTAAGATTATAGAATTACCTATTAGAGCATCATTTAGAGAAGGCCTAGATGTATTAGAGTACTTTATATCAACTCATGGAGCTAGAAAAGGTAATGCTGATACAGCTCTTAAAACAGCTGACTCTGGATACTTAACAAGAAGACTTGTTGATGTATCTCAAGATGTTATAGTTAGAAGTCAGGATTGTGGAACAACTGAAGGAATAGTTGTTGCAGATATCAAAGAAGGAAATGAAGTTATCGAAGGTTTAAAGGAAAGATTAACAGGAAGATATAATGCTGAAGACATAATTAATCCAGAAACTGGAGAGGTTATACTTGCTAAAGATAACTATATGGATGTTCATATGGCTGATAAAATAGTAAAAGCTGGTGTTAAGAAAGTTAAAATTAGATCAGTATTTACATGTAAGGCTAAAGTTGGAGTTTGTGCTAAGTGTTATGGTATGAACATGGCAACTGGACAAAAGATAAATATCGGTGAAGCAGTAGGTATTATAGCAGCTCAATCTATAGGAGAACCAGGAACTCAGCTTACAATGAGAACATTCCATACAGGTGGAGTTGCTGGAGCGGATATAACTCAAGGGCTTCCTAGAGTTGAGGAGTTATTTGAAGCTAGAAAACCTAAGGGATTAGCTATAGTAAGTGAAATACATGGTACAGTTAAGTTTGAAGAGACAAAGAAAAAGAGAGTAGTTTATGTAGTATCTAACGAAGGTGCTGAGAAAACTTATGATATACCTTTTGGATCAAGACTTAAGGTTAGTGATGGAGATATAGTTTCAGCTGGAGATGAAATAACAGAAGGATCTGTAAATCCACATGATATCATGGGCATTAAGGGAGTAGATGGGGCTAGACAATATCTGCTTTCAGAAGTTCAAAAAGTTTATAGACTACAAGGTGTTGATATAAATGATAAACATCTTGAAGTAGTAGTTAGACAAATGACTAGAAAAGTTAAGATAAGCGAATCAGGTGATACTGAACTATTATCAGGAACTTTAATAGATATGTTTGATTTTGATGAAGAAAATGCTAGAGTGGAAGCTTTTGGTGGAGAACCAGCTCAAGGAGAAAAGGTACTTCTAGGTATAACTAAAGCAGCTCTTGCAACGGATAGTTTCCTTTCCGCAGCGTCATTCCAAGAAACTACAAGAGTTCTTACTGATGCAGCAATAAAAGGAAAAATAGATCCACTTCTTGGATTGAAGGAAAATGTAATTATTGGTAAACTGATTCCGGCAGGAACAGGTATGTTGAGATATAGAACAGTAAAACTCAATACTGAGGATAATATTGCAGATGAAATAGATGAAATTGCTATTGAAGATTAAACAATCAATATTATTGACATGTGTATGCTTAGATGATAAAATAAACTTTGTGTGATTTGTAAGCTACTGTATAGTATACATTTGTCTACATGATTACATGAGCAAAGTTTTCTAAACTTTGCCCATGTTCTATATAATTGGGGGGATTTCATGATAGACAGACTGATAGGGAAAAAACTTATTGGGATTAAACAATGTGCTAAAGCTATGAAAAATGGTTCCGGTACAAAGTTATATGTAGCTAAAGATTCAGATGAAAGGTTAATTTTACCTTTAATAGAATTAGCCACAGAAAAAAACATTCAAATTAATTATGTTGACACCATGAGGGATTTAGGCAAAATGTGTAGCATAGAAGTAGGTGCAACATCTGCTTTAATGCTTGAATAACGCAATTATCTAATTTATATAGATAAGTGAAAAAATCAGGAGGTGAAACCATGCCAACTATTAGCCAATTAGTAAGAAAAGGTAGAAAGACAGTTGTTACTAAATCAACTGCACCAGCACTAAAGGAATGTCCACAAAGAAGAGGAGTATGTACAGTAGTTAAAACTACGACTCCAAAGAAACCAAACTCAGCTCTAAGAAAAATAGCAAGAGTTAGATTAACTAACGGTTACGAAGTAACAGCTTATATCGGAGGAGTAGGTCACAACTTACAAGAGCACAGCGTTGTTCTTATAAGAGGTGGTAGAGTTAAGGATCTTCCAGGTGTTAGATATCATATTGTTAGAGGAGCTCTTGATTCTGCAGGAGTTGCTAACAGAATGCAAGCAAGATCAAAGTATGGTGCAAAGAGACCAAAGAAAAAATAATATGGTAATTTAGTGCAATGCCTTCAGCATTTACATAGATAAAGAAAAATCTTTAATATATACTGCAGGAGCAGCGCACTTTACGGCAAATGAGTCGAGTACCAATGAACTTAAACTAAGATTGTTAAGGAGGGAAGAAAAGTGCCAAGAAAAGGACATATATCTAAAAGAGATGTATTAGCAGATCCAGTTTACAACTCAAAGGTTGTAACAAAATTAATCAACAGTATAATGGAAGATGGTAAAAAAGGGGTAGCACAAAAAGTGTGTTACGGAGCTTTTGAAACTATTGAACAAAAAACAGGTAAAGACCCATTAGAAGTATTCGAGGCAGCAATGAATAATATAATGCCATTACTAGAAGTAAAGGCAAGAAGAATAGGTGGAGCTAACTATCAAGTTCCAATAGAAGTTAGACCAGAAAGAAGACAGACTTTAGGTTTAAGATGGTTACTTATCGCAACTAAAAAAAGAGGCGAAAAGTACATGAGAGAAAAATTAGCTGGAGAATTAATGGATGCAGCTAATAATACTGGAGCAGCTGTTAAGAAGAGAGAAGATACTCACAAAATGGCTGAAGCTAATAAAGCATTTGCTCATTACAGATACTAATTTCAAAACTGTTTTGGCTAATGCCAAAACAGTTTTATCTAATTTAAAAAACACAATTTGAGAGGAGGAAATTTCATGGCTAGAAAATATCCTTTAGACAAATTCCGTAATTTTGGAATAATGGCTCATATAGATGCTGGTAAAACAACAACTACTGAGCGTATATTATTCTATACAGGAAGAAGCCATAAAATTGGTGAAGTTCATGAAGGAGCAGCTACTATGGACTGGATGGTTCAAGAGCAAGAAAGAGGTATAACAATTACTTCCGCTGCTACAACATGTGTATGGAAAGATCATGAATTGAATATTATAGATACACCAGGACACGTAGACTTTACGATAGAGGTTGAAAGATCACTAAGAGTACTAGACGGAGCAGTAACTGTTCTTGATGCTAAATCTGGTGTTGAACCTCAAACTGAAACTGTTTGGAGACAGGCGGATAAGTATGGTGTTCCAAGAATGATTTATGTAAATAAAATGGATGCTACTGGTGCTGATTTCTTTAGATGTATTAATACAGTTAGAGATAGATTAAAAGCTAATGCAGTTCCAATACAAATTCCAATTGGATCAGAAGAAAACTTCAAAGGTATTGTTGATCTTATTAAAAATAAAGCCGAAGTATATTATGATGATTTAGGTAAGGATGTTAGAGAAGAAGATGTACCTGCAGACTTAGCGGATCAAGCTGAAGAATATAGAGGAGCTTTAATTGAAGCAATAGCTGAAACTGATGAAGAATTAATGATGAAATACCTAGATGGTGAAGAAATAACTGTTGATGAGTTAAAAGCAGCTTTAAGAAAAGCTACTATAGCAAATGAGATAGTTCCATGTATATGTGGATCTTCATATAAAAACAAAGGTGTACAATTAATGATCGATGGAGTTGTTGATTACTTACCATCACCATTAGATATACCACCAGTTCAAGGTACTTCTTTAGATGGCGAAGAAGATTCAAGAGAGGCTTCAGACGAAGTTCCAATGTCTTCATTAGCATTTAAAATTGCTACTGACCCATTTGTTGGTAAGTTAGCATTTACAAGAATATATTCTGGAGTAATGCGTAGTGGTTCTTATGTTCTTAACTCAACTAAGGGCAAAAAAGAAAGAGTTGGAAGACTTGTAAAAATGCACGCAAATACAAGAGAAGAAGTTCAAGAGCTAGAAGCTGGTGAATTAGGAGCTGTTATTGGATTAAAGAACACTACTACAGGTGATACTTTATGTGATGAAAACAATCCAATAATACTTGAATCTATGGAATTCCCAGAACCAGTTATAAATGTAGCTATTGAACCTAAAACAAAAGCAAGCCAAGAGAAGATGGGATTAGCATTAGCTAAGTTAGCTGAAGAAGATCCATCATTCAGAACTTGGACTGATGAAGAAACTGGTCAAACAATTATTGCAGGTATGGGTGAATTACACTTAGAAATAATTGTTGATAGACTTACAAGAGAGTTTAAAGTTGAGTGTAACGTAGGGGCTCCACAAGTTGCTTACAAAGAAACAATTAGATCTGCTGTTAAAGCGGAAGCTAAATACGCTAAGCAATCAGGTGGTAAGGGTCAATATGGTCACTGTGTAATTGAAATGGAACCTACTGAAGGTGAATATGTATTTGAAAATGCTGTAGTTGGAGGAGCTATTCCAAGAGAATACATTCCAGCAATAGATAATGGAATACAAGAAGCTTCAAAAAATGGTATCATAGCAGGATATCCAGTTATCAACTTTAAGATTAAGTTAGTTCATGGATCTTACCATGAAGTTGACTCCTCAGAAATGGCATTTAAGATTGCAGGATCTATGGCGTTTAAAAATGCGATGTCAAAAGCAAGTCCAGTATTACTTGAACCATCAATGAAGGTTGAAGTTACTATGCCAGAAGAGTATATGGGTGACGTAATCGGAGACATAAACTCAAGAAGAGGAAGAATTGAAGGTATGGAAGCATTAAATGGTGCTCAAGTAGTTAGAGCATTCGTTCCACTTTCAGAAATGTTTGGTTATGCAACTACTTTGAGATCAAGAACTCAAGGTAGAGGAGTTTACTCAATGGTATTTGATCATTATGAGGAAGTTCCAAAGAACATTCAAGAGCAAATAGCAGGAAAAAGAGCTTAATAGCTTTTAAAATAAGTTATTCTAAATTTGACCTTATTAAGGAGGAAAATAAAAATGGCTAAGTCAAAATTCGAAAGAAATAAACCACACGT
>RCUS01001234.1_pt1 | contig 13830 bp, 10 predicted proteins | sample 2166221 | NCBI WGS metagenome assembly RCUS01 (sample SAMN09932758, study PRJNA488358) | compost metagenome | isolation source: compost soil in cyclohexanecarboxylic | place: Germany: Experimental Botanical Garden | reverse complement strand
GTTAATAAAGTAACAATTCACAAATTGTTAAGAAAATTATAAAATTTATATAAAAATATTATAAAAATGAAAGATAGGTTGATAGATAGACTTATTGACAAGGCGAAAATTGAATATATAATAATAAATAAGACGATGGAGTTTTGCAATGACAGGCAGGTTCTATCTTTTTTTTTAAGAAGTTTTAGGGGGGATACAATGAAAAATATTAAAAAGATATTGTCTCTGGTAGCTACACTAACAATATCAGTTAGTTTAATAGCTTGTGGTGGAAAAAGTACAAGCACACCAGACGCAGCAGGATCAGGAAAAACATTAAAGGTACATCTTGATGTTGAAGTTGCATCAATGGACCCACAAATAGCAACAGATGGTACTTCTTTTGAAGTAATGGCTGCAGTTACAGAAGGATTATATTCTGTAGACGAAGCTGGATCACCTATTTTGGCAATGGCTGATAAGGTTGATAAAAGTGAAGATGGGTTAAAATATACTTTCACATTAAAGGATGCTAAATGGACTAACGGAACTGCAGTTACTGCAAAGGATTTCGTTTTTGCTTGGAAGCGTCTAGTTGATCCTAAAACAGCTAGTGAATATGCATTTATAGCTGGTATAGCAGGAATTAAAAATGCTGATGATATTTCAACAGGTAAAAAGGGGTTAGATGAATTAGGAGTAACAGCTAAGGATGATAAAACTCTAGTAGTAGAATTATCACATCCAGTTCCATTCTTCGAATCATTAATGTCATTCCCTTCATTTTTACCAGTTAATGAAGAATTCTTTAAAAAGAGCGGAGATAAATTCGCTACATCACCAGATACTATTTTAAGCAATGGTCCATACAAAATTACTGCTTATGAACCAGCTGCAACAACAATAGAATTAAAGAAAAATGAAGATTATTGGGATGCTAGCAAGGTTAAATTAGCTGGTATACAATATCAAGTAATCAAAGAAGCTCAACAAACTATGCTTGCATATCAAAATGGAGATTTAGATGTTGCAACACTTGCTGGAGAACAAGTAGAACAATTTAAAGCTGATAAAGAATTCCATAACATTATGGCAGGATACCTATGGTATATTTCTCCTAACCAAAAGGTTGCTGGATTAGAAAATGAAAATCTTCGTAAAGCTCTTGCATTATCTTATGATAAAAAAGCTGTTGTTGATAACATATTAAAAGATGGTTCTATAGTAGCAGACTTTGCAGTACCAAGCTTACTTGCAACAGGTCCAGATGGAAAAGACTATCGTGAAACAGCAAGCACTTATCTAAAAACTGATAAAGCTAAAGCTGTAGAATTCTATAACAAAGCTAAACAAGAATTAGGTAAAGATAAATTTGAATATAAGATGGTAGTTGAAGATACTGAATCAGCTCAAAATGTAGCTCAATTCATTCAATCAGAAATACAAACAAATCTTCCAGGAGTTACTGTTAAGTTAGAAGTAATGCCTAAGAAGAACAGAGTTGAAAGAATGCAAGAAGGAACATTTGAACTTGGATTAACTCGTTGGGGACCAGACTATGCAGATCCAATGACATACTTAGATATGTGGACTACAGGAAGCCCTAACAACTATGGTTTCTGGTCAAACACAGATTACGATAAAATAATAAAATCTGCTCAAGACGGAGATCTTGCTTTAGATCTTGATAAGAGATGGGAAGAATTAAAGAAAGCAGAAAAGATAGTAATGGATCAAGCAGTTATTTTCCCTGTTTACCAAAAGGGTAATGCTGTTATGATTAAAGATGGCGTATCAGGTATTGAATTCCATTCTGTTGGTATCAATAGAATCTTCAAGAATGTCGATAAGAAATAGTAAGTTATGTTCATTAATAAGATATTACAGTGGTTATTTTATAACCACTGTAATATTGCTTAAAAGAAGCTTTAGCAGACAGATTAGCTACTTAAGTATTCCGAGAAGGAGGAATTCAACGTGAAAAAATACTTGCTCAAAAGAATAGTAGTTTCATTACTCACTTTATTAGCAATTTTATTAATATTATTTTTAATGTTAGAACTTATGCCTGGTTCACCATTTAATGATGAAAAATTAACTGTAGATCAAGTGGCTTTATTAAATGCAAAATATGGATTAGATCAACCGGTATTTATAAGATTTTTTAATTATGTGAAAAATATGCTAACAGGAGACTTTGGAGTTTCCTACACAATTTCGAAAAATACACCAATATCTCAATTGCTTTCAATGCGTTTGCCTATATCTCTTAGACTTGGAGGACAGGCTGTTTTGCTTGGAGCACTAATAGGTTTGGTTTTAGGTATAATAGCTGCTTTAAAGCACAATACAATATGGGACACTTTAACTACTGTAATTTCAGTTTTAGGTGTTAGTTTACCTTCTTATGTATTTGCCCTTGCTTTATCATATTCATTAGGATATAAATGGACAATATTCCCGCTGCTTTATTCAGCAGATTCACCATTTAAATCAGCGGTATTACCAACTATAGCCCTATGTATGTTTACCATAGCTACAATAGCTAGATTCACTAGAACAGAAATGCTAGAAGTGCTTGGAACTGACTATATGTTACTTGCAGAAAGTAAAGGTGTAAATGGGATAGCATTAATATTTAGACATCAGCTTAGAAATGCACTTATTCCAATAGTAACTGTACTTGCGCCTTTAGTTGTAGGATTAATGACTGGAAGCTTGGTTATAGAAAAAATCTTCTCAATACCAGGTATAGGAAGTTTATTAGTTACTGCAATACAAGCAAATGACTATAACGTAGTAGTTGCTTTAGCCTTTATCTATAGCGCTATGTATATTGGAATTATGCTTATTGTAGATATTTTATATGGAGTTATAGACCCAAGAATAAGATTAGCAAAGGAGGACGGTCATGAGTAAACTAAATGGAGAGCTAGAATTTCTACCTAATGATTTTGAATTAGTTGGGGAAGAAAATATATCTCATATCGATAAAAGTTATGCTAGTCAGCCCTACTTTAAGGATGTATTAAACCGCTTTGTTAAAAATAAGGGAGCAGTAATAGGATTAGTTTTTATAATACTAATTACATCAATGGCTATAATAGGAGTAAGTCTTAATGGACATACATATGAGTCACAGATAATTTCACAGCAAAATTTAGCACCAAGAGTTCCAGGACTTGAAGGCTTAGGTATTTTTGATGGCAGTGAAACCATGAATACATCTGGTGGACAGGTAGAAACAAATAAATATTTAGAGAATAATGAACTTAAAGATGTTTACTATTGGTTTGGTTCAGATGTTCTAGGAAGAGATATATTTACTAGAACTTGGATGGGAACCAGAATTTCATTATATATAGCTTTAATAGCAGTTTTAATAGACATGTTATTTGGATTAAGTTATGGACTTATATCAGGATATTTTGGAGGTGCCGTTGATAATGCTATGCAACGTTTTGCAGAAATATTAAATGGTATACCAAACTTAGTTATAGTTACTCTTTTAATTATTGTATTAAAGCCGGGACTTGCTACAATTACCTTCTCACTTATGATAACAGGCTGGATAGGTATGAGTAGAATAGCAAGAGCCCAGATGTTAAAACTTAAAGAACAAGAATTTGTACTCGCATCAAGAACCTTAGGAGCAAAAGATTTCTTTATTATATTTAAAGAAATACTACCTAATATTTTAGGGGCAATAATTACAAATACAATGTTCTCAATACCAAATGCAATATTTACAGAGGCGTTTTTGGCCTTTATTGGTCTAGGAGTACCACCTCCAATGGCTTCACTTGGATCATTAATAAGTGAGTCGTTTAAGTCCTTTACAACCCATCCATATATGATAATGCCTCCAGTTATAGTACTAGCTATATTAATGCTGAGCTTTAATATGCTTGCAGATGGTATACGTGATGCATTTGACCCTAAAATGAAAGAATCATAAGGAGGATGAAGAAATGGAAAAAGAAAAAATATTATCAATTAGAGACTTGTCAATATCCTTTAAAACATCCTCAGGAAAAGTTAGTGCTATTCGTGGTGTTGAATTAGACCTTTATAAAGGTGAAACCTTAGCAATAGTAGGGGAAAGTGGTAGCGGAAAATCTGTAACTATGAAGGCTGCAATGGGTATCCTTAGCAGTAATGGGCAAGTAGAATCAGGAGAAATTAACTTCTCCTATTATAAAGATAAAGAGAAGGTTAATGTAGACATACTTAAACTTTCAAAAAAAGAAATGAGAACAACAATAAATGGAACTCGTATAGCTATGGTGTTCCAAGACCCAATGACTTCTTTAAATCCAACTATGACAATAGGTGCTCAGATCATGGAAGGCATGATATGGCACTATAAAACCCCTAAAGAAGAAGCCAAAAAAAGAGCCATAGAACTTTTAGAACTTGTAGGAATAGTTGATGCAGAAAAACGTTTGAAAAACTATCCTCACCAATTATCAGGAGGAATGAGACAAAGAGTAGTTATAGCTATAGCTCTTGCATGTAACCCAGATTTATTAATCTGCGATGAACCTACAACAGCATTAGATGTTACTATTCAAGCAAAGATAATTGAACTTATAAAAGATATTCAAAAGAAGATGAATATATCAGTTATTTATATAACTCATGACTTAGGAGTTGTAGCAAAGGTTGCAGACTATGTTGCTGTAATGTATGCAGGAAAAATAGTTGAAAAAGGAAAGATAGATGAAATATTCTATGATCCAAGACATCCATACACTTGGGGCTTGTTATCAGCTATGCCTGACTTAGACACAAAAGATGATAAGTTATATACAATACCAGGAACCCCTCCTAATTTAGCTGAAGAAGTAAAAGGAGATGCTTTTGCACCAAGAAATATCTATGCATTAAACATTGATAACAGATTAGAACCTCCAATGTTTAAAATATCAGACACCCACTATGCTTCAACATGGCTTTTACATGAAAAAGCACCAAAGGTTGAGATGCCTTCTGAACTTAAAGCAAGAATAGACAGAATGTTAAGGGAGGCGAAGCTAGATGGAAAATAAAAAGCCTTTATTAGAAGTAAAAGAACTTAAGCAGCATTTTAAAATAAGTAGAAAATACACAGTAAAAGCTGTTAATGGAGTAGATTTTGAAATATTTCCAGGGGAAACCTATGGATTAGTTGGGGAATCCGGAAGTGGAAAATCAACCATAGGACGTTCAATAATTCGTCTATATGACCCAACATCAGGGAAGATAAACTTTGATGGAGTTGATATATCAGGAAAATTATCTGAAAAGGAAAAAAAGCATTTAAGAATCAATATGCAGATGATATTCCAAGACCCAATGGCATCTTTAAATCCACGTAAAAAAGTATTGGATATAATAGCTCAAGGTTTAGATGTTCATAAGCTTTATAAAACCAAAGAAGAGAGAGAAGAAAAAGTATATAAAATATTAGAAAAAGTTGGCTTATCAAAAGAGCATGCAAATAGATATCCTCACCAATTTTCAGGAGGACAAAGACAACGTATAGGGATAGCAAGAGCCCTTATAATGAACCCAAAACTTATAATAGCAGATGAAGCTATAAGTGCATTAGATGTATCTATTCAAGCTCAAGTAGTAAACCTAATGAAAGATATACAAGAGGAAACAAACACAGCTATCTTATTTATAGCCCATGATTTATCCATGGTAAAATATATATCAGATAGAATAGGAGTTCTTCATTTAGGATATCTTCTAGAAACAGGAACAAAGGATGAAATTTTCACAAATCCAATTCATCCTTATACAAAATCACTATTATCAGCAATACCACATCCAAACCCTATTGTTGAGAGAACAAGAATATCAGAAAGCTATGATTACAAAACAAGTGGAATAAGTTACGAACAAGGAAAACAAAAACATGTAAGTGGAAGTCATTATGTATTAGCTACAGATGAAGAATATAAAACTTGGTCAACTAAATAGTGAAAATCCTCCAGATTATCTTTCTGGGGGATTTTTTTGCACAAACTAACAAAAACTTTTTTGATATGAGTTCAATTAGTTTGTCAGTAGCAGTAGTTTCTTTTATAATTGGATTATTAGTAAAACGCTTTTTAGGAATAGATATATAAGAATTGAAAGTATATATATCTAGATTTAGGTTTAATATATTAAGGTGATTAATTAAAACATAAGGGGGAATAAGTATGACCTTTAGAAAAATATTAACAGTGCAGCTTATAATTTGTATGTCACTTGTTTTTGTTGCATGTGGTAATAAAGAATCTTCAAAAAACCTAGAAAGAAATACTCCAAATACTTTAGAAATATCATTTCCATATGTAAGACAAAGTGGAAGTTCAAACAACCAATTTGCTGTATGGATAGAAAGTGATTCTGGAGAATACATAAAAACCTTATCCGTAACTAAATATACAGCAACAAAAGGATATAAGGTTCAGGAAAATGCAATTCCTACATGGGTTAAAAAATCAAACATCTCTAAAAAGAAGACAAAGGAAATTGATGCAGTTACAGAAGCAACACCTAAGTCAGGAGATATGGTTTATATATGGGATCTTAAGGATAAAGATGGCGCAGAAATACCAAAAGGAAGCTATAAATTTGTTGTGGAAGGAACCACAAGTTTAACTAGCAGAATAATTTATAGTGGAAAGATAGAAATAGGTGGAGAAGAAGCAACTGTAAAAGCAGAACCTCAATATGTAGGAAATGAAGCAAAAGAAAGTGATATGATAGGTGAGGTTGTAGCAAAATATAATCCATAATATAAAAATATAGAAGTAAGTAAAAGGATCTTATGTGAAGATGTGTAGCATATAGGGTTCTTTTTTATATAATGTTTTTTTATGCAAATAAAACTTGTAAATATTTCTATAAATAATATTGACAATAAAAAATGTAAATGATATCATTAGTTTAACGTTAAATCTTAACAACTTACTATCATTAATCTTAAAGAAAATGTTTCAAAATATTTAGTTTAACGTTAAATCAATCAACATATAAGAAAGATGAGGAAGGGGAAAGTTTATGAACAGATTTAAAAAACTCTCTAGCATAGTGCTTACTACAGTACTAGCAATGTCAGTATTATCGGGGTGTGGACAAACTGGGAATACTGCAAACACTTCAGACAGAAAGGTTAAATTAAAACTTGGAATATGGCCTGAAGCTACAATGACAAGTGAAATTACATTACATGAAGGTTACAAGGCTAAATTAGAAGATAAAGATAAGGATGTTGAAGTTGTTCCATCATACTACAAATACACTACAGAGACATTTGTACCTATGGCTGAAGCTGGAAACTTACCAACCATATTTGAAACATGGTATACTGAACCTCAAAAACTTATTAAGGGTGGATATGTTGCTGATATAACAGATATATTGAAAAAGCGTGGATGGGATGAAGCAATAAATCCATCAATTAAGAAACTTTTATCAGATGGAAATGGAAGAATATATGGTATTCCACGTGATGGATATGCATTAGGGGTTATGGCTAATGTTAAATTATTTAAAGACGCCGGACTAGTTGATGCAGATGGACATCCAATAGTTCCTAAAACATGGGATGAATTAGCTAAAACAGCTCAAACTATTAAACAAAAGACTGGTAGTGCTGGACTATGTCTTTTAGCTAAAGATGCAGCTGGTGGTTGGCATTTTTCTAATATAGCTTGGGCATTTGGAGCTACTTTAACTACACAAGAAGCTGATGGTAAATATAAATCTCACGTTGATAGTAAAGAAGCTATAGAAGCAATGAACTATGTTAAAGATTTGAAATGGAAATATGATGTTTTAACTGCAGATCCTACAAATGAAGATTGGGGAACAGGTTTCTCTAACTTAGGAACAGGCGCTGCTGCTATGTATATAGCTGCAAATGATGCTGTTGAGCAACCTACTGAAAATAATGGACTTCCTGCAGAAGATTTAGCTATATTTGCTATGCCAGCAGGACCTAATGGAGCTCAATATTCATTATCTGGTGGAACTCCATATATGTTCTCAAAGGATGCTACTGAAGCTGAAATCAATGCGGCTTTAGATTATCTTGAACTTATGGGTAAGGCACCAGTTGCAACAGAAGATTCAATAGCAGGTATGGAAGCTGATGCTAAGAGAAAAGTAGAAACTGGAATTCCTGTTATTAAGAGATTCCCTGCTTGGGTTAATAAGGAAGTACTTGATGCTGAAGCAAAAGTATTAAAAGATAACAAAAATGTTGATGATAAATTATATGCTTCATATTTTGATGCTATAGACAAGCAAGGAAACCTTCGCGTAGAAGAACCAGGATCAGCTCAAGATTTATACTCAGAACTTACAAAAGTTATACAAGCAGTTATCACTGACAAAAATGCTGATGTTACTGCTTTAATGAAACAAGCTAATGTTAATTACCAAAAGATTTTAGATGAAAAAGTAAATAAATAAAAATAGTTATTTTATATGTCTAGTTATCCAAATAGGTTTTCTTTATAAGACAACCTATTTGGATTCTTAAAAATCTTAGGGAGTGGGAAGAATGCGAAAAGTTGAGACGAATGATTTACAAATCTGTGCAACTCCAGAAATTACAGTAAAGAAGAAAAAGGTTTTAAAAAGAAAAGATTTAATAGGTTGGGCTATTATGTTACCAACACTTATTTTATTTTCTTTTTTCATATGGGAGCCTTTATTAGAAAATATTAAACTTTCACTATATCAAGCAAATGGAATTAGACTGGTTAAATTTGTAGGATTAGATAATTACTTTACCGTATTTGCTCATCCTGATTTTTGGGCAGCACTTAAAAATACTTTTAGTTACATTGGTTGGTCGTTGGTTATAGGTTTTTTTGCACCTATATTAGCGGCTATTCTTATAAGTGAGACTATTCACTTCAAAGGATTATTTAGAGTAGGAATTTATTTTCCTAATATAATGCCAGGGCTTGCCACAGTGATAATGTGGGGATTTTTATTTAAACCTGGTGGAACAGGAACTTTAAATATTTTGCTTGGAAAAATAGGAGTAGATCCTCAGCTATGGTTAACTAATCCCGGTTGGACAATTCCTCTTATTGTTATGAGTATGACGTGGAAAAGTGCAGGAGCTACAGCCTTAATCTATTTAGCAGGTATAAGCAGTATTAATCCTGAACTATATGAAGCTGCAACCATAGATGGTGCTTCAGTACTACAAAGAATAAGATATATAACATTACCGAAGTTGTTTTCACTTGGTAAGACAATGTTCATACTTCAAATAATAGCAGTCTTTCAAATTTTATATGAACCAATGGTTATGACTAATGGGGGTCCTAATAATGCTAGTATTTCAATTATGCAATTAGTATATAATTTTGCATTTAAGGATTATAATTTCCCAGTAGCTGCAGCTTTATCAGTTATTGTATGTATAATACTTGCGGTATTAAGTGTACTTTACTTTAAGCTAACCTCAAATAAAGAAGGGTAGGAGGAGAGTTATAAGATGTTTTTTAATAAGTATAAAGAAAAATCAGATGGAGCAATTCGTTATTATGATATAAAGTCATTAAAAACAAAAATACTTTCTATAACAATTTTTATACTGTGTTTATTAATACTTATAGTATGCTTATTTCCTTCTGTATGGGTGTTTTTAGCTAGCTTTAAAGATATTAGTGAATTTAGAAAAGATGCGACTATACTACCTTCAACTTTTAATTTTCAAAAGTATGTAGATACTTGGAATAACTTAAAATTTGTTAGATATTATATAAATTCAACTATAGTAGTAATTGGGGGAACCTTGTGTTCAGTAACATTTAATGGTCTTTTAGCTTATGTGTTAGCTATAATCAAGCCTAAAGGGCACAAAATAATATTAGGATTAGTTATGTGGAGTTTATTAATTCCAGCTACAACAAGCATAGTAGCATTATTTGTGAATATTAACAAAGTAGGTTTAAATGGATCTTTTTTACCTCTATGGTTGGTATTTGGAGCTAATGCATTTTATGTAATATTATTTAAAAACTTTTTTGAAGGGTTGCCTAAAGAGTTAATAGAAGCAGCTAAATTAGATGGATGTGGAGAACTTCAAATATTTTTAAGAGTAATATTACCTTTATCTAGACCTATAGTAATGGTTGTTGTTATTTTTACAGTTACTGCAGCTTGGTCAGATTTCTTATTACCTTATCTAGTACTTAATGGTACTCAAAAAGAAACAATCATGGTTAAGTTATTTGCATATCACTCCTCTAATAAAGTTAATGCAGTAGATATGTTAAGAGCAGTAGCCTTTTCAATTATTCCACCAATTATTCTATTTACAATATTCCAAAAACAAATTACAGATGGTGCCACAGCAGGTGCAGTAAAGGAGTAGAATTAAATATGGCAAAAATAGCGGATAAATACTATGTTACAGACTCGTGGAAAATCATTGAAGAAGGATTTAATAAAGATTACTCAGAGGTATCTGAATCTATATACTCCCTGGGAAATGAGTATATGGGAGTGAGAGGTTATTTTGAAGAAGGGTACACTGGAGATAGCCTCCTTGGAAGTTATTTTAATGGAGTGTATGAATCACAAGAGATTACAGGCTCCTCATATAAGGGAATAATAAAAGATAGTGAGTTTATGGTTAATTCAGTAGATTGGTTATATACACGTATAATTCTTGACAATGAAGTTTTAGATTTAAATAAAAGTAGTTTCAGAGATTTTAGAAGAGAACTAGATTTAAATACAGGAATTTTAACTCGTTCATTTATATGGGAAGTAGATGGAGGAAAAGAAGTAAAGCTAGAATTTGAACGTTTCTTATCAATGGAAGATGCTAAGCTAGCAGGGCAGAGAATAAATATTACGCCTATAAATTTTAATGGTGATATAACAATCGTATCAGGTTTAGATTTTACAAATATTCATCATATGGCAGGAAAAAACCTATGGAAATGTAGTGAAAATAGTAGTGGAGATAGGTGGCTAAGTATACTTGGAACCACAATAAATACAAAGCAAAATGTTTTTTCTACTTGCGCTTTTGATTGTATATATGAAAAAGAAGAAGATATTAGTGAGGAAAAGAAAATATTAAAAAGCTTTAAAATCAGCTTAAAAGATGGTGAAAAAGCTACCTTTACTAAAGTTATTAGCAATCTAGTAAATAAGAATGATAAAGATTCACTTGATGAATTTATATCTAAATGTAAAGAAGAAAAGAAAAATATCACATCAATTAAATATGATGAGATTAAAGATAGAAGCATAGAGTGGTGGAAAAAAGTCTGGCTTGAATCAGATATTGTTATAGATGGAGATGAGTTAAATCAACAGGGCGTAAGATTTTGTATATTCCAAATGCATCAAACTTATCATGGAGCAGATCAAAGTAATGTAATTGGAGCAAAAGGATTAACGGGAGAAGCATATAACGGTAACTCATTTTGGGATACTGAAGCATATTGTTTACCTTTCTACATTTTTAACAACCTAGAAGCAGCAAAACAATTATTAAGATTTAGATTAATTACATTACCAGAGGCTAAGGCAAGAGCAAAGCAGTTAGATTGTGAAGGTGCATTTTTTCCGATAGCAACTATAAGTGGAAGAGAATGTTGTAACCTATGGCAGCATGCAAGTCTTCAGCTTCAACCATCAACAGCAGTTGCATATGGAATATGGCATTATGAGAATATAACTAAGGATGAAGAATTCGTATTTGAAACAGGTGCACCACTTCTTATAGAAATAAGCAGGATGCTTGCTACAAGAGGTGATTGGAGTGCAGATAAATCAAGATATGGATATTATGGGGTAATGGGACCAGATGAGTTTCAAATGATGGTAAACAATAATTGTTACACAAATTATATGGGTAAAACTACACTTGAGTATACCCTAGATGTTTTAAAGAGATTAGAAAGTAAAAATAAAGATTTATATGATAATATCCTTGGAAAGTTAAACGTTAAACAAGAAGAATTAGAAAATTGGCGCTTAATAGGGGAGAAAATGTTCATTCCTTATAATAAAGAAACTAAGCTTTTTGAGCAGCATGAGGGTTTTTTCAATTTACCTCATATAGATGTTGACAAGATCCCAGTAGAAGATTTTCCATTATATCATAACTGGACCTACGATAGAATTTACCGTAACGACATGATTAAGCAGCCTGATGTTCTTATGTTTATGCTTTTATATAACAGCAGATTTACAGATGAGGAACTTAGAGCTAACTACGAATACTATGAGCCAAGATGTATTCATGAAAGTTCGCTTTCACCATCAGTACACTCAATATTGGCGGCACAATTAAAGAAACATAGAGAGGCTTATGACTTTTTTGGATTTGCAACTAGAATGGATTTAGATAACTACAATCGTAATACAGATGAGGGTTTACATACAACCTCTATAGCAGCAGCTTGGATGAATATTTTATATGGGTTTGGAGGAATGCGTTCAGATAAAGAGGTGCTTAGTTTTAAACCTTCGATTCCTAAAGAATGGAATGGATATTCTTTTAGACTATGCTATAAGGATGATGTAATCGTAGTTGAAGTTAATAAAGAAAATGTAGCATTTTATACTTTAAATGGTACAGAAATTCAAATTGAAGTGTATGAAGAAATCATAACTTTAAGTGAAGAAAAAAGATTAATAAATATTCCAAGCGAATGGAGAGGGGAAAATGATTAGTTGGTTGATAGAAGAAAATTCGTATAACAAGGATAAAATATCAGCAAACGGCAATAAATTTCTTATAGGAAATGGATATCTTGGGATAAGAGGTACTCTTCCAGAGTATGAAAAGGAGCAGTTTGTAGCTATAAATTTATCTGGAATTTATGATCAGGTAGGAGATGCTTGGAGAGAACCCTTAAATGCACCAAATGCTCTTTTCACCTATGTTGAATTTGATGGACAAGAGTACCGTTTGCCGAAGGTGGAGCCTTCTACTAATACACTAGCATTAGATTATAGATATGGTTTATTTAAATCTAAAACTAGTTTTGGTACAGATAAAGGGAGGTTGAGCATTGAGGTAGAACGATTTGCATCAATGGTTAACGAGCATTGTATTCTTATGAAATATAGCGTTACTTCGGATTATGATGGAGAGTTAAATATATATACAGGAATAGATGGAGAGGTATGGGATATTAATGGACCTCATTATGATGAGATCAGGTACTCAATACAAGAGGATGTATTAATCTCCAATGCTTTAACTCATGAAAATAAAGATAGGGTTTGCGTCAGTGAAAAAATTAAATATAACTTTGAAGCAAAAAAAGAGAAGGTTGAGAAGGATAATAAGCTTCTTAGAAAGATAAGTATAGATGCAAAAAAGGGGTTTACTTACGAAATATATAAGTTTATTACTGTATATACCAGTAAAGATTGTAAGAATCCAATAGAAGAATCGGTAGCACTTGTAAGAGATATATGGGACAAGGGTTATTTTGAATTATTAGAAGAACATAAAAGAGCATGGGATAAAATCTGGTATACCTCTGAAATTATAATAGATGGTGATGATAAGGCGGAAGAGGGGATTAATTATTCCATATATCATCTGCATTCTATAGCACCTAGACATTCTAAAAGTTTATCAATTCCAGCAAGAGGATTATCAGGACAAACTTATAAGGGGGCTATATTTTGGGATACAGAGATGTTCATGTTGGACTTCTTCTTAAACACTGAACCAGAGGTAGCAAAAACCTTACTTAAATACAGAATAGATACATTAAAAGGCGCTATGAAAAAGGCAAGTTCTTACGGATATAAGGGAGCCTTTTATGCGTGGGAAAGCCAAGAAAATGGATATGATGCGTGTTCAGA
>RCUS01001229.1_pt1 | contig 13888 bp, 7 predicted proteins | sample 2166221 | NCBI WGS metagenome assembly RCUS01 (sample SAMN09932758, study PRJNA488358) | compost metagenome | isolation source: compost soil in cyclohexanecarboxylic | place: Germany: Experimental Botanical Garden | reverse complement strand
TGTGGGCCAGGTTGCGCTCGGGCAGCAAGGCATCGACCAGGTGCTCGAACGGCAGTTCCTGGTGCGACTGGGCGCCGCCGATCACGTCTTTTACCTGCTCCAGCAGCGCGGCGAAGGTGGCGCGCTCGTCCACCTGCACGCGCAGCACCTGGGTGTTGATGAAGAAGCCGATCAGGCCTTCCAGCTCCTTGCGGTTGCGCCCGGCGTTCGGGGCGCCGATGCGGATGTCGGCCTGGCCGCTGTAGCGCGACAGCACCACCGCCATGGCCGCCAGTACCAGCACGAACAACGTGTGGCCACCCTTGCGCGCCTGGCTGCGCAAGGCCTCGGCCTGTTCGGCGCCGATGTCCACACGCACCACCGCGCCACGCTGGCTGGGCGTGGCCGGGCGCTCGAAGTCCAGCGGCAGGCTCAGCACCGGCTGCTCGTCGCCCAACTGGGCCTGCCAGTAGGCCAGCTGGCGCTGCGCTTCACCGGCCTCGAGCCAGGCGCGCTGCCAGATGGCGTAGTCGGCGTACTGGATCGGCAAGGCCGGCAACTCGGCCTGCCGGCCTTCGGCCAGGGCGCTGTACAGCTGGATGAATTCCTGCACCAGCACATCGCTGGACCAGCCGTCGGAGATGATGTGGTGCATGCTCAGCGCCAGCACGTGGTGATCGGCGGCCACGCGCAGCAGGGTCACCCGCAGCAGCGGGCCGGCCAGCAGGTCGAAGGGCTGCTTGAGGGCGGCGTCCACGGCCACGCTCAGCGCTGCCTCGTCGGCGGCACCGTCGAACATCACCCGTTCCAGCGCCAGCGGGCAGTGCTCGAGGATTTCCTGGTAGAACTCGCCCTCCTCCGAGGCGAAGCGCGTGCGCAGCGACTCGTGACGTTGCACCAGCGCATCCAGCGCCTGCTGCAGCACCGCCTGGTCCAGCTCGCCCTTCAGGCGTACCGCCATCGGCACGTTGTAGGCCGGGCTGTCGGGCTCCAGCTGCCAGAGAAACAGCAGGCGTTGCTGGGCGTACGACAGCGGAATGCGCGCCAGGCCCTGGCGCGCGGGCACGATGGGCAGCAGGCGGAAGCTCTGCCCGGTGGCCTGCATCTTTTCCAGGATCTGCTGGCGTTGCTCCACGGGGAGGCCAACGAAACGTTGGGCGATGCGTTGTGCGGCAGTGAGTTCCATGTCAGGCCTCTGTGAATGCATTCATCATTTGTTCGATATCGCTCAGGCCATCGTCGGAGAGCGACAGGCCCTGCTCGTCCAGTGCCTGGGCGAACGCGCGTAGTTCGGGGTGGCTGAAGATCAGCCGCAGGGGTATGTCCAGCCCCAGCTCGACGTTGATCCGCGACACTGCCTGGGCCGCCAGCAAGGAGTGGCCGCCCAGCTCGAAGAAGTTGTCGTTCAGGCCGACCCGGGCAACGTTCAGCAACTGCGCCCAGATGTTCGCCAGCTGCTGCTGCCGCTCGGTCTGCGGCGCCTGGTAGTCATGCTGTGGCTGGTTCGGGTCGGGCAGCGGCAGGGCCTTGCGGTCGAGTTTGCCGCTGGGGGTCAGCGGCATGCTCGGCAGAGTCACCAGGTAGGCCGGGATCATGTAGTCCGGCAGGCTGGCCTTGAGGTACTGCTTCAGGGCCTGGCGCAGATCGCCGCGGTAACCTTCGGCCGGCACCGCATAGGCGCACAGCTGCTTGCCACTGGGCAGGTCGATGGCCAGCACGGTGGCTTCGCGAACGTCCGGGTGCGCCCGCAGGTACTGCTCGATCTCGCCCAGCTCGATACGGAAGCCGCGCACCTTCACCTGGTGGTCGACCCGGCCGCGATAGGCCAGCTGGCCGTTTTCGTCGTAGCAGCCGAGGTCACCGGTGCGGTACAGGCGGCCACCGCCAACCGGGTCGAACGGGTCGGGGATGAAACGCTCGGCGGTGAGTGACGGCCGCTGGTGATAACCGCGCGCCAGGCACCCTGCCCCGCCGATGAACAGCTCGCCGGGCACGCCCACCGGTGTCGGCGCCAGGCCATCGTCCAGGGCATGCAGGGTACGCCCCGGCAAGGCACGGCCGATCGGCACGCCGCCCTGGCTGATCTGCTCCACGGTCATCTGCGAGCAGTCGTAGGTGGTGGCGACCACGGTGGCTTCGGTCGGGCCGTAGGTGTTCAGCAGGCGCACGGCTGGCGGGCCATCGACCAGCCAGACGCGCAGGGCATCTTCCGGCACCGCCTCTCCCCCCACGTGAATCTGCTTCAGCCGGCCATAGGCCTCGGGGGCTCGGCGCTCCAGCGCCAGCAGGCGCCAGTAGGCCGCCGGCAGGTCGGCCACGGTCACGCCGTGGCGGTTGATCTCGTCCAGCAGGGTGGCGGTGTCCCACAGCCGCAGGTCGCGCAGCACCACACAGGCGCCCTGGGCCAGCGGCGGGAAGAACTGCTCGATGAAGCCATCGAAGCTGATGGTGGCGAACTGCAGCACGCGATCGCCCGGGCTGAGGCGCGAATAGTCGCCGGCCACCTGGCAGAACAGCGACAGGGCCTGGTGGTCGATGGCCACGCCCTTGGGCATGCCGGTGGAGCCGGAGGTGTAGATGACGTAGGCGAGGTTGTGCGGTGCCGCCAGGTTGGCCAGCGGTTCGGCGGGCCAGGCGTGCAGCCACTCGGTGCCGGGCTCCAGTACCACGCAGGGCAGTTGCTTGCCCAGTTGCAGGCGCACACGCGAGGGCGCGTCGGCCAGCAGCAGGCCGATATTGCTGTCCTCGACCATGTAGGCCAGGCGTTCTTGCGGGTAGTCCGGGTCCAGCGGCACATAGGCGCCACCCGCCTTGTGAATGGCGATCAGCGCCAGGGCCATGCCCAGGCCGCGCTCGACAGCCACGCCAACCAGGCAGTCCGGCCCCACGCCCAGCGCCCGCAGGCGGTGGGCCAGCTGGTTGCTGCTGCGGTCCAGTTCGGCGTAGGTCATCTGCTGGTCGTCGAAGATCAGCGCCAGCGCATCCGGCCGCTCGTGGGCCTGGAGTGCCAGCAGTTGGTGCGCACACAAGCCGCTGCCAGCCTGGGGCGCCGGGTTCCAGCCGTGGGTCAGCTGCTGGCGTTCGGCACTGCCAAGGAAGTCCAGCTCGGCAATGCAGCGCTGTGGCTCGGCGCAGATGGCTTGCAGCAATGCTTGCCAATGCCCGGCCATGCGCTCGATACGTGCGGCATCGAACAGGTCGGTGGAATAGTTGAACGAGGCAGTCACGCCGTCGGAGCGCTCCAGGGTATTGAGCGAAATGTCGTACTGCGCGCCCGGCTCCAGCAGGTCCACTTCCTTGACCTGCAGGCCGTGCAGGGCATCGCTGGACACCTGCTCGCCAAGGTCGCGCAGGTGGTTGTACAGCACCTGGAAGAACGGGTTCACACCTTGGCCACGGTCCGGGTACAGCGCCTCGGCTACCTCGAGGAACGGCACGTCCTTGTTGGCCTGGGCCTGCAAGGTGGTTTCCTTGATTGCCGCCAGCAACTGCGGGAAAGGCTGGCTGCCATCGACACTGATACGGGCCACCACCACGTTGATGAAGAAGCCGATCAGCCCTTCCAGCTCCAGGCGGTTGCGGTTGGTGACCGGCACGCCGATGTTGAGCGTGCCCTTGCGGCTGTAGCGCGACAGCACGATGGCATAGGCCGCCAGGAACACATGGAACAGCGTGGCGTTGGATGCCACCGCCAGTGCTCGCAGGCGCTCGGTGAGGGCCTGTGGCAGGCGCACGTCGAAGCGGCTGCCCTGGTAGCTTTTGACCTGCGGGCGAATGCGGTCGGCAGGCAGCTCCAACACTTCGAAGTCGTCTTCCAGGCGGGCCTTCCAGTAGTCGATCTGCGCCTGCATCTGCCCCTCGGCCAGCCACTTGCGCTGCCAGGCGGCGAAGTCGGCGTACTGCACCGGCAGTGGCTCGATGGTTTGCGCCTGGCCCGTGGCGGCGGCGTTGTAGGCAGCGGCGAACTCGCGCACCAGCAGGCTCATCGACCAGCCATCGGAGACGATATGGTGCAAGGTCAATGACAGCAGGTGCTCCTGCGCATGCACCTTGAACAGCCGTGCCCGCAGCAGCGGGCCGTGCTCCAGGTCGAACGGGACGAAGGCTTCGGCTTCCAGCTTGCGCATCTGCGCGGCGTGGTCCTGGCCGCTGAGGTCTTCGAAACCGATCGCTACCGTGGCGGCCGGCAGGATGCGCTGCCAGGGCAGGCCGTCGGCCTCGACGAACACCGTGCGCAACGATTCGTGGCGGGTTACCAAGGCATCCAGCGCAGCCTGCACGGCGCAGTGCTCGAGGTGGCCCTGCATGCGCACGGCCATCGGCGTGTTGTAGGCCAGGCTTTCGGGGTTGAGCTTCCAGAACAGCCACTGGCGGTTTTGCGAGCGGGACACCGGCAGTGGTTGCTGGCGATCGAGGATCTCGATGTCCAGGCCTGCGCCCTGCTCGCCTTCGGCCACTGCCTGGGCAAAGGCCTGCAGGTCGACGGTGTCGAACAGGCTGCGCAGCGGGATATCCACGCCCAATTGCTTGCGTATCCGCGATACCGCCTGGGTGGCCAGCAGCGAATGGCCGCCAAGGGCAAAGAAGTTGTCGCCCAGGCCTACCTGCGGTACTTGCAGGACTTGCGCCCAGATCTGTGCCAATTGCGCTTGCAGCGGGGTCTGCGGCGCTTGATAAGCCACCTGGGTGGCGACGGGTTCCGGCAGCGCCTTGACGTCGACCTTGCCGTTGACCGTGACCGGCAGGTGCTCCAGCACTATCAGGTGGGTCGGCACCATATGTTCGGGCAGCAGGCTCTTGAGGCTGGCGCGGATCGATTCCTGCCAGGCCAGGCTGTCGGCCGGCATCTGGCTGGGCACCAGCCAGGCAGCCAGTTGCAGTTGCGGCGCCTGGCCATGCACGCGCACCAGGGCATTGGCGACACCGCCCAGGGCACGCAGCTGGTTTTCGATTTCGGCCAGTTCCACGCGATAGCCGCGGACCTTCACCTGGCCATCCATGCGCCCGGCGAACTGCAGGTCGCTGCCTTGGCGAACCCAGTCACCGCTGCGGTACAGGCGCTGGCCGTGGCTGCCGTTCGGGTCGGGGACGAAGCGCTCGGCGGTGAGTGCCGGGCGGTTCAGGTAGCCACGGGCCAGGCCGGCGCCACCGATGTACAGCTCGCCCTTGGCTTTGGCCGGCAGGGGTTGCAGGCAGCGGTCGAGCACCGCGACGCGGGTGTTGGCCAGTGGCTGGCCGAGGCTGGCCTGCCCGTTCAGTTCGGCGACCAGCACACCAACGGTGGTTTCGGTCGGGCCGTAGTGGTTGAACACCTTGAGCGCCGGGGCCAGGTTGCGGACCTTGCCCAGCAGGCTCGGGCTGATGGCCTCGCCGCCGAGCACCAGGCACTGTGCCGGCAGCGCCGAGCTGCCAGCCACCAACATGGCTTCCAGGTGCGACGGTACGATCTTCAGCGCGTCTACTTGGTGTTCGGCCAGGTAGGCGGCGAAGCCTTCGGCATCCAGCACCTGCTCGCGTAGCAGCAAATGCAGGGTATGGCCGCCGCACAAGGCACCGAACAGCATGGTGTGGCCGAGGTCGGCAGCCGGGGTCGAGACCTGGGCCATGCTGCGGATACGCTCGAGCGGCAGGCGCGCGGCGATGCCTTCGACGTAGTTGGCCAGGGCGCCGTGGCTGATCGCCACGCCCTTGGGCTGGCCGGTGGTGCCGGAGGTATAGATCACGTAGGCCAGGTTGGCCGGCGCCGGGGCGATGCGGGCGGCGCTGCCGTTGCCGGTTTGCGCCCAGTCCAGGCGCTGCACGCCCTCGGGCAGTTCGGCCTGCCAGTTACCGGGCGCCACTACCAGGCGCGTACCGCTGTCGGCAAGCATGTAGGCCAAGCGTTCGGCCGGCTGCTCGGGCTCCAGTGGCAGGTAGGCGCCACCGGCCTTGAGCACGCCGAGGATGCTGGCGAGCATGCCGACACTGCGGTCGGCCAGCACGCCGACCAGTGTGTCCGGCCCTGCTCCGGCTTCCACCAGCCGGCCTGCAATGGCCTCGGCGCGGGCATCGAGTTCGGCGAAGCTGGCCTGCTCGCCCGCAGCCATCACCGCCGTGCGTTCGGGGTGGCGGCTGGCGGCGGCGGCAAAGCGCTGGTGGACCAGCAGCGTTGCGTCAGCCTGCGCAGGCGCGCCAATGGCAGGGGCCAGGCCTGGCAATGGCAGCTCGCCGACTGCGCCACCCGCTTCGTCGGCCAATGCCTGTACCAGGGCCAGCCACTGCTCGCCAAGGGCTTCGACGGTGGCCGTATCGAACACGTCGGTCGCATAGGTGAACGCTGCGTGCAGCTGCCCCGCTCGCTCATGGGTATCCAGCGCCAGGTCGAAGCGGGCGCTGTGCTTTGCCAGCACGACTGGCGCCAGGCTCAGGCCGGAGCGGGTCTCGATGGCCTGCACATCCGCCACCTGCGCCTGGTGGTTGAACAGCACGCGGAACAGCGGGCTCTCGCTGCTGCGCGGCAGGTCCAGGGCTTCGACCAGTTGCTCGAACGGCAGGTCCTGGTGGCTTTGCGCGCCTACGGCGGTTTCGCGCACGCGCTGGAGCAGGCCGGTGATGTCCAGCAGCGGGTCGATTTCGGTGTGCAGTACCTGGGTATTGATGAAGCAGCCGATCAGCCCTTGGCTTTCGCCGCGGTTGCGGTTGGCGATGGGCACGCCGACACGGATCGCCGACTGGCCGCTGTAGCGCTGCAGCAGCAGCTTGAAGGCGGCCAGCAGGACCATGAACAGGGTGACGTTATGCTTGCGTGCCAGGCCGCGCAGCCGCTCGGCGACATCTGCAGCGATAGGGAACTCGTGACGTGCGCCGCGATAGCTGGGGCGGCCCTGGCGGCTGCGGTCCAGTGGCAGTTCCAGCGGCGAATGGTCGTCGCCCAGGCGCGCCTGCCAGTAGGCCAGCTGGCGCTCCTGCTCACCGGCCTGGAGCCAGCTGCGCTGCCACAGGGCGTAGTCGCGGTACTGGATCGGCAGCGGTTGCAGGCGGGCTTCGCTGCCGGCCACGGCGGCATCGTACAGGTGCAGGAATTCGTCGATCAGCACGTTCATCGACCAGCCGTCGGCGACGATGTGGTGCAGGGTGAGCAGCAGGATGTGCTCCTGTGCGGCCAGTTGCAGCAGGCGCACACGCAGCAGCGGGCCGCTGGCCAGGTCGAAGGGGGCCAGGGCTTCGGCTTCGGCGATGGTTTCGATGGCGGCCTGACGGGCGCCCTCGTCCAGGCCGGCCAGGGCATCCTGGTGCAGCTGCAACGGGGCGGCACTGGCATCGACCTGCTGGCGCACGTCATCGCCGTCGGCGACGAAGCGGGTGCGCAGGGTTTCGTGGCGGGCCACCAGGGCATCGAAGGCGTGCTGCAGGGCGGCCAGGTCCAGCGGGCCAGTCAGGCGCACGGCCATGGGCAGGTTGTACGCCGCACCTTGCGGGTCGAGCTGCCAGAGGAACCACATGCGCCGCTGGGCGAACGACAACTGATCACGCTCGGCCACCTCCACCCCGGGCGCAATCGGCAGCACGGAAAAATCCATGCCCTCGCCCTGCAGCGCCTTGAGGAACAGGCGGCGCTTGTCGGGGCTGAGTTCGATGAAGCGGCGGGCGAGCTTGAGCGTTTGGTCGGCATTCATGTCGAGCGGTGTCCTGGCAGTCGAGCGGTAACTGTCAGACGAAGGTGTGGGGGGGTGATTTAGTGTGTATGGCACCGGCTGCGCCGGTGATCGCCGGCAAGCCAGCTCCCACACCGACCGCGCAGGTTTCAAGGTCTCTGAGCAAGGCCATAGCCGCTACAGGAATGGCGCCAGCCAGGACGGGACGCTATCCCCGTGGGAGCGGGCGTGCCCGCGAAACAGGCGACGCGGTGGCTGGCACCGGCTGCGCCGGTGTTCGCGGGTAAACCCGCTCCCACAGGCACCGTGCATAACCTGAGGCATGCACAATCCCTGTAGGAGCGGCTTTAGCCGCGAAAGGGCCAGCCCAGCCAATACAAGGATCAGCGCATCAAACCCAACTCGGCATCATCCAGCAGCGCCTTGGCCATGGCTGCGAAGTAATGCGATGCCCAGAGCATCTGCTGATCGCCGTCCATCAAACCGGTCAGTGACAAGTCGCGTGCATAGCCCATCAGTTCCGAGGCTTGCTCGCGGGCGCTGCGGCAGGGGATGCCCTCAGCGTCGCCTGGGAATGGGCGGTGGTTCCAGCGGACCATGCAGCGCCTTGAGGAACAGGCGGCGCTTGTCGGGGCTGAGTTCGATGAAACGGCGGGCGATGTCCTGGCCGCGGTCCTTGTAGGAGCGGCCTTGTGTCGCGAAAGGGCTGCACAGCAGCCCCGGCGATTCATGCATCGAGGCTGAGATCCTGGGGCCGCGCTGCGGCCCTTTCGCGACACAAGGTCGCTCCTACAAAAACAGCGCATCTTTCGAGGGCTTGGCCACGCCCTGTCAGCGCAACAACTCGGAATACCCCTGCGCCATCGCCACCACCACCTTGCGCTTGCCGGTAAACGGCGACCGCGCATGCGCCGCAAGCATGTTGTCCAGCATCAGCACATCGTTTGCCTGCCACAGAAAGCTGATGGTGCATTCGTCCAGCACCCCGCGCACTTCATCGAGCAGCGAATCCTCGATGGTCGTACCGTCGCCGTAATACACGTTACGCGGCAGGTCCTCTTCCTCGACGATGTCCATCAACGACTCGCGCACCTCGGGCTGCAGGTTCGACACATGGAACAGGTGCGCCTGGTTGAACCACACGTCCTCCCCGGTCACCGGGTGGCGCGCCACCACCTGGCAGCGCTGGCGGGTGCGCAATTCGCCGTCATCCTTCCAGATGCACTCGATGGCATGCGCCCGGCAATAGGCCTCGACCTGGCGCGGGTCTTCAGTGTTGAACACCTGCGACCATTCCACATCAAGGCCGTTGCCGTAGTTGCGCACGTACATCAGCCCCTTCTCCACCAGCCGCTCACGAATGCGCGCCGGCATGCGCCGGTACACCTCGCGGCTGTCGGCAATCGGCGTCTCGCCACCGGTCTCGGCGGGGATCACGCTGTAGAACCAGATCTTCATCGGCCATTCCAGGGTATAAGCCTGCTCGTTGTGCAGGGGGATGCTCTGGTGCGCCGGGTACTCGGTGGAGGTGTACACGCCCTTGGTCACGTTGCTGCGCGGGGTGGAGCCAAACTCGTAGTTGAGCAGCGGGTGACCGAAGGAAGCGGCGAACTGGCGGAAAGCTTCGGCGCCACCCACCTCGAAGCCGCGAAACAGGATGCCGCCAGCCTGCAGCAGGTGCCGGTCCACCAGCGGTTGCAACTCGGCAAAGGCTTCCAGCAGGTCGATACCCGGCTCCGGCGCGCGCACCAGCAGCGGCAGGTTGCCGCGCGCGGCGTCCAGGGGTTCGATCGCAAAGCTCAGCAGTTCACTCATGTCCGGTCACCTCAGGCCAGGGCCGCATAGGCGGCGAAATCGGGATGTGCGCCATGTCGGCGCCTGACTGAATGAACGAGCGGGCGATGGGGAAATTCACCAGGGCCGCACACACAGGTAAAGCCGGCGCGCGCCGGTTCGTCTGAACGATGTGCACCCTTCTATCGCCCAGGAACCGTACATGACTCGCCAGCTTCTGCTCTTCGCCCTGCTCGCCGTGGCCCCTGCCGCGTGGTCGGCAGAGCCATGCGCCGTGGAAATCCATGGCACCGACCAGATGACCTTCGACAAGGCCGCCATCACCGTGCCCAAGGCCTGCGCCGTGTTCACCGTCACGCTCACCCACCCTGGCGACATGCCGAAGAACGTGATGGGCCACAACTGGGTGCTGAGTACCCAGGCCGACATGCAAGGCGTGCTCGACGACGGCCAGAAAGCCGGCGAGGCCCTGGACTACGTGAAGCCCGGCGACACCCGGGTGATCGCCCACACCCGCCTGATCGGCGGCGGTGAAACAGACAGCGTCAGCCTCGACGTCAGGTCGCTGAAGGCAGGTACCGCGTACAGCTTCTACTGCTCGTTCCCGTTCCACGGCACCTTGATGAAAGGCTCCCTGACCCTCGGCAGCTGACCCGCCCCCACCTCACCAGCGAGATCACGCTTCATGAAAACCTCCTCCCCCGGGGCCATCCGCGAATTGCTGGGCCTGCTGAAACCCTACCGCCCGGCGGTAATCGTCTCGGTGCTGCTGGGCATGCTCGGCGGCCTGGCCGTGACCGCCCTGCTGGCCACCGTCAACCAGGGCCTGCATGCCGCTGGCGGCATGAGCCAGGGCGTGATCCTGGCCTTCGCCGGCCTGTGCGTGCTGGCCCTGGTCAGCAGCGTGGCGGCCGACAGCGGCACCAACTACGTTGGGCAGAAAGTCATCGCCAGGCTGCGCAAGGACCTCGGCGCCAAGGTGCTGTCGGCGCCGATCGAGCAGATCGAGCGCTACCGCACCCACCGCCTGATCCCGGTGCTGACCCGCGACGTCGACACCATCAGCGACTTTGCCTTCGCCTTCGCCCCACTGGCCATCTCGCTCACCACCGTGACTGGCTGCATGGCCTACCTGGCCTGGCTGTCGTGGCCGATCTTCCTCATCACCCTGGCAGCCATCGGCATTGGCAGTGGCATTCAGTACGTGGCCAGGCAGAAAGGCGTGGCCGGCTTCAACGCCGCCCGCGATGCCGAAGACAACCTGCAGAAGCACTACTCGGCCATCGCCGAGGGCGCCAAGGAGCTGCGCATCGACCGCCGCCGCCGCCACGCCATGCTGACCCGCAACATCCAGGGCACCGCCGACTTCATCGCCAACACCCATATCCGCGCCATCAACATCTTCGTCGCGGCCAAGAGCCTGGGGTCGATGCTGTTCTTCGTGGTCATCGGCCTGACCCTGGCCCTGCAATCGCTATGGCCGAGCAACGACCCGGCGGTGATGAGCGGCTTCGTGCTGGTGCTGCTGTACATGAAAGGCCCGCTGGAAACCTTGATCGGCAACTTGCCGATCCTCGGCCGCGCCCAGGTGGCGTTCCGCCGCATTGCCGACCTGGCCGAGCGCTTCTCCTCACCCGAGCCGCACCTGCTGCTGGAGCCGCCGGTCAAGCGCGCCGCCCCGGCCAGCGCGCATCTGGAACTGCACAACGTCGAGTACGCCTACCCGCCGGTGGATGGCAACGAGCCGTTCCGCGTGGGGCCGGTGAACCTGAGCATCGAACCGGGCGAGATCCTGTTCATCGTCGGCGAGAACGGCTGCGGCAAGACCTCGCTGATCAAGCTGCTGCTGGGCCTGTACACCCCACAACGCGGCGAAGTGCGCCTGAACGGCAAGGCCGTCGGCCCGGAGGGGCTGGATGACTATCGCCAGCTGTTCACCACGGTGTTCGCCGACTACTACCTGTTCGACGACCTGCCCGAGCATGAACACAGCCTGCCCAGCGATGCCACGCGCTACCTGGAGCGGCTGGAGATCGCCCACAAGGTGAGCGTGCGCGATGGTGCCTTTACCACCACCGACCTGTCGACCGGCCAGCGCAAGCGCCTGGCACTGGTCAATGCCTGGCTGGACGGGCGGCCGGTGCTGGTGTTCGACGAATGGGCGGCGGACCAGGACCCGACCTTCCGCCGGGTGTTCTACACCGAGCTGCTGCCGGACCTGAAGCGTTTGGGCAAGACCATCATCGTGATTTCGCATGATGACCGGTACTTCGATACGGCGGACAAGGTGGTGCACCTTAGCCGAGGGAAAGTGGTGGAGGCGTTAGAGCCGGCTTGAGACATCAAAGGGGGGCTGCGCGCCCCCTCATCAACCACAATCTATAATCGTTCTATAGTCTGTCTATAATTCCCTATAAACACCGCGCCTGTCAGATCTATAATTCCTCTATAATCAATCTATAATCGACTATAAATTGAAACGGAGGGGCCGAGATGCCTGAAACTGTCTATCACCGTCCGGCGCTTGCGTCCCGCCTGTCGAAATTGATCCTGCAAGTCGCCGTGGGCAGCGCAGCAAGCTCTGGCGTGTTTCTCGCTGCGCCACGACGTACCGGGAAATCCACCTTTGCCCGCGAAGACCTGCGCCCTGCCCTCGAAACAGCCGGGGCCATTGTGCTGTATGCCGATCTGTGGAAAGACCTGACCAAAGATCCCGGGCAAGTCATCGTAGAAGCGGTGCGTGAGGCGGTCGGGCGTAACGAAGGCTTCATCACGCGGCTGGCAAAGTCATCTGGCATGGAGAAGGTCACTGTCGGCGGCCTGAATTTCAGCGTGGACAAGATCGGGCTGGGGCAAGATGTCGACCTGACCACCGCCCTGGTGGCGCTCTCCGATGAATCCCGCAAGATCATCGTACTGATCATCGACGAAGCACAGCATGCAATCACGACCGAGCAAGGAATAGCGGCGCTGTTCGCCCTCAAGGCAGCCAGAGACGAACTCAACAGTTCGAAGCACCATGGCTTGCGCATCGTCTGCACCGGTTCAAACCGGGACAAGCTGGCCATGCTGCGCAACAGCAAGGACCAGGCGTTCTTCGGCGCCTCCATGGTGCAGTTCCCGACCCTGGACCAGAACTTCATCGACTGGCTGTGCGCCAATATCGACCTGCCATGCGCACTCGATTCAACGGAGGTGTTTCAGCTCTTCAAGGAAAGCGGCTATCGCCCAGAGCTATTGGGTGCGGCCGCGGATGAAATCCGCTTCGACTTCGGCATTGAACCCGAGGCCATTCCGGCACGATTCAGAGAGCTTGTTCAGGCACAAGCCAATGACTTGAACGCAAACCTGAAAAAGGTGATCCACAGCCTCACGCCTATCCAGGCTGCGGTTTTACGTGTCATGTGCGTAAAGGGGAACGACTACGCGCCATTCGAGGCCCCGACCCTGGCACTGTACGCCAAAGCGATGGAACAGGCTGGTGTGGAAGCGAGCGAAGTGAAGGCCGAGGTACCGGGGGTACAGCAAGCGCTTATCGCCTTGCAGGACAAGAATCTGGTCTGGAAAGCATCGCGGGGGGTATACGCGGTAGATGAACAGGTGATAGTCGATATCGTGCGAGCAGACGGTTTGCTGGAAGGTCTTGCCTGAGTGGTTTTTTGAGAGGACGCCGGGGGCGCTTTGCGCCCCTATCGCGACACAAGGCCGCTCCTACAGGAGTACTCGATCACCTGTAGGAGCGGCCTTGTGTCGCGATGGGCTGCAAGGCAGCCCCAACAGGCAGAATCAGAACAACCAGTGATACAACAGGTACACCACCACCGCCGCCAGCACCGGCCGCAGCACGCGGTAGGCCTTGGGGTTGGCGCGCTTGAACTGCTTGACCTGGCTACTGATCCGGTTGCTGAAGCGCTTGCTCCAGGCGTAGGCCTGGTTGATCCCGCCAACGCGCTCGTCGTCGGTGTTCTGCGGCGCGGTGGCACGGCCGAGGAAGGCGCTGACCTGGCGGTTGATGCGGGTCATCAGTGGGCTGCTCAGCGGGCGTTCGATGTCGCAGAACAGGATCACCCGCGTAACGTCGGTCTCGTTCTTGACCCAGTGCACGTAGGTTTCATCGAACATCACGTCCTCGCCATCACGCCAGGCATATTCCTCGCCATCGACGTAGATGCGGCAAGCATCGGAGTTGGGGGTGGACAGGCCCAGGTGGTAGCGCAGGGAACCGGCGAACGGGTCGCGGTGCGGGTTCAGGTGGCTGCCGCCGGGCAACAGGGCGAACATCGCACCCTTGACGTTGGGGATGCTGCTGACCAGCTCGACGGTACGCGGGCACAGGGTTTCGGCAGAAGGCAACGGTTTGTCGTACCACTTCAGGTAAAAGCGCTTCCAGCCTTTCTTGAAGAACGAACCGAAGCCTGCGTCGTTATCCTTCTCGGCGGCGCGGATGTAGCCCTCGTCGAACAGGCGCATGGCCTCTTCGC
>RCUS01001227.1_pt1 | contig 13896 bp, 8 predicted proteins | sample 2166221 | NCBI WGS metagenome assembly RCUS01 (sample SAMN09932758, study PRJNA488358) | compost metagenome | isolation source: compost soil in cyclohexanecarboxylic | place: Germany: Experimental Botanical Garden | reverse complement strand
CTTAGGAGGCTTGGAGACCAAGCATGCGATAGATAATTACCGCAGCCTGGGCACGGTTAGCGAGATCCTTCGGCGCGAAATTCGATGCATCCACGCCCTTGATGATGCCCAGCTGGGTCAGCTGTGCGACAGGGAGCTTCGCATAGGATGCGATCTTGGAGCTGTCAGTGAATGACTTCAGAACGGAGTTCTGGTCGATCGGCTGCAACTGCGCTTTAAGCGCATTGTAGATCATGATTGCCATTTCTTCACGGGTTACTTCACGTCCCGGTTCAAATTTACCGGCGCCGGAGCCCGATACGATGCCCGCCGCATATGCTTTGGCTATCGCTTCGGTATACCAGGCATTGTTCTTGACATCGGTAAATTGATTGCTGGCTGCTGCATCAGGCAGATTCAGTGCGCGAACAAGCATCGTAACAAATTCCGCACGGGTTACGGTCTTCTGCGGAGCGAAGGTGCCGTTGCCCATACCTTTGATAATGCCTTTGTCCGTCAGCGACTGAATCGCTTCTTGAGCCCATGCTACCTTGCCCAGGTCCGAGAACTTAGGAGCCGAAGAGGCTGTCGGAGCCGGAGTTGCGCTTGGCGCCGGCGTCGCGGACGGGCTTGGCGTTGGTGACGCGCTTGGCTTCGGTGTGGATGTCGGTGTCGCTGTCGAACCCGAACCAGATCCGGAGCCTGGAGTCGTTACGTTGGTGATGCGTCCTTCAACGGCAGCGGTGATTCGGCCGCCATTGAACGTCTTGACGATGTAATCGTAGAATACATCCAGGTCGATCGGTCCGGCCAGAGATTCCGATGCTTCTGTCAGCACCTTGTAGTTGTCTCCGCCTGCCGCCATGAAGTTGTTAACGACTGCCGTGTACTTCTGAGTATCCTGGATTGGCGTTCCATCGGTTTTCGTCAGCGATGCAATCCGGCTCTCAACCGGCAGATACATATTGGCCGTGTATTTCAGGCCCGAAATTTGCAGTGTTTTGGTGTCAGCCGTACCGTCCGCCTTCACACCCCATTGCTGTTTCAGCAATGTCTTGATCTGTGCTCCGGTCAGCGTCAGCTTCACCAGCGTGTTGCCGAATGGCTGGATCTTGGCCAGGTCGCCGAAGGAGACATTGCCGTTCGGAAGATCGGCGCGGATGCCGCCCGGATTCATGAAGGCGAAGTCTGCCGGTCCTTTGCCGTCGCCAAAGTTGGCGGCGCGCATTGCATCGGCGATCAGGTTGCCCAGCGCCGATTCATTGTTGTATGCATCCGTACGGGTAATGCTTCCGTCCGTCGTGCCAACCGGGCGAGTCAGCTCCGGATGCTTGTTCAGGTATTCGTTAACCAGCGATACGGTTGCGGCATCAGGGGTTACTCCCTGCTGGAATGTCGTTGTAACGGTAGCAGACTTATCTTTCACATCGCCCGTCGTGTGGTCGATGACCAGCTTGATGTCTTCAAACGCCGTTCCGTAGGAGTATGCCTGGACAATCAGCTTGCCGTTCACGGTGCCGTTGGCAAGAGCATGGTTGTCGCCGGCCACGATAACGTCTACCGGAGAGTTCGCCGGAAGCGCGTTGGCCAGATCGGCGGCTTCGCCGGTCGTCACGCCATCCTTGGTCGTTGCCGGATCATGGGCCAGAACGATGATTGTCTCTACACCCTTGCTCTGCAGCTCGGCTGCGTATTTCTCAACAGCCTGTGCTTCTTCTTCGGCGGACAAGAAGTGTACGCCAGCTGTGCCTGCAGGAGAAACCTTGCTTGGCGTTGCTTTGGTAACCAGACCGATAAATCCGATTTTGACGCCTGCGATTTCTTTAATAACATAAGGATTGATGATCGGTTTGCCTGTCGTATTGTCAATCGTGTTGGCATTCACGTAGTCGAAGTCTGTACCGGCGTGAACGATGCTCTCATTCTTCGGATCTTTACCGCCGTACAGTTGGGACTTCAACGCATCCACGCCTTGATCGAACTCATGGTTGCCGAGGGAACCGACATCAAAGCCCATCATGTTCATCCACTTGATCGTCGGCTCGTCGCGCTCCAGGGAAGATACCGGAGCAGATGCCCCTACCGAGTCGCCGTTGTGGAACAGCAGCGAGTTCGCATACTTCGCTTGAGTCTGCTTGAGATATGTCGCCAGGATGGCGGCTGTGCCTACCGGCTTACCGCTGACAGCAGACGTCGTGTCCAGCTGGCCGTGGAAGTCGTTGATACCGATCAGATGAACCTCTACATCCTGAGTCGGTGCAGGTACGGTTTCTTTCAAATTCAGATTATAAATGCTGAATCCTCTCTCGTCCTTCTGTCCGGTTGAGGACATGTTCGTTGGAAGCTTCGCAGCCGCAAGAGGCGAAGACGTGAAGGTAATATTCACATTGCCCTTGATCGGAGCGAGAGACCAGTTGCCGTCCGCAGTCGGATCAATTGTTCCAGCCTCGGTGATGTAATCCATCAGAACCTGGCGGTTCTCCATCTGGGAGTCGATGATCATCTTCGATCCCTTGACACCCGGGAAGTTGCCGCCGCCGCTTGCGCGGTAGTTGTTCGTCACAACGACGAAGTCCTGATTCAGATTGAGCGGTTCATTATTATAGGTTACGTCGACCACCCGGCTGGAGGTTGGATCGTTGATCGTACCATCCGGTTTGTATTTCGCATTCTTGGTCACGTCGATTTTGTACTGAATGCCGTCGATAACGTCAAAGTTGTAGACAGCGAACTTGGAATTGAGCAAAGGCTGCGGTGTAGAAATGCGGGTCTTGATTTGGTTGAAAGCACCCGCGCTCATTTCCAGCCATTCTTTGACGACCGAACCTTTGACTACGATTGCCTTGAGCGTATTGTCATACAGATACAGATCGCTCGCGCTGCGGATCGTCAGCGGGCCGGCTTCAATACTCGTATACTCGTCGGGGCCGTTGCGTCCCGCTTTGAACGGAGCGCCTACGCTGAGAATCGGCAGACCTTTGTACTGGGACAGGTTCCCGTCAGTGTTGATCAGATTCTCGACATAACGCTTCTGCGCATACGTTACGATCTGGACAGTCGGATCATCCTGAACGAGCGCGAAATAGCTGTTCATCGGCGCCAGCGTGTTGCCAAGCGGCGTTCCGGTATACTGGCGAGTAGCATCATGATCGCCGCCAACCGCATTCAGAACAGCCGGGTCTTCCGTAACATCTTTGGCCGAGCGGGTCGATGCTTTGGAAGCGGTCTTGTCTACTGTCCATTTGCCATTTCCGTCCTGGGTGATCACAAGGTCGATCAAGCCCAGATAACCGCCGCCGAAGCCGGCCTGTACAGCCGGAACGTCGTGGATATGGCCGTTCACATTATCGATATAAGAATAAGGCTGCTTAGTGGACGGGTCCTTGAAGGAGGAATCCAGCGCCGTGTTGTCGCCGTTCGTCGGGAACGCTTTGTGCGTATGCGAGAACGTGATGGCGTCGATGCCAGGAACCTGGCTCAGCGCGTTAATGTCATTCTCGGAGCCGTCTCCGATAGACGCCGCGGAGTCAAAGCCCGAGTGAGCCATGGCGACAATAACATCGGCTCCCTGTGCCTTCATTTCCGGTACGAACTTTGCAGCCGTTGCCGCAATATCTTTGGTGATGACTTTGCCTTCCAGATTTGCTTTGTCCCAATCCATGATCTGCGGAGTTACGAGACCAAGCAGACCAACCTTGATTGATACCGTATTGCCAGTGCTGTCCGTAACGCTCTTCGTAATAATTTTATAAGGCAGATACTTATTAACGTCGTTATCCGGATTGCCATCATGATCATCAATATAAATATTGGCGTTGATATACGGGAAAGTCGCCTCGGTGCCCGGCGTTCCGTCTCCGTTGATCGTACGTTCCAGGAAATCCAGCCCGTAATTGAATTCATGATTTCCGAAAGTTGCCGCATCATAGCCCATCGTATTGAGGGCAGCAATCATCGGGTGAGCCTTTCCGGCGTTCTCAGGAGCCGTGAGCGGGTTGATCTTGGCTTCATATGTACCGAGCGGCGTTCCCTGAATCAAGTCTCCGTTATCGAGCAGCAGGTTATTGGGTTCCTCTGCCCGTGCTGCCTTAACCAATGTGTAAGTCCGGGAAAGTCCGACCGTCGCAGACGGTGCATCCTTAAAATAATCCCAGCCATAAACGTTGGTGTGCACGTCCGTTGTGCTCATTAACCTAAGGTCAATTTTAGGCAGTGAAGAGGCCTCAGTACCGGCGGCATCCGCCTTCTCTGTTCCCCAAAGCGAACCTAGCGCAGCTCCCCCCAGTATTTGGGCCGTGAACACAGCTCCGGCCAACACGGAAGCCACTCGCTTGTTCCAACGCAAATCTCCCATGAATAAGTGATCCTCCTCTAATATTCTATTATTTCCACCCGGGGGAGATTGTAGCATATAAATTTTATAGAATCTAGCATAAAATCATAAAGCGAACGTAAAGTATGTAATAAACTTCACACAATAAGTGAGGTAATGTGTTAAATATTAGTGTTTTTTAACATTATTTTTACATCAACTTGATTTAACCGTTACATTTCTAACATCCTATATATTCAATATTTAGTATATTTTAACTCTATCAAATGTTCCACTTTCCATTTTCAATCCCGCCGGACCTGGTTATGACATCGACAAACAAGCGGAGCCGCAACTGCGGCCCCGCTCAACAATATGAATCTATTTAGTTTCTTGACTGTGCCACAACAAGAATGAATAAGGAGACAATTGAACAGCCGCTTTGCCTTCGACAGGCTGCCCGGTCATCAGGTCGATGAAGCCCTGTCCCCGGCATTCCGCAGGCAGCGGAACTTCCTGAGCTTCCGGCGAATTGTGAATCAGGGCATATAACGTATCGCCTTCCGCCCGTTTCCGGTAGATCAGTGTGCCGGTGGAATCATCTGCCGCAATCCAGTTCCAATCGGCCGTTCTGAACGCCGGATATTGCTTTCTCAGCGCGATCAGCTTATGCACGACTTGGTAAAGGTCTTTGTTCTGCAGCTTCGGCTCCCATGGCATACACTGCCGATTATGATGCTCATCGCCCGAAAGTCCCACTTCGCCGCCATAGTATATGCTTGGAGACCCGGGATAGGTCAGCAGGAACACATATGCCAGCTTCACCAAATCCGCATTCTCGCCGCATAGTGAAAGAATCCGGGCTGTATCATGGCTGTCAAGCAGGTTGAACAGAGTCGTCGTCACATTCTTGGGATAGCTGACAAGCAGCTCATTAACGGCGGCCGTGAAATCCGTAGCACTGTATTGCTCCTGATTCTTGTGCTGTGTTCCGAAGAACCTGATGACCGGCGAAGAGAACTCATAATTCATCACCGCATCGAACTGGTCGCCCAACAACCATGGATTGGAGTTCAGCCAATTCTCGCCCAGAATGTAAATTTCGGGATCAACTCCCTTGATCCGCTTCCGGAATTCCCGCCAGAATTCATGAGAGACTTCGTTGGATACATCGAGCCGCCAGCCGTCGATTTTATAGTGTTTCGCCCAGAACTCCGCGACGCTCAGCAAATATTCTCTCGCCCCCGGATTGCCTGTATTCCATTTAGGCATATTCTCCGTATAACCGAAGGTCAGGTAGTTCAGATGCTCTCCTAAGTACCCGCGCGAAGAGAGGTCGGGCTCTACCGGCTTATTCGGGTCCAGGATGTAGAAATAATCGTAATACGGAGACTCCTGCCCCCGTTTCAGCACATCCTGCCAGAACGGATGCTCATAGCCGCAGTGATTGAACACCGCATCCAGCATAACCTTTATGCCCCTTTTGTGAGCCTCGTCGACGAGGTTACCGAACAGAGCGTTGTCTCCGAAATCCGGATCAATGCTGAAATAGTCCCGGGTATCGTATTTATGCGAGCTGGGGGATGCGAAGAGAGGTGTGAAATAAATGCCCCCGCAGCCCAAATCCCGGATATAATCCAGCTTGTCGATAATGCCCTGAATATTGCCTCCGAATTTGATATCGTTGCCGTCACGCTCCACGCTTCCCCATGGAAGCGCGTCCTCTGCCGCTCTGCCGGCTCCCCTGCTAAACCGGTCGGGAAAAATCTGGTACCAGATCGTATCCTTCACCCAAGCCGGCGCCTTATACAGATCTTCCTCAAGAAGATAGGGGTAATTGTAATAATTCGAGTGATCGGCAGGCGGTGTCCATTCCTCCGGAAGCTCGATAAAATCATGGCATCCGGCAAAAATTTGCCGGTTCCCGTCGTCCAGCACAAATCCGTATTTAACTCTTTTCCATGAAGATCCGGTCAATTCCGCAAACCAGCAATCGTGATAACGGGTCTCCGCCTCTTTAATCATCGGAATCCGCGCCATCGTCTCGAGTGCGAATTCGTATATCTCCGGGTTATCGACGGTTGGCCGCCAGTTAAAAGGATCGGCCGCCAACAGGGTTACGGACTTCACATCATTCTTCTTCGTCTTGATCCGCAGATGAAGCGTCTTCGCATCGAACATGTAGGAAAGGGCGCTTTTGGGCTCATGGATGACAGCTGACAAATCCACTATGATCACTCCTTGACATCAATTGGTCAATCATTACTTATGCGCTTAAGTGACTTTAGTATAAAACCCCTCAAATCCCGGTGTCAATCATAAAAAAGCCTGAGAATCGCCTTCGCAGCAAGGTTTTCCCGGCCGCTCCGGAAGCGGGAAATTTCGTTAAGCTGCAAGCGGTCTATTGCCGCCTTAAGCGGCTCAGCCCTTTTGAGCCTTTGCGCTTCCGCTTGTTAAGCTGAGGTAAAAGCGCGCGGACAAGCTAAAAAATTTTTTTAGAGAAAACATAAAAAAGCATGTTCTCCTTCTGTATCGAGGAAAGAGCATGCCAAATTGCCGGACAAGTGAATTACCCCATGGCTTGCGGCGTGACGTACATAAGCTTGGGAGGGTCTCCGGAGTTATCTAGAGACAACAGATTGCGCAGTACATGAATCGCCATATCGGCTTTTTGAGCCTGATCAATCACGATCTTCCGGGTCTCGGGCTGGAGCAGGGAGCATTCTCCGTCACCGACTACGACCGCAAGCGGCCCGCCGGCCAGATTTTCCGTCTGCAGACCAAGCACTTCTCCGACCACCACTCCCTTCATACCATGCTTGGAGGCAAGAAAGTCCCGAAGCGAGGCGCCCTTCCGGTTAACGAAGATCAGCTCCTCCGGACAATATTTGCTCGCGCATTTGTACACATAATCGCTGGAATATTGCTCGATGACCACATACGTATTGCCCGGCTCAACTTCCGCCGCAAAGACGGCATCGTAATCGACAAGCACCTCGTGGAACAGCGGATCTCCCAAATACCCGTCAATAAAAATAAGCGGAATGTAAAAACGGTTGACCATGCTTGCCAGCGTCACCGTATCCATATCGATGATGAACGCGGCGTCCAGCGACCGGCGCTGGCCGATCTGGATATCTTCGGTCAAATTTTGCGTCGAGAGCAGAACGACATCGTATCCAAGCCGGTGAAGCCGGCTTTGGAGCGCGTCAATTTGCTCGTAATATTGATAGAGCTTGCTCTTCAGGTTAAATTCGCCGAGATTGACGATGACTCCGATCAAATAGCTTTTTTTGTTGGCCAGAGCTTTGGCTGTCATATCCGGAACATAGTTCAGCTTCCTGGCCGCTTCGAATACCTTCAAGCGGGTCTTGTGGCTGATCTTCTCTTTCTCCGAATAATTGAGCACATAGGATACCGTGGCAGAAGATACACGAGCTTCCTTGGCGATATCCTGCAGCGTCACTTTTTTACCTTTCATGGCGGACCTCCGATTGGGAACTTATTCTTCATCGTAGTGGCCTCTGCCGGCCATGTCAATCTTCGAATGCGGCAGCTCCGTAGCCGCCCTGGTTACATAACTTTCAGCTAGTTTTCAGCCTTTTTTCAGTTTCAATTCAGCTTGGGCCCCGATAGAGAATTCAGGGCTTGCCGCCTGGCCAGTATAAGAAAGGGAGATCATTAAATGTCCACGACCATTTACAATTCCTACAGCCAAAAGAACTACTACAATTATGAAAATCTCTTAAACGCCGTCAAGACGGCAGCGGCTGAAAGCACCAGTACCTCGGCTGCAAAAAGCAGTACTACAGAGGCAGCGAATACGGAATACGCCGAGATCAGTTCACTTGCGCTGCAGTATTTTGCACAGTTATCGGACGACACCGATACGGAAGCGACATCCACCGGAATCTACAGCCGGCCGCCGGGCCGCCAGCTTCCCCCGCCGCTGAACCCGGATCAAATGAAATCCATTCTGGAGAGCATCCAGTCCAAATTGTCAGCCTCTACGGATGCATCCAGTGATGACACCGTGTCGGCCTTGGACTCTTCAGCAGACAGCACGTCCCTGACGGCAGAGGACAGCACAGTCGACTCGCTATCCAAACTGTTGTCTGATACCGACCTGGACAGCCTGTCTGATGAGGATATTGCGTCTCTGTTCGCACAGGTGCAGTCTGTTCCGGGCTCTTTTGCCTATGCGATGCCTGATGATCAGGAAGGCAACGGTGGGCCGGGAGGGATACCTCCCATGCTGAAGGCAATGGGGGCCGTTCCGCCGCCATTCATGCGGGGAGCGAACAATGATGCAGCCGTAGATGATACGTCCGCAACCGGCGAAGTCACCCAGGAGGATGACGGTGCTGCAGGCAAGTTGAGCACGGACGACATCAAGACTCTTCTGGAGTACCTCCAGAAGGCAGGAGACGCAGACTCCACCGGGGAATCGGACGATGTATCCGGAGATGATCAATTAACCGCTGTCCGCAGCCTGCTGTCGGGCATCGACATCTCCTCGGCTTCGGACGATGAGCTCGACGACTTGTTCAACCGCGTTCTGCAGATTGTGTAATCGCCAAACCATACGCCAAATCTGCCAAGTGCGGCAAGCCTGGCGGCTGTGGCGGCGGACTCCGGCAGATCAAGAGCTATTCCGCTCACGAAACGTCAATAAAGCCGGCTCAATGGGAGCCGGCTTTCAGTTTTTTTCCGAAGCTGGAGGATCTACATCATCTTTATGAATCTATACCCTCTTCACAATTCAGATCATATTCCCAATTCAAATCATCCTCTCAGGCCGGACCATCCGGTCGAACTCCTCCTCCGTCAGCGCATTCAGCGTAAGCGCCGCCTCTTTGAGCGTGAGTCCTTCTTTATGGGCCAGCTTGGCGATCTCAGCCGCCTTCTCGTAGCCGATGTACGGATTCAAGGCGGTTACGAGCATGAGCGAGTTGTTCAGATTCCGGGCAATCGTCTCTTCGTTCGCCTCGATTCCCTGTGCGCAGTTCCGGTCAAACGAGAGCATGGCATCGCCAAGCAGCCGGCAGGACTGCAGGAAGCTGTGGATCAGCACCGGCTTGAAGACATTGAGCTGAAAATGCCCCTGGCTCGCCGCTATCCCGATCGTCACATCGTTGCCGAACACCTGGCAGACCACCATGGTCATCGCCTCGCTCTGCGTCGGATTCACCTTGCCGGGCATGATCGAGCTGCCCGGCTCATTCTCGGGAATCCGCAGCTCGCCGATGCCGCTGCGGGGCCCGCTCGCCAGCAGGCGCACGTCATTCCCGATCTTCATCAGATCGCCTGCAAGCGCCTTCAATGTACCATGCACATGCACCAGCTGGTCATGGCTGGTCAGGGCATGGAACTTGTTCTGCGCCGAGATGAACGGCTCCGACAGCGCAAGCCCGATTTCGGCCGCAGTCCGGTCGCCGAACTCGGGATGCGCGTTCAGTCCGGTGCCGACAGCCGTTCCGCCGACAGCCAGCTCCAGCAGGCAGCCCATGCTTACTTCGATGAAGCGTCCGCTTCTCTCCAGCATGGCGGCCCATGCTCCGATCTCCTGCCCCACCGTCAGCGGCGTCGCATCCTGCAGATGCGTGCGCCCGATTTTGATCAGCGACCGGTACTGCTCCGCCTTCGCGGCCAGAGTCGCCTTGAGCTGCTCCAGCGCAGGCAGCACATGGTCCCGCACCGCCAGAAAAGCCGCGATATGCATCGCCGAAGGAAAAATATCGTTGGAGCTCTGTCCCTTGTTCACATCGTCGTTCGGATGAATAGTCTCCTCACGGCCCGCCTGCCGGAGCAGCTCGGCTGCCCGGTGGGAGATTACTTCATTGACGTTCATGTTGCTCTGCGTGCCGCTGCCCGTCTGCCAGACGACAAGCGGAAAATGATCGTCCAGCCTGCCTTGCAGAATCTCGTCAGCAGCCTTAGCAATTGCCTCCGCCTTGTCCGAAGACAGCAGGCCGAGCTCTGCGTTCACCCGGGCTGCCACCTTCTTGATCAGCGCCAATGCGCGGATTACCTCAAGCGGCATGCGCTCTCCGCCGATCCTGAAATTCTCCAGACTTCTCTGCGTCTGCGCCCCCCAGAACTTGTCCGCGGGCACTTTCAGTTCGCCAAACGTGTCCTTCTCCATCCGATATTCCAAGCTGGTCACCCCGCCTTTTGCCGGATTTGGCCCAGGATTCAGGCCTGTCTGTATTTTACAATAAGCTCAAGCCATGGGACAAACGCGTATCAGAAAAATAGAACTATAACCACCCCCGACGCCCCCAACCGCCCCTCAAAAGCGCCTGCCTATTCCTCCCGGCCGCACAGACCGTAGAAGAACAGATGTGTCAATTCATCGAGAAAGGCGTTCAGATCCTCCTGTTTCTGCGCCAGCTCCAGCAATTCGCTGGAGCTGCGTATGTACATGTTCATATACGCCAGGACGGCGTTCACAGATACCTTCGGGGAGATTTCGCCGCTCGCTTTGCCGTCTTCCACCAGTTTGATCATCAGCGGAAGCACTGTGCCCGCATAACGCTCCTGCACATAGCCGAACATCTCCTGATCATCGATCATCAGCGTCTTGATCTGCTCCGGACGGAATGCGCTGTACTGCTCCCTCTCCATCTCCATCGAGAAATGGATAAAATCCCGGACCGAACGGGGCCTGTCCATGAAACGCTCGAACCGTTCGATCGTCATGTCCAGATAGCTCCGGAAAGTCTGATCGATCAGCTTCTCCTTGCTCCCGAAGTAATTATAGATCGTCACCTGCGAGACGCCGGCTTCCTTCGCGATATCCGCAACGCGCATGCGCTTCGGCTCCCATGTCTTCAGCATCTCCAGGGTGGTGTTGATGATCTTCCGCCTGATCATTTCCGCCCGCTTCTCAAACCCGTTCTTCGTCTCCATAATCCGCCTTCTCCCTGCCTGATGCGATTGTTGCCAGAAATGTAATTTGTGAAATTTTATTATAAAATAATTTCATAAAATGATTGACGTCCGGCTTCGATAAGCATAGTATAACACATGAAATATATGCATAAAAATAGTTCACCATTTCATTCGGAGGTGGCAGTATGATTACTGTCCAGGGACTCACCAAGACTTTTTCAGGGGGAAAAGGCATCCGCGAGCTGACCTTCTCGGTTAACCGGGGCGAGGTATTCGGCTTTCTCGGACCGAACGGGGCCGGCAAATCCACGACGATGCGTCATCTGATGGGCTTCATGAAGCCCGACAGCGGGGAAGCGTCCATCTGCGGCCATGATGTATGGAAATCGCAGGGAATCGTGCAGCGCCATACCGGCTATTTGCCGGGGGAGATCTCTTTTATCGACGGCATGACCGGGCTTTCGTTCCTTGAATTTATGGGAAGTATGCGGGGCATGAAGGACAAATCAAAGCGCGACCGGCTCATCCGGATGCTGCAGTTCGACGCCAGCACCCCGATCCGCAAGATGTCAAAAGGGATGAAGCAGAAGGTCGGAATCGTCGCTGCGTTCATGCATGACCCTGAAGTAATTCTTCTGGACGAGCCCACATCCGGCCTTGATCCGCTGATGCAGAAGCTCTTTATTGAACTTGTTCTGGAGGAAAAAGCGCGCGGCACGACCTTCTTCATGTCTTCCCACAGCTTTCCCGAAATCGAACGCACCTGCGACCGCGCCGCCATCATCAAGGACGGTGTGCTGGTGGCAGTAAAAAATGTCCACGAGCTGCAGTCCATGCAGCGGAAGCTGTTCGACATCGTGTTCGAGAGCAGGGAAGACGCTCTGGCCTTTCGCTCATCCGGCCTGCCAGCCGAGAGTGTGGACGATTTCCGGGTCCGGGTCGCCATTCAGGGCAATTATAATGATTTGATCCGGGAGACCGCGAAATACAAAATTCGCAGCCTGGATGTGTTCACGCAGAATCTGGAAGATATTTTCATGAATTTCTATGACCGGGAGGATGCACAAGCATGAACGTGTCCCTGTACAAGCAAATGCTCAAGGTGAATGCCAAGGGCATTATGAATTACGCGATCGGCTCCGCTTTCTATATGCTGCTGATGATTTGGCTCTATCCCGGAATCGCGGATCATACCAGCGCGCTGGATGACCTCGTGCAGTCGATGCCGCAGGGGGTGACGAACGCCTTCAACCTGACCACTGGATTTCAGAGTGCGGAGTCGTTCATTTCGGGGGAATATTACGGCCTGATTCTGGTTCTGATTCTGTCGATCGTCTGTGTGCAGATGTCCACCCGGCTGATGGCCGGGATGGTGGACCGCGGCTCCATGGCTTACCTGCTGTCGGCGCCAACGACCCGCTCGCGGGTGTCCGGAACCCAGGCACTGGTGCTTGTTACCGCTCTTGTCGTCATTATGGGCGTCACGACGCTTGCGGGCTTCCTGGGCAACGCCTGGTTCCTCGGCTCTGCGTACGCTTTTGACGGCGGAAGATTCCTGCAGCTGAATCTGATCGCGTTCCTGCTCTTCTTCGCGGTCGGCGGACTTACCTTTCTCGTCTCCTGCCTCGCTAATGATGAGAAAAAAGCGCTCGGCATCGCCGGCCTCATCGCCTTTGGATTCTTCTCGCTCGATCTGCTCGCCAAGATCAGCACCAGCCTCGACTGGCTGAAATATGCGACGCTCTTCACGCTGTACCGGCCCGGCGAAATCGTCGGCGGTCAGGCGGACATCATCGTGAACGCCATCGTGCTGCTGGCGGTGGGGCTCGTCTCCTTCGGGCTGGGCATCGCGCTGTTCAAGCGGCGGGATTTGCCGCTGTAGGATCGTAGGCAGCGGAATGCCGTAGGCGCGGGCGACTCGGATGGCGCGGGGGCTGCCGCTGTTGGCGGGACCTGCCGCTGTAAGGGGGATGCCGCTGTTGGCGCAGCGGCAATGAAAGCCCGGCGGTCCTGTCCGCCGGGCAAGGAAAAGCCGCCGGGCTGCGCTCCCGGCGGCTGCGGAACAAGCGGAGCCGCTCATGGCTCCGCTTCTTTGCGTCTTGCTGCCGCCGCCATATCAGGCGGCAGCAAGACGCCCCAGCGCCTGCACGGCAGGCGGGTGCAGGCATGCCCGCGCCCGCCTGAACTCGGCGGGCGCCCTTGCGGCGCGCTGCGCCATGGGGCCGTCAGGCCCCGCGCAGGAACGCGCCGATCCGGCGTGCGGCTTCCACAAGCCGCTCCTCGTCTTCGACGAGGGCGATGCGGACGAAGCCGCGGCCTTCTTCGCCAAAGGCGTCGCCGGGGATGACCGCGACGCCTTTGGCCAGCAGCAGCTCGCGCGCGAAGCTGCGCGAGTCGAGCCCGCGTGCAGCCGCCGCCGCAGGCAGCGGCGCCCATACGAACATCGTCGCCGCCGGCTTCGGCACGTTCCAGCCCTCATCGCCCAGCGCGGCGATGAACCTGTCGCGCCGGCGCTCATACAGCGCGCCGACGCCCTCGCCCGCTTCGGGACCCATCGCCAGGTCCAGCGCGGATATAGCGGCTTCCTGCACCGGCTCGAACACGCCGTAGTCGATGTTGCCCTTCAGGCTGCGCAGCGCGCCTACGGCTTCGGCGTTCCCGGCGAGGAAGCCGATCCGGCAGCCCGCCATGTTGAAGCTCTTCGAGAAGGA
>RCUS01001226.1_pt1 | contig 13898 bp, 9 predicted proteins | sample 2166221 | NCBI WGS metagenome assembly RCUS01 (sample SAMN09932758, study PRJNA488358) | compost metagenome | isolation source: compost soil in cyclohexanecarboxylic | place: Germany: Experimental Botanical Garden | reverse complement strand
CACAGCAGGTGACGGTACTTGATGCGGGTGTCGAGATTCATGCCCCGCAGCTTACCGCATCGCCACTTGCGGCGTATCCGGGTCGCGCTGTTGACGGCGAAACTGCCCCGGCGGCAGGCCGTGGATCTGCCGGAAGCGCCGAGAAAAATAGGCCTCGTCGGCGAATCCGCACAGGCGCGCGACCTCGCCAACCGGGCGACTGCCATTGAGCAGGTAGTTGCGCGCCGTGTGCATGCGGCGCTCCAGCACCAGTTCACTGAACGTCTTGCCGATTTCCTTGCGCAACCAGTGGGTCAGGTAGGTCGGCGACAGGTAGGTGGCGGCGGCGACCTTGTGCAGGTTGAGATCGGGGTCGTCGATATGCCGGCGCAGGTACTCGCTCATGCGCCCCAGGGCAGCACGTCGGCTGAGCTGTGCGGCATTGCTGTCGGCCAGGTCGCGCAGGGGTTCGGCGTACAGGCCGCAGACATGGCCGATCAGTTGCAGCAGCAGGCCCTTGAGGATCTCGCGGGTGCCGAAGCGGCGGTTGGCGTCGAGCGTGCGCATCTGCTCGAGGATGCGTCGCACCTCAGCGAATTCGAGCTCATCGAGGCAGAAGTCGAGGTGCTCCTGGAAGCGGAACGGCGACAGCTCCGGCGCCTGCAGGATCGACACTTCCTCCAGGTCCATCGGGTCGCAGGCCAGGTGCGGCAGCAGGAACGTCTGGGAGAAATTGATCACCACGAAGTTGCTGTCCTCCGGATGCGGGATCACATGCACCCGGTGCGGCAGGATGAAGGCCAGGGTGTTGCGTCTGAATGGGCGTTGCACGCTGCCGATGTGTTGCACCGTGTCGCCGCCGAGATTGACCTGGATCTGGAAGTACTCATGACGATGCGGCGCGGTCTCGGCGGGACGCCCGCGCTGGTCGCGGATGTAGAAATCCATCAGCTCGCTGCGCTGCTGCATGACATAGGTCGGAACCTCGCGCTTGGGGGGCATGGGCAATCTCCGGGATACAGGCGCTTTAAGTTGTACGACGTCCAAACTCTGCAATTTAACCCCTTATGCAAAAACCTGCGCAACCGCAAATCCACGCAGCCCTCTGAGAATGCGCTATTCAACCAATATTTCAGGCGAAACCCCGGCTGAGAAATTTCTTGGACAGCACAGCACTGCCCCGCCTCCAATGAGAAAAACGGTCTAAATACCCCGTTGCATTCACCGCGTTGTACGACCACCTTAGAAAAGGGACTGCAGCCCAACCTCTACCAACAACAACAAACGAGGTCGACTCATGTCGAGCACGCCTACCTCCCGCACTGCCGCGTCGTCGTACGCGCAGGACGCGGCACCCGCACAACGCCTGCCCACCCGCCGCCGCTGGTTCATGCTCTCGCTGCTGTTGGTGGCGACCATCATCAACTACGTCGACCGGGTCAACATCTCCATCGCTGCACCATTCATGGCCAAGGACCTGGGCCTGGACAAGGTCGAGATGGGCCTGATCTTCTCGGCCTTCGCCTGGACTTACGCGCTGGCCCTGGTGCCGGCCGGTTTCATCGCCGACCGCTTCGGCTCGCGCCTGACCTACGGCGTGTCGCTGATCAGCTGGTCTGCGGTCACGGTCGCCCAGGGCCTGGCCAGTGGCTTCACCTCGCTGTTCGGCCTGCGCCTGGCCGTCGGCGCCATGGAGGCCCCGGCTTTTCCCGCCAACAGCCGCGCGGTCACGGTGTGGTTCCCCGCCCGCGAGCGAGGCATGGCCAGCAGCATCTACGTCTGCGGCCAGTACCTGGGCACGGCGCTGTTCACCGGCGCGCTGTTGTGGCTGGCGACCACCTATGACTGGCGCCATGTGTTCTACAGCACCGGGCTGGTCGGCATCGTGTTCGGCGTGGTGTGGCTGTTCCTGTACCGCGACCCGCTGAACTGCAAGAAAGTCAGCAAGGAAGAACTGGCCTACATCGAAAACGGTGGCGGGCTGGTCAAGAGCAGCCAGGAACGGACCCGCTTCGACTGGCGCCAGGTCGCCGAACTGTTCCGCTACCGCCAGGTGTGGGCGATCTGCCTGGGCAAGTTCGCCAGCACCTCGGCGCTGTACTTCTTCCTCACGTGGTTCCCCACCTACCTGATCGAAGAGCGCCAGCTGACGCTGATCAAGGTCGGCATCTTCGCGGTGATGCCGTTCATTGGCGCGACGGTGGGCATCCTCCTGGCGGGGATCGTTTCCGACCTGCTGATTCGTCGCGGCTACTCGCTGTCGTTCGCCCGCAAGCTGCCGCTGGTGGTGGGCTCGATGCTGGGCATGTCGATCGTACTGGTCAATTTCACCGACTCCAACGTGCTGTGCATCGCCGTGCTCACCCTGGCGTTCTTTGCCCAGGGCATCGCCTCGTCGTCATGGGCGGCGGTGTCGGAAGTAGCACCCAAGCAACTGATCGGCCTGACCGGTGGGGTGACCAGCCTGGCGGCCAACATCGGCGGGATCGTCACGCCCATCGTGATCGGCGCGATCGTGCAAAGCACCGGGTCGTTTGCCATGGCCTTCTGGTTCATCGGCGCTGTGGCGTTGATGGGGACGCTGTCCTACTCGCTGCTGCTGGGCAAGCTGTACCGCATTGAGCTGAAGACGGCGCAATGACCTGAAAGATCCCCCGGATTAGTCCAAGCCAAGCCCGCTTTCGTCCAACTTTGCCAGCCAGCCGCTGGCTACGCTGGCCGCTCCAGCACGGAGGATTCACCCATGAGCTACCTGTTCACTCCACCCGCCCTCGTCAGCCTGCCGATTCGTGGCAGCGATGCGCGCTTCCCTGTCGGGCGGGTGTTCTGCCTGGGCCGCAACTATCCCTGGCCCGAGGCCACCGACCCGGCGCCGAGCGAGCCGGTGTTCTTCATGAAGCCCGCCAGCAATGTGGTCGCAGCCGAGGGCGAACTGCCCTTCCCGGCCGAGACCGACGAGTTCTGCCACGAGATCGAACTGGTGGTGGCGATCGCCAAGGGCGGCGCCGACATCGCCGCCGAGCACGCGCTGGAACACGTCTACGGCTTTGCCGCTGGCCTGGACATGACCCGCCGCGACCGCCAGCGCCAGGCCAAGCGCCAGGGTCTGCCCTGGGAGGGCGCCAAGGTGTTCGAGGCCTCGGCACCGATGAGCGCCATCGTTCCCGCCAGTCAGTCGCCGTGGCCACTGGATGCATCGTTGTGGCTGCAGGTCAACGGCCAGGAGCGCCAGCGCGCTCAGCTGAGCCAGCAGACCTGGCCACTGGCCGAGGTCATCAGCCGCCTGTCCCGGTTACTGCCGCTGCGTCCGGGCGATCTGATCATGACCGGCAGCCCGCCCGGAGTGGCAGCGCTGAACCCCGGCGATGTCATCCACGCCGGCATCGACGGCATTGCCGAACTGACCCTGCGCGTCGGCCCTCGCCCGACCCGCCAAGCATCCCACGCTGCCTGAATGTCTGGAGCCCACGCATGAGCCAAACGCAGAACAAGAAAGTCGCCCTGGTCACCGGTGCCGGCAGCGGCATCGGCCGCGCCGTCGCCCTGGCCCTGCTGCAGGACGGCTTCAGCCTGGTCCTCGCCGGGCGCCGCGCCGAACCGCTGCAGGCCTTGGTCGAACAGGCCCGCGCCGCCGGTGGTGAAGCCCTGGCCGTGCCCACCGATGTGCGCGACGAGCACAGCGTCGCCCAGCTGTTTGCCACGGTCGAGGAAGTGCATGGTCGCCTCGACGTGATCTTCAACAACGCCGGGGTCAACGCGCCCGCCGTACCGATCGACGAGTTGCCGCTGGAAACCTGGCGCAACGTCGTCGCCACCAACATCGACGGCGTATTGCTCTGCGCCCGCGCTGCCTTCGGCCTGATGCGCCGCCAGCAGCCGCAGGGTGGGCGGATCATCAACAACGGATCGATCTCGGCGCACACCCCGCGCCCATTTACCGCGCCCTACACCGCCAGCAAGCATGCGGTGCTCGGCATCACCAAAGCCCTGGCCCTGGACGGCCGCCCGTTCAACATCGTGTGCAGCCAGGTGGACATCGGCAATGCCCTGACCGAACTGTCCGAACGCATGACCCGTGGCGTACGCCAGGCCAATGGCGAGATCGCCGCCGAACCGATGCTCGACGTGCGCCATGTGGCCGATGCGGTGCGCTACATCGCCGCCCTGCCGCTGGATGCCAACGTACTGAACATGACCGTGATGGCCAGCAACATGCCGTTCGTTGGCCGTGGCTGACGCTTTGCCTTGAATTGAAATGGAGTCACCGATGAAACCTGAAGTCCTGCAACTGAGCCCGATCCTCATCCCCGAAGTGCGCGAGCGCCTGGAAGCGCTGTTCACCGTGCACCGCTACTACGAGCAGACCGACAAGGACGCCTACGTCAGCCTTCACGCCCGGAACATTCGCGGCGTGGTCACCGGTGGCCACACCGGCATCAGCCAGGCGCTGATGGCGCGCCTGCCCAACCTGGAAGTGGTGGCGGTCAATGGCGTCGGCACTGACGCCATCGACCTGGCCTATGCCCGCGATCGCGGCATCCAGGTCACGGCGACCATCGGCGCGCTGACCGAGGACGTCGCCGACCTGGCGATCGGCCTGCTGATCGGCGTGTGCCGTGGGCTGTGCACGGGTGATCGCTTCGTCCGCGCCGGTCACTGGGCCACCAGCGCCACGCCGCTGGCGCCGCTGCCGTTGGCGCGCCAGGTGTCGGGGATGCGGGTCGGCATCGTCGGCATGGGCCGGGTTGGGCGCGCGGTGGCACAGCGCGCGGCGGCCTTCGGTTGCCCGATCCGCTACACCGACCTGCAGGCGCTGGAAGTGCCGTATGAGTTCGACGCCGACCTGGTACAACTGGCCAGGAACAGCGACGCGCTGATTCTCGCGGCGGCGGCCGACAAGGGTGAAGCACTGGTCAATCGCGAAGTGTTGCAGGCGCTGGGCGCCGAGGGATACCTGATCAACATCGCGCGCGGCAAGCTGGTGGATGAAGCGGCACTGATCGCGGCGCTTGAAGCGGGCGAAATCGCCGGGGCGGCACTGGATGTGTTCGCCGATGAACCGCGTGCGCCCGAAGCCCTGTTCGAGCGGGAGGATGTGGTGCTGCAGCCGCATCGGGCCAGTGCGACGGTGCAGACCCGCACGCGCATGGGCGAGATGGTGGTAGCCAGTCTGGTGGATGTGTTTGCCGGGCGCACCCCGCAGGGGTTGGTTATCTGAAGCAGCCCCTGGCGGCCCCAGGATCTCGGCAGCAGCGAAGATCCTGGGGCCGCTTCGCGAATGCCGTCAGGCCATCGCCAGCTCCACCGCCTCGCCGTTCATCCGCACCGGCCAGACCCGCAGCCGCTGCCCGGCATCTTCAAGGCAATGCCCGCTGTGCAGGCTGAAATGCTGCTTGTACAACGGCGCCGCCACCACCAGCTCCCCTTGCACACTCCCCACCAGCCCACGGCCGATGATGTTGGCGCCAGAGCGCGGATCGCGGTTATCGAGCGCATACAGCGCCTGCGCCTGGCCTGGCAGGTAGAACAGCGCGACCTGGGCGCCATCGAGCCAGACCACGACGCCGGAATCGGCTACCAGGTCGTGGGTCTGGCACACCGCTTGCCAGTTCGATTGAAGCGCAACAGCAGCATTGGACAGGTTCATCAGACAGCCTCCTCGACAGTGGGGATCAGGTGCAGCGGTGCAGCGGGTCGGCGCTGTTCGCGCTCGCGGACGAAGTGCACGTCCGGATCGGCGCGCCGATCGTTGACGAAGGTGCGGAAGCGCTTGAGCTTCTCCGGGTCGTTGAGGGCGTTGGCCCATTCGCATTGGTATTGGTCGACCACGTGCTGCATCTGCGCTTCCAGCTCGGCGGCCAGGCCCAGGCTGTCGTCGAGGACCACCTGCTTGAGGTAATCCAGGCCGCCTTCCAGGCTCTCGCGCCAGACCGAGGTGCGCTGCAGTTTGTCGGCGGTGCGGATGTAGAACATCAGCACCCGGTCGATCAGGCGCACCAGGGTCTCGTCGTCGAGGTCGGTGGCGAACAGCTCGGCATGGCGTGGGCGCATGCCGCCGTTGCCGCAGACGTACAGGTTCCAACCCTTGTCGGTGGCGATCACGCCGATGTCCTTGCTCTGCGCCTCGGCGCATTCACGGGTGCAGCCGGAGACCGCGAACTTGAGCTTGTGCGGGCTGCGCAGGCCCTTGTAGCGATCCTCCAGGCGCAAGGCCATGGCGACGCTGTCCTGCACGCCATAGCGGCACCAGGTGCTGCCCACGCAGGACTTCACCGTGCGGGTCGATTTGCCGTAGGCGTGGCCGGTCTCGAAACCGGCCTCGATCAGCTCGCCCCAGATCAGCGGCAGCTCGTGCAACTGGGCACCGAACAGGTCGATGCGCTGGCCGCCGGTGATCTTGGTGTAGAGGTCGTATTTCTTCGCCACCTGGCCGATCACGATCAGCTTTTCAGGAGTGATTTCACCGCCGGGGATACGCGGCACCACCGAGTAGGTGCCGTTCTTCTGCATGTTGGCCATGAACGTGTCGTTGGTGTCCTGCAGCGGCACCAGCGCCGGGTCCATGATCGGCTGGTTCCAGCACGAGGCGAGGATATTGCCTACCGCCGGTTTGCAGATGGCGCAGCCAACGTGGCCCTTGCCATGGCGCGCGAGCAAGTCGTTGAAGGTGCGAATGCTGCCTACGCGGACCAGCCCGTAGAGCTCCTGGCGGGTGTAGGCGAAGTGCTCGCACAGGCTTTTGTCGACCGTCACGCCACGGGCCGTCAGTTCGTGCTCGAAGACCTGCTTGAGCAGCGCCGCACAGCCGCCGCAGCCGGTGGCGGCCTTGGTGCAACCCTTGACCGCGGCGAGGTCGCCACAGCCACTGTCGATGGCAGCGCACACCGCACCCTTGCTGACGTTATGGCATGAGCAGATGGTCGCGCTGTCGGGCAGGGCATCGGCGCCCAGGGCCGGTGCGCCGCCACTTTGCGGGAGGATCAGCGCGGCCGGGTCAGCCGGCAGGGCGATGCCGTTCTGGGCGTACTGCAGCAAGGTGTCGTAGTAGCTGTTGTCGCCGACCAGTACTGCGCCAAGCACCTGCTTGCCGCTGGCATCCACCACCAGACGGCGGTAGGAGGCGTTGGCCTCGTCGATGAAGCGGTAGCTGCGTGCACCTGGTGTGGCGCCATGGGCATCGCCGATGGAGCCGACATCGACGCCCAGCAGTTTGAGCTTGGTCGACATGTCGGCGCCGGTGAACTCGACCGTCGCCTCGCCCACCAGCAATGCCGCCAGGTTGCGCGCCATGCTGTAGCCCGGTGCGACCAGGCCGAACACGCTGCCGTTCCACGAGGCGCATTCGCCGATGGCGAAGATGCGCGGGTCACTGCAGCGGCAGTGGTTGTCGATCACCACGCCACCGCGTGCGGCGACCTCCAGGCCGCTGGCGCGACCCAGGGCATCCTGCGGGCGGATGCCGGCAGAAAACACGATCAGGTCGGTTTCCAGGTGCTCGCCGCCGTCGAAATTCATCCGATAGCGATACTCCTCGCCCGCGCTGATCGACTGGGTGGCGCGGGACACGTGGACACCGACGCCAAGGGCCTCGATCTGCGCCTTGAGCGCCGCGCCACCTTCAATGTCCAACTGCACCGGCATCAAGCGCGGGGCGAACTCGACCACATGGGCTTCCAGGCCCAGCGACTTGAGCGCGTTGGCCGCTTCAAGGCCGAGCAGGCCACCGCCGACCACCACGCCGCGACGGGCATCGCCGGACGCCGCGCGAATCGCGTCGAGGTCGTCGAGGGTGCGGTAGACCAAGCGGGCATTGCCGCTGGAGCCTTCGACCGGGGGCACGAAGGGGTAAGAGCCGGTGGCCAGGATCAGTTGGTCGTAGCCGTAACGGCCTTGCGCCGTGACCACCTCGCAACGTTCGCGGTCGATCTCCAGCACCGCCTCGCCCAGGTGCAGGTGCACGCCTTGGCGGTGGTAGAAATCCTGCTCGCACATCGCCAGGGTTTCTGCGCAGCTGCCGGCGAAGTACTCGGACAGGTGCACGCGATCATAGGCGCGCTGGCGCTCTTCGCCGAACACGCGCAGTTCGAAGCGTTGCAGGGCGCCACGCTCGATCAGTTGCTCGACGCAGTGATGGCCGACCATGCCGTTGCCGACGATGACCAGTCTTTCGCGTTGTGCGTCGTTCGCTGTTGCGTTCATAGCCGATCCTCGATCAAAAAAAAACGCCTGGAGCCGAAGCTCCAGGCGCCTTTGCCTGTATTCATCACGGTGTGCGCCCTGGTTGATCGCCGTTGATCATTGGGCTGGTTGTAAGACAGATAAAGCAGGGACTGTGCCAAGTGCTCGGAAGATGCCGCCTAAGTGCTGTCCATCGCAGGCAAGCCCGCCTCTACGGGGTTGCAGGCCAGTACATCGAGGCAAAATACGCACAGCCCAGGTGCACGGCTCACCATCCTGGGGCACTCAATACACATCGCGCCGATAACGCTTGGCCTTGCTCAACCCCTCGACATACGCATCGGCCGCCGCTGCGCTCATGCCGCCGTGCTCGGCGACAATCTCACGCAAGGCCACATCCACGTCCTTGGCCATGCGCTGGGCATCGCCGCAGACATAGAAGCAGGCGCCCGCCTGCAGCCAGCGCCAGACGTCGGCGCCCTGTTCGCGCAGGCGCTGCTGCACGTAGATCTTCTCGGCCTGGTCGCGGGAGAACGCGGTGTCCAGGCGCAGGTGCCCCGAGGCCTGCCAGGCCTGCAACTGCGCTTGGTAATAGAAGTCGCTGGCGGCGTATTGCTCGCCGAAGAACAGCCAGTTGTCGCCACTCGCCCCGCGCGCTTCACGCTCCTGCAAAAACGCCCGGAACGGGGCGATGCCGGTACCGGGGCCGACCATGATCACCGGCACACTGTCGTCCTCGGGCAAGCGGAAGTGCTTCGATACTTGAGGGAAAATCGCCACCTTGAGGTCTTGTGCGCGGTCGGCGAGGAAGGTCGAACAAGCGCCCTTGCGCTGGCCGTAGCGTACGGTGGAAACGGTCAGGTGCACCTGGTCAGGATGGGCCAGCGGGCTGGAACTGATCGAATACAGGCGCGGCTGCAACGGCTTGAGCAAGTCGAGCCAAGTGGCCAATGGCAGGTCCTGCGGGAATTCCCGCAGCACGTCAGCCAACTGCCGACCCCAGAGCCAGTCCTGCAGCTCGGCCTTGTGATCTGGCAGCAGCAGACGGCGCAGCGCAAAGGCTTGCTGACTGAAAACCTGCAGTTGCTGCGGGGTGACCCGGGCAATTTCCAGGTGCTGCTCCAGCGCAACGGCCAACGGCAAGCCAGGCAGGCCCTTGAGTTCAACCTGGGTCTGGCCATCGAGCTGCATCAAGGTGAGCAGCTCTGCGACCAGCGCCGGGCAGTTGCGCGGCCAGACGCCCAAGGCGTCGCCTGCCTGGTAGCTGAAGCCGCTGCCAGAAAGATCGAACACCAGCTGGCGGGTTTCCTTGCCGGCACCTGGGCCGTTGAGTACGCGGTTCTCCAGCAAGGTCGCGGCGTAGGGCTGCTGCTTGCTGTACGTCGCAGCGCCAGCGGGTTCGCTCACCGACGCAGGCGCCGAGCGGCTGCCCAGCTCGGGCAGCAGCGCCTCCAGCCAACTGGCGAAGGTTGCATCGTAGTCCGGCTCGCAATCGACCCGTTGCAACAGGCGCCGCCCGCCCAACTCGGCGAGCCGCTGATCGAGCTTGCGACCGAAACCGCAGAACTGGTCATAGCTGGAATCGCCCAAGGCCAGCACCGCGTAGGGCAGATTCGCGCAATGGGCGCCCTCCTCGCCTTGCAGCGCCTGCCAGAACGCTGCGGCGCTGTCGGGTGCGTCGCCATCGCCAAAGGTGCTGGTGATCAGCACGACGCTGGCTGCACCTTGCAATTGCTGCGGGCTGACCGCCTCCATGCAGCTCAGGTGAACGTCAAGACCGGCACTGCGCAAGTGTTCGGCACAGCGCTCGGCCAAGGTTTCGCCGTTGCCGGTCTGCGAGGCCCACAGCACCTGATGGCGCGGCGCGGCAGCTGCCACGCTTGGCGCAGCTTGCGGTTGCGCGAACAGGCCTGCCAGCAGGCCGTCGACGAACAGCCGTCGGCTGGCAGCCAGCGGGGCACTTGCCGGCAGGTTTGGCACACCTTCGGCGCGGGCCTGGTCCAGCCCCAGCAGAAAACCGTGCAGGTAATGCCGCTCATCCTCGGCCAGCACCGGGGCGGGCAGGTTGTCCAGGCCGAGCAGACGGGACAGGGTGGCGGTCGGCATGCGGGCAGGCTCCGGGAGGTGAGTGGGGGCGCCAAGATCGAGGGCGTCGATTCGCTCGCCGGCAACCCGTTCCAGGGCCACGGCGCAGTGCTTGAAGGCCGGCTGCAACGACAGCGGATCGACGGCATCGCAGGTCACCGCGTTGATCGCCAGCTGCTCGCCGATCACATCGTTCCAGTGGAACGGCGCGAAACAGTTGCCTGGCATCACCCGGTCAGTGACGCGCGCGGGCAGCAGCGCCTGGCCACGGCGCGAGCGAATGGCCACCTGGTCTTTGTCGCGGATGCCCAGGCGTGCGGCGTCCTCGGGGTGCAATTCGACGAAGGGGCCAGGCTCCAGGCGGTTCAGTGCGGGCACCTTGCCGGTCTTGGTCAGGGTGTGCCATTGGTGCTGCACGCGGCCGGTATTGAGCACCATGGGAAACGCATCGTCGGGCAGTTCCGCGGCAGGCAGCCAGGGCCGGGCGAAGAACCGCGCCTTGCCGCTGGCGGTCGGAAAGGCCAGTGCGGGACATTCACCCGCCGCGTCGTGCAGCAAGTGCTGGCTGCTGCCATCGTTGTGGTAGCGCAGCGGGCTGCGGGGGTTTTCACGGCCGGGCGCGCTGGGCCACTGGTGCGGCTGCTGGCGCAGTTCGGCATAGCTGATGCCGCGCAGATCGTAGCCTGTGGCCGGGTTCCAGAAACGCCGGATTTCTTCGTACACGGCTTCGGCATTGGGGTAGTCGAAAGCGTCGGCATAGCCCATGGCGCAGGCCACGCGGGCGATGATCTGCCAGTCCGCCAGGCTCTGGCCGGGCGCTTCGACGGCGCGCGGCATGAGGGTCAGGTTGCGCTCGCTGTTGATCATCACGCCCTCGCCTTCTGCCCACAGCGCCGCGGGCAAAAGGACATCGGCGTAGCGATTGGTTTCGGTGTCGAGGAAGGCGTCCTGGGTGATCACCAGTTCGGCCTGGCGCAGGCCGTCGATCACCTGCTGACGGTTGGCGACACTGGCCACCGGGTTGCTGCAGATGATCCAGCAGGCTTTCACGTCGCCGGCCTTCATCTGCTCGAACAGTGCCACGGTGCCCTCGCCCCCTGCCTCGCGCAGACTGCCCGGGGCCAGGTTCCACTGGGTTTCGACGAACGCTCGGTCAGCCTCGACCAGCGCCGAACGCTGACCCGGCAGGCCAGGCCCCATGTAGCCCATCTCCCGACCGCCCATGGCATTGGGCTGCCCGGTGAGTGAAAACGGCCCGCTGCCTGGCCGGCAGATGGCGCCGGTGGCCAGGTGCAGGTTGCAGATCGCGTTGCTGTGCCAGGTGCCATGGATGCTCTGGTTCAGGCCCATGGTCCAGCAGCTCATCCACTCCCCGGCCGAGCCGATCCATGCGGCGGCTTGGCGGATGTCGGCTTCGCTCAACCCGGTAATGTCAGCGACGCGCTCGGGGGTGTAGTCGGCGAGAAATTCGGGCAGGTCATTCCAGCCCTCGGTGTGACGCGCAATGAAATCGGCATCGGTCTGGCCGTTCTGCTGCAACAGGTACAGCAAGCCATTGAGCAGGGCCATGTCGCTGCCGGGGCGAACCTGCAGGAACAGGTCGGCCTTGTCGGCGGTGGCGGTGCGCCGGGGGTCGACGACGATCAGCTTGGCGCCGGCCTTGACCCGGTCCAGCAGGCGCAGGTACAGGATGGGATGACAATCGGCCATGTTCGCGCCGATCACCAGGAACACGTCGGCCTGTTCGAAGTCCTGATAGCTGCCGGGCGGGCCGTCGGCACCGAGCGACAGCTTGTAACCGCTGCCGGCGCTGGCCATGCACAGGCGAGAGTTGGACTCGATATGCCGGGTGCGGATGTAGCCCTTGGCCAGTTTGTTGGCCAGGTACTGGGCCTCCAGCGACATCTGCCCGGAGACATACAACGCCACGGCATCGGGCCCGTGCTGGTCGATGATCTGGCGCAGGCGTGCGGCGCTGTGGGCGATGGCCTGGTCCATGCTGCAGCGCGCGGGTTGCTGCGTGCGTTGCTGGCGGATGAACGGGTCTTCCATGCGCCCTGGGGCGCTGAGGGGCACGTGTGCGGTGAGGCCTTTGGTGCAGAGGCGGCCAAAATTGCTTGGGTGCTGTTTGTCGCCGCTGATCTTGCTGACCTTGCCGTCGGCCACGCTCATGACGATGCCGCACCCGACCCCGCAATACGGGCAAACGCTGCGTACTTCGCTGCTGCTCATGGGCCGGTCTCCTGGCTGGAAACGCAAAAGGCGCCGGCTGCCCCGGCCTGCTCGGCAAGCGGGGGGCAACACGGCGCCTTTGTCGTGAAGAGGTGAGAGCCATCGACGTTGATGGTTCTGGATGCAGGTGTGTCAGCAATTACTGGGCCAGCTGTGCCAGGCAGCGCTGCACGTCCTGTCCCAGGCGAGCCAGCGCCTGCAGGCATCGCGCAGACGATCCGTCCACGCACCATACTGGTGAGCGCCGCACCAAGCGGTGGCAGCCGCGCGGTCCATGGCGCTATGCTGAACCCTTTCTTTTGCCAAGAGCCGCTGTCCAGCCCCATGTCCCAGGTAATCCTCAAGACCCCCGCGCAACTCGACCTGATGCGTCGTTCCGGCCAACTGCTGGCCGAGGTGTTCGCTGACCTCGACGGTTTCATCCGCCCCGGCGTGACCACGATGCAGATCAACGACCGCGCCGAAGCGTTCATCGTCGATACGCTCAAGGCGCGTCCGGCCAGCAAAGGCCAGTACGACTTCCCATACGCCCTCAACACCTCGGTGGACCAGGTGGTCTGCCACGGCATGCCGAAAGCTGACGAGGTATTGCAGGAGGGTTCGATCGTCAACGTCGACATCACCCTGGAACAGGGCGGCTACATCGCCGATTCGTCGAAGATGTACTGCATCGGCGTGATCAGCGACGAAGCCCGGCGCCTGGTCGACACTACCTATGAAGCGCTGTGCAAAGGTATCGAGCAGGTACGCCCCGGCGCGACCCTGGGCGACATCGGCCACGCCATCCAGAGCCACGCCGAAGCGGCTGGCTACAGCGTGGTGCGCGAGTATTGTGGCCACGGCATCGGCCAGCAGATGCACGAAGCCCCCGAAGTGCTGCACTTCGGCCAGCGCGGCATGGGCAAGAAGCTGCAAGCGGGCATGGTGTTCACCATCGAGCCGATGATCAACCAAGGGGCACGGGGTACGCGGACCTTGCGCGACGGCTGGACGGTGGTGACTCGTGACGGTCGCCTGTCGGCGCAGTGGGAGCATACCGTGGCAGTCACCGACAGCGGCTTTGAGGTGCTGACGCTGCGAGAGGAGGAACGCCGTCGCTGAGGCGCTCGGGCGCTCGGGCCGCTGAGCGGCCCTGCCAGATTGCAGGCAAAAAAAAAGCGACCCTAAGGTCGCTTTTTCTGTAACTTCCGGGTGTTCAGTGGGCCCTGGAAGTTGAATATGGCGCAGCGGACGGGACTCGAACCCGCGACCCCCGGCGTGACAGGCCGGTATTCTAACCGACTGAACTACCGCTGCGCTAAACATCGAGTGGTGGGTGATGACGGGATCGAACCGCCGACCCTCTGCTTGTAAGGCAGATGCTCTCCCAGCTGAGCTAATCACCCTTTCGTCTCGGTGTGGCGCGCATTCTACGGATGAGCCCC
>RCUS01001224.1_pt1 | contig 13907 bp, 10 predicted proteins | sample 2166221 | NCBI WGS metagenome assembly RCUS01 (sample SAMN09932758, study PRJNA488358) | compost metagenome | isolation source: compost soil in cyclohexanecarboxylic | place: Germany: Experimental Botanical Garden | reverse complement strand
CCATGCCGGCGCCGGCGGAAATGCCGCAGATATAGATGCGCGCGCGGTCGATCGCGTGGCGGGCCGCCACCTGCTCGATGGCGCCGACGATCAGGCGCGCATCGCCGCCGCCCTCCTGGGTCGGCTTGTCGTACCACTTCCAGCAGCGGCGCGCGTGCGAGCGCAGCGACTGCTGCGGATACAGCACCGCATAACCCTTGCGCTCGGCCAGGCGGTTCATGCGCGTGCCCTCGGCAAACTGCGTGGCACTCTGTTCGCAGCCATGCAGCATCACCAGCAGCGGGCGGCCACGGCTGCGCATGGCCACGTTGGGCGGCTTGTCGGGCAGATACAGGAAATACGGCAGGCGCCGACCCGGCAACTGCCCCAGCTCCGGCAGGGGCGCATAGTGGGCCGCCAGCCATTTCCCGGGCGCCGGCGCCGCTTTCTTGCGCACGCGGGACGGCGACAGGGGCGTGGCAAAGGGTGCCAGGGCCGGCACTGCGGAGCGCGTCACCACCTCGCTGGCTGGCCTGGCACGCGGCTTGGCGCTGGCCTTGACAGCGCTGACGGCCTTGCTGCGGGGCTTGGACTTGGATGCCGGCTTGGCCTTGGATGCAGGCTTGGCCTTGGATGCCGGCTTGGCCTTGGCTGGCATGGGACCGAACAGCACCTTGGCCAGCTTGGTGGCCGTGCGCTGCTGCGCCTTTCCAGCACGTAACAGCCCGCGCAGCCACGTGGTCGCGGGCTTTACCATGGGCCAGCGTCCACGCTGGGTTGTGGAGCATACCGCCAGTTCATTCCTGTGCATCGTCGCGTGATCAGCATGTGCGGCTCCTCCGGTGAACGCATAGAGTACCGCAATTGGCTTGCGGCACCGTACGTTTGCACGCTTATAAAAGTGCCGCTGGCACCATTGAGGCAGATCAAACACGGCCTCGGGCACATGCTTAATCTGTGAACTCGATCCGCACCACTTTACAGGAGAAACCACCATGAGCTATCTGGACCGCGACATCTTGGGCATGTACCGCAACAACAGGGACAACGATGGCCCGGGGCCGGAATTGATGGGAGCCGACACCCTGATCGGCGACGATGTCTACAATCACAGCGACGAGGAACTGGGCGACATCAAGGAAATCATGCTCGACATGCGCTCGGGCCAGATCGCCTATGCCGTGCTGTCGTTTGGCGGCGTGCTGGGCATGGGAGAAAAACTGTTTGCCGTACCCTGGGAACGCCTGACCCTCGATACCATCAACAAGCGCTTCCTGCTCGACGTCGACAAGGAACAGCTGAAGAACGCCCCCGGCTTTGACAAGGATAACTGGCCCGACATGGCCAGCGAGGCCTGGAATGAGCAAATGAACCAGTTCTACGGCACCACCTCGCGCTACGGCATGGGCGGTGGCGCGGGCATGGGAGGCAGCCGCTCCCAGTCCGGCAGCGACCTGCGCGGCGGCGCCAGCCTGCAATCGGGCAGCGAAGGCAGCATGTCGGGCACCTCCATGAGCGGCAGCCGCGCCGGCATGGGCAGCAGCCAGGGCAGCGACCTGGGCGACCTCGGCTCACGCTCCTCGCTCAGCGATGACGACGACCTGAACAAGCGCACATGAGGGAGCGGCAGACGAAGGCCGCACGAGGCAGGACAGCGTAAGTCGGCGTAGGTCGGCGTAGGTCGGCGTAGGTCGGATTAGCGGCGCAGCCGCGTAATCCGACATCACCACCAACGCCACCAACATCACCAACAGCAACAGCAACGCCACCATCCGCCACCCGCCACCCGCGCCAACGATATTGTCGGATTACGCGTGGCTACGCCCCGCTAATCCGACCTACTTAAGCGCAGCGAGCTGCCCAGCAGCGTTGCTATCATCGCTGCATGGATTCCCACACCTTCTGCAGGCGCTTGGCCGACACCGGCATCGGCGTGCGCAATTCCTGCGCAAACAGCGATACGCGCAGCTCTTCCAGCATCCAGCGGAAATCGACCAGTTTCGGGTCCGTGTTCTTGCCGGCCTGGCGGTCCTTGGCCTGGCGCAGATACGGCGCGGCCGCCGACTGCCATTCGGCCATCAGCTTGGTGTCGCGGGCAGGGTCGGCGCGCAGCTTTTCCAGGCGCACATTGATCGCCTTCAGATAGCGGGGGAAATGCGCCAGTTGTGTGTACTCGTTTTCCGTCAGGAAGCGTTTATGCACGAGGCCCTGCAGCTGCGACTGGATATCGGCCGCCACCGCTGCGGGAATATTCTGCAGGCGCTTGGGCAAGCCGTGGAATTCCGTCAGCACTTGCGACAGCAAACGGGCGATTTCATTCACCAGCAAGACCAGACGCGACTTGCCCTCCGCCTGGCGCTTGGCGAACGAGGCGGCGTCCAGCGGCAGCGGATCTTGCAGGCAGGCGATATCGAGCGCCTTGTTGATAATTTGCTCGCGCAACTCTTCCTGTGACCCCAGGGCCATGAATTGCATGCCCATCTGCTGCAAACCCGGAATGCTTTTCTCGACGTACTTGATCTGCTCCTTCATTTGCAGCGCGAACAATCGGCGCAAACCCACCTTGTGCGTGCGGGCGGCCACCGTCGGATCGTCAAATACTTCCAGGTCGCAATGCGTGCCCTTGTCGACCAAGGCGGGGAAGCCGATCAGGGTCAGCTTGCCTTGCACGATCTCCAGCAATTCCGGCAATTCGCCAAAGGTCCAAGCCGTCAAGCCCATGTGCTGCGAGACGGAGGCGTTGCCTGACGCCGGTGCGGCCGCAGTGGCTGCACCCTTGGCAGGCGCACCGCCCCTGCCTGCGGCAGCGTTGACGTTGGCAGTGACGCCCTGCGCCTGCGCCTGCAGCCGCGACGCCACTTGCGCGCCCGCCACCTTGGCACCGGGCGTGCCCGTGCCGGAAACACCCGACACTTCGGCCAGCTTCTGGAAACTCTGGCGCGCCTGGCCGCCGAATTCCGCCTGCAGGGTGGCCAGGTTGCGGCCCATGTCCAGCTGGCGGCCATGCTCGTCGATCACCTTGAAATTCATGAAGTGATGGGCAGGCAGGGTTTCCGGCTTGAAGTCCGTCGTCAGCACGTTGATCGTGATCTGCGTGCGGATGTCCAGGATGATGGCGTCGATCAGGTCGCCGCGGCCAAACACGCCCGCCGCATGCACGCGCTCGCAGAACTTGGCGGCGTAATCGGGCAGCGGCACGCAGTGGCGGCGCAGCTTTTGCGGCAAGGACTTGAGCAGCAGATGCACTTTCTCCTTCAGCATGCCCGGCACCAGCCATTCGCAGCGCTCACGCGGCAACTGGTTCAGCGCATACAGCGGCACGCTCAAGGTCACGCCATCGCGCACGCTGCCCGGCTCGAAATGATACGTCAAACCCATTTCCAGCCCGGTCACCGACATGGTTTTCGGGAACAGGTCCGTCGTCACGCCGGCCGCTTCGTGGCGCATCAGCTCGTCGCGGTTCAGGTACAGCAGCTTGGGGTTCTCGCGCGTGGCCTCCTTGTGCCATTTTTCGAAGCCGGCGCCATTGCATACGTCGGCCGGCAGCAGCTTGTCGTAAAAGGCGGCGATCAGCTCATCGTCGACCAGCACGTCCAGCCGGCGCGACTTGTGTTCAAGGTTCTCGATGTCCTTGATCAATTTATGGTTGTGCGCAAAGAAAGGCGCGCGCGTGTCGAAGTCGCCGCCCACCAGCGCGTCGCGGATGAAGATCTCGCGCGCTTCCGGCAGATTGAAATTGCCGTAGTTGATGCGCCGCTGGCTGTACACCACCAGGCCATACAAGGTCGCCCGTTCGGACGCTGTCACTTGCGCCGAGCGTTTTTCCCAGCGCGGCTCGCCCCAGGATTTCTTCAGCAAATGCTCGCCGACTTTTTCCAGCCACTCGGGCTGGATCTGCGCCACGCAGCGCGCATACAGCCGCGTCGTGTCGACCAGTTCGGCCGCCATGATCCACTTGCCCGGCTTTTTCAGCAGCGAGGAACCGGGCCAGATGTGGAACTTGATGCCGCGCGCACCCAGATAACCGGCGCCCGGCTCATCCTCGCCCTTGAAACCGATATTGCCCAGCAAGCCGGTCAGCAATGCCATGTGCAGGTTGTCGTAGGTGGCCGGCGCTTCGTTCAGGCGCCAGCCCTGCTCCTTGACGATGGTCAGCAGCTGCGAATGCACGTCGCGCCATTCACGCAAGCGCATCTGCGAGAGGAAATTCGTGCGGCAATTGTCCTGCAACTGGCGGTTGGTTTTCTTGTGCTCGATGGCGGACTCGAACCAGCGCCAGATTTTCAGGTAGCTGAGGAACTCCGACTTCTCATCGGCAAACTTCTTGTGCGCCTCGTCGGCCGCCTGCTGGTGTTCCATCGGGCGGTCGCGCGGGTCTTGCACGGACAGGGCGGATGCCACGATCAGCACTTCCGTCAAACACGCGTTATCGAGCGCAGCGAGGATCATGCGGCCCACGCGCGGGTCGAGCGGCAGCTTGGCCAGCTTGTTGCCCAGCGGCGTGAGCTTGTTGACGTCATCGACGGCGCCCAGCTCCTGCAGCAATTGATAACCGTCGGCCACCGCGCGCGCCAGCGGCGGCTCGATGAAGGGGAAGGTTTCCACGTCCGTCAGGTGCAAGGACTTCATGCGCAGGATGACGGCCGCCAGCGAGGAGCGCAGGATTTCCGGTTCCGTGAATTTCGGGCGCAGCAGGTAATCCTGCTCTTCGTACAAACGGATGCACACGCCGTCGGCGACGCGGCCGCAACGGCCGGCGCGCTGGTTGGCGGCCGACTGGGCGATCGGCTCGACTTGCAGCTGCTCGACTTTATTGCGGTAGCTGTAGCGTTTCACGCGCGCCAGGCCCGCGTCAACCACGTAACGGATGCCGGGCACGGTCAGCGAGGTTTCCGCCACGTTGGTGGCCAGCACGATACGGCGCGCATTGCTGGTCTTGAACACGCGCTCCTGCTCCTCGGCCGACAAACGGGCGAACAGGGGCAAGATTTCCACGTGCGGCGGGTGGTGCTTGCGCAGCGCTTCGGCACAGTCGCGAATTTCACGCTCGCCCGGCAGGAACACCAGCACGTCGCCCGAACCGATGCGGCACAGTTCTTCCACGCCATCGACGACGGCATCCATCAGGTCGCGCTTTTCACGCGCGGCGGCGGTCCTTTGCCCCGGCTTGTCGGCGTTCGCGCCCGCACCCGGCATGGCCACCTGCTCGCGCTCGACGGGGCGGTAGCGCACTTCCACCTGGTACAGACGGCCCGACACTTCGATCACGGGTGCCGGTTTTTCCGGCGTGCCGAAATGCCGCGCGAAGCGTTCCGCATCGATGGTGGCCGAGGTGATGATGATTTTCAGGTCGGGCCGGCGCGGCAGCAGCTGCTTCAGATAGCCAAGCAGGAAATCGATGTTCAGGCTGCGTTCGTGCGCTTCATCGATAATGATGGTGTCGTAGTTTTTCAACAACGGATCGGTCTGCGTCTCGGCCAGCAAGATACCGTCCGTCATCAGCTTGACGGACGCGCCCTTCGTCAGGGTGTCGGCAAAGCGGACTTTAAAGCCGACCGTCTCGCCCAGCGGCGTACCGAGTTCCTGCGCGATGCGCTTGGCCGTCGACGAGGCGGCGATGCGGCGTGGCTGCGTGTGGCCGATCAGGCCCTTCTGTCCGCGTCCCAGCTCCAGGCAAATCTTCGGCAGCTGCGTCGTCTTGCCGGAACCCGTCTCGCCGGAAACGATGATGACCTGGTTTTCCGTCAGGGCCTTGGCGATTTCGGCGCGCCGGCCCGAAACGGGCAAGTCTTCCGGATACGTAATTGGCGGCAGCGGATTGCGGAACGCCTTTTCCGCCTCGCGCGCGGCGCGCGCCGTATCACGAGCCTCGCGGGCCTCCGCACTCTCGCGGCCAGCCGCCGCATTGCGCGGCGCCTGTCCTTCGCGCGGCGGACGTGGCTGGGATGGAGCTTGGCGCTCATTGCGCTCACCGCGCTCCCCCGCCCTCTGCTGCTGTTGCTGCCGCTGCTGCTCTTTCGGCTGCTCCCCGCGCGGTGCCGCCGGCCGTTGCTGGCTCACGGGCGGACGCTGGCGCCCCGGCGCAGGCGCGGGCGCGGGCGTGGAGACGGGAACGGAGGCGGCATCGGGCGCAGAAACGGGCGCGGAAACGGGCACATTCGCAACGTTGGAAGGAGGGGAAGACTTATTGCTGGCTGAAGACATTGTTTTTTACAGGTATTTTAAGCGCGCACATCGCGCAGCGAATTATAATGCGCTTAATGGAAAACCCTACCCAATTCGTCCAATGGCTGCGCTCCGTCGCGCCCTACATCCACGCCTTTCGCGGCAAGACCTTCGTGGTCGCCTTCCCCGGTGAACTCGTCAGCGCCGGGGCGCTGCAGGTGCTGGCCCATGATCTTTCCCTGCTGCATGCGCTCGACATCAATGTCACCGTCGTCTACGGCTCGCGGCCGCAAGTGGCGGAACAACTGGCCCTGCGTAACGTCGAAGGCCGTTTCCACAATGGCGTGCGCATCACCGACATTGCCGCACTGGAATGCGCGAAGGAAGCTGCCGGCGAGCTGCGCCTCGACATCGAGGCCGCCTTCAGCCAGGGCTTGCCGAACACGCCCATGTCGCATGCGGCCATCCGTATTATTTCCGGCAACTTCATCACGGCGCGTCCGCTGGGCGTGATCGATGGCGTGGACCTGGAACTGACGGGCATCACGCGCAAGGTCGATGCCGAAACCATCCATTCCATCCTCGGTTCGGACGGCCTGGTACTGCTGTCGCCGCTGGGCTTCTCGCCGACGGGCGAAGCGTTCAACCTGACCATGGAAGACGTGGCGTGCAGCGCCGCCATCGCCCTGCACGCGGATAAACTGATTTTCATTACCGAAACGCCAATGATGGAAGACGCGACAGGCGTGGAAATCCGCGAACTGTCGTCGCACCAGGCCGAAGCCGTGCTGATGGCGGGCTTCCTGCCCGACGCCACGGCGTTTTACCTGAAACATTGCGTCAAGGCATGCCACAACGGCGTCGAGCGCTCGCACATCGTGCCCTTCTCGATGGATGGCTCGGCGCTGCTGGAATTGTTCACCCATGATGGCGTGGGCACCATGATCAGCCATGAAAACCTGGAAAGCCTGCGCCAGGCCACCATCGAAGACGTGGGCGGCATCATCAAGCTGATCGAACCGCTGGAAGCGGACGGTACCTTGGTCAAGCGGGGCCGTGAGCTGATCGAGCGCGAGATCGATTATTTCTCCGTCATCGAGCATGATGGCGTGATCTTCGGCTGCGCCGCGCTGTACCCGTTCCCCGCGCAAAAGATGGCAGAAATGGCATGTTTGACGGTCAACCCGGAAGTGCAGGCCCAGGGCGATGGCGAGCGTATCCTGAAACACATGGAAAACCGCGCGCGCGCCGCCGGCCTGAACAAACTGTTCGTGCTGACCACGCGCACCTCGCACTGGTTCAAGAAACGCGGCTTCGTGCCGGCCACGGTCGATGATTTGCCGAAGGACCGCCAGCACATGTATAACTGGCAACGTAAATCCCAAGTGCTGATCAAGACCCTGTAAAACTGAAAAAGCCCGGCATGCCGGGCTTTTTTACATTCAGATCGTTATTTGATATTCAATGGGGCAAACGACTTGACCAGGTCGTCGAGCGCCTTCAATTGCGCCAGGAACGGTTCCAGCTGGTCCAGCGGCAAGGCGCTGGGGCCGTCGCAGCGGGCATTGTCGGGGTCAGGATGGGCTTCCAGGAACAGGCCGGCGATGCCGACGGCCAGGCCGGCGCGCGCCAGGTCCGCCACTTGCTGGCGGCGGCCACCCGAAGCGGCGCCACCGGGGTCGCGCTGCTGCAGCGCGTGCGTGACGTCGAAGATGATCGGCAAGTCATCGCACGTTTTTTTCATGACGCCAAAGCCCAGCATGTCGACCACCAGGTTGTCGTAGCCAAGGCAAGTGCCGCGGTCGCACAGGATCAGTTGATCGTTGCCCGCTTCCTTGAATTTCTCGACGATATTGGCCATCTGGCCAGGGCTGAGGAATTGCGGCTTCTTGATGTTGATGACTTTACCGGTTTTCGCCAGGGCCACGACGAGGTCCGTCTGGCGCGCCAGAAAGGCGGGCAATTGCAGCACGTCCACCACTTCGGCCACCTGCTGCGCCTGCCATGGTTCATGCACGTCGGTAATGACGGGCACGCCGAACGCCGCTTTCACATCCTGGAAGATACGCATGCCCTCTTCCAGGCCCGGGCCACGGTAGGAATGGATGGACGAGCGGTTGGCCTTGTCAAAGCTGGCCTTGAACACATATGGAATCCCCAGTTTTTGCGTAACGCGCACATATTCTTCGCAGGCGCGCATGGCGAGATCGCGCGACTCGAGCACGTTGATGCCGCCAAACAGCGCGAAGCTGCCTGTGTTGCTGACATCGATGCCATGGACTTTCACTGAGGTCATAGGGGATTCCATATTGGTTAATTACTACTACTGGGTTCGAAGAGGCGCCGCCAGCGGCGGGCGCGATAAAGCATCTTACTAGCTAGGGCGGCGCAGATCAAATTTGATCCAGCGCAAGGGCGCGGCAAACGGCGCGTGGCCCGGCCGCGACGGCCCCGCGAAGGGACGCGCAAAGTGCCTTATAATCACGCTTTATCTCTACACTGATTCAGGAGCACAGATGGCCCGCACGATCCACTGCATCAAACTCAACAAGGAAGCCGAAGGACTGGACTTCCCGCCGTACCCGGGCGAACTGGGCAAGAAGATTTACGAATCGGTGTCGAAAGAAGCCTGGGCTGCCTGGCTCAAGCACCAGACCATGCTGGTCAACGAAAACCGCCTGAACCTGGCCGACGCGCGCGCCCGCAAATACCTGGCCACCCAGATGGAAAAGCATTTCTTCGGCGATGGCGCCGATGCGGCCATGGGTTACGTGCCGCCAACCGAGTAAGCACGGCGCGGCTCACTCTCGGGCCTCGGTTGCTCGCTGTACCGGATGTACAGCTCCGCTACTCGGCCCGATATTGAGCTTGTTCGCCACGGTTGCAAAGGTGCCGATGCGGTGAATTCTTTTTAGCTCATCGTCACCTCTATCCCCTCCCTGCTTCACGCCGCCTGACGCCGTTTCACGGCCATCCCTCCCCGTTTCGTCGCACATCGCTGGCCGCCCATGCCGCCGGCAGGCACAGTACGTCCATCGACAACGACTTTCCAAGGCGGACACCATGTTGCAGCACATCTTCAGCCACACTCCCCTGTATGTCTGGGCCATCCTGGGTTTTCTCGTCTACCGTGGCGTGCTGGCCAGCCGCGCGCGCGAAGTGACCTTGCGCAAGCTGTGCATCATTCCCCTCGTCATGCTCGTCCTGTCGCTGAGCGGCGTGCATGGCAGTTTCGGTTTCGACGGCATGGCGCCGTTCGCCTGGGCGACTGGCGCATTGGCGGGCGCGGCGCTGGCATGGTCGCTGACGGATGCGCGCAAGCTGACGGCCTGTCCCGAGCGGGGCAGCGTGCAGCTTCCCGGCAGCTGGCTGCCATTGATATTAATGATGAGCATCTTCTGCATGAAATATGCGGTGGCCGTGACCCTGGCCGTCGCTCCAGCGACTGCCCATGCGCCCGGCTTCATCGTGCCTGTCTGTCTCGCCTATGGCTGCTTCAGCGGCCTCTTCCTCGGTGGCTTGCTGCGCACCATGGCCGTGTACCGCCAGGCGCACATGACAAGCGGCCCGCAAGGGGCCGCCGTGTAAGACAAGTGCAAATGCCGGCAAACGCCGGCTATCCCCTTAGTACGCCAGGGTACGCACGCCTTCCGGCATGCCCAGCAGGCAAACGTTGGCGCCGCGCACGGCGAACAGGCCCACGGCGATGACGCCGACGATCTGGTTGATCTGCTGTTCCAGCGCCACCGGATCGGCGATCTGCAAGCCCAGCACGTCGATGATCTCGCCGCCGTTATCCGTGATGAACGCTTCGCTAGTACCCGCCTTCAGGCGCAGGCGGGGCGTGCCGCCCAGCGCGGCCAGCTGGCGCGAAACGGCGGCGCGCGCCATCGGGATGACTTCCACCGGCAACGGGAAGGCGCCCAGGGTGTCCACCAGCTTGGAACCGTCGGCGATGCAGACGAACTGTTTCGCGACCGAAGCCACGATCTTTTCACGCGTCAATGCCGCGCCGCCGCCCTTGATCATGGCGCCGCTGGCCGTGATTTCATCGGCGCCATCGATGTAGACGGCGATCGATTCGACGTCGTTCAAGTCGAACACGGGGATACCATGGCCTGCCAGGCGGGCGGCCGTCGCTTCCGACGAGGCCACGGTGCCCTTGATGCTGTCCTTGATCTTGGCCAGTTCATCGATAAAGAAATTGGCGGTGGAACCGGTACCGACGCCGATGATTTCACCTTCCACCACATAGTTGATGGCGGCACGGGCTACGGCTTGCTTCAATTCGTCTTGGGTCATGGCATTCAGGCTAAAGTGAGGAATGCCGCTATTTTAACGGATTGCCGTAGCGGCCAGCCGCCCATGCTGACAGGCCGCGGCATTTGAGACAACAGCGGCTTGCGAATATTTTGCCCTAGAGCAATTCGCCAGCCAATTACTCTCTATGCCCTTTAAAATATGCGAAAATGGCACGATTGACAGATATGACGTTTCAGGAATAACACATGACTCACAGTAAACAGGTACTTGTTGTCGATGACAGCCGGGTTTCACGTTTGATGTCGCATCAGTTCATCCTCAGCAAACATGCCGACTGGCAGGTCATCGAGGCGGCGACGGGTGAAGAGGCCCTGGAAAAAGTCAAGACCATGACCCCTGTGCTGATATTACTGGATGTCAACATGCCCGGCATGGGCGGCGTGGCGGCGGCGGAGCAATTGCGCGCGCTGTGCCCGCAAACGCATATCGTGCTCGTCACGGCCAATGTGCAAAATGCCATCCGCAACCGCGCCAGCGAACTACAAGTTGGCTTCATGGAAAAACCGATCACGGAAACCCGCATTCACCAGCTGATCGAGTCACTGGGGCTGTGAGCATGGTCAATCTCTCCGAACTGGAAAACGATGCCCTGGTAGAGATATTCAACATCGGCGTGGGCCACGCGGCGGCGGCGATGAGCGAAATCGTCAATGAAGAAGTCACCATGTCGGTGCCCTCCATCACGTTCCTGAACCGCGCCGACGCGGCGGCCTTGCTGGGCAGCAAAAAAGATGGCGAACGCATCTGCGGCGTCAGCCAGCACTACGATGGCGCTTTCGCCACCGAAGCCATCCTGATGTTCCCCGAAGACAAAAGCCTGGAAATCGTGCGCCTGATGGTGGGCGACGCCATGCCGCTGCAGGAACTGACGGAGATGGAACAGGAAGCGATGAGCGAAATCGGCAACATCATCCTCAATTCCTGCGTGGGGACGCTGGCCAACCTGTTCGACAGCGAACTGCATGGCTCGCTGCCCCTGTACCACGTGGGCACCAGCGCGGAAATCCTGTCCTCGTTCGGCGGCCACGAGGACGACGCCGTCGTGCTGATGCTGCACATCGACTTCGTGCTGTCGAAGCACCAGATCCATGGCTATGTGGCGTTCGTGCTCGACCTGTCCGCCTTGCACGACCTGAAGCAGCAAGTCAGCCACTACCTGGCCAAGGTCCTGGGCCAGGCGTGACGATCATGCCCGATGCCTTGCACCGACTCGCCCTGCTCGAAAGCATCATCGGTGCCGTCAACCTGGGCGCCATCGTGCTCGATGAAGCGCACCGCATCGTGCTGTGGAACCACTGGATGGCGCGCCACTCCGCCCGGACCGCCGAAAGCGTGCTGGGCCAGGACTTTTTCGCCATCTTCCCTGAGCTGCGCCACAAGCGCATCGCGTCGGCCATCACCCAGGCCCTGCGCGACAATTTCCAGTCGCTGCTGTCGCAAACCCTGCACAAGGCGCCGTTTGCGCTGTACACGCATGGTGCCGCCGCCGGCGGCGAGGAAGGCCAGGAACGCATGCAGCAGGCGATCGCCGTCACGCCCATCAATCTGCCCGCTTCGCCGCGCCATTGCCTGATCCAGATCAATGACGTCACCATCGCCGTGGGGCGCGAGAAACTGCTGCGCGAACAAACCATGGTCTTGCGCTCGCAAACCTTTTCCGACGGCTTGACGGGCATCGCCAACCGCCGCCACTTCGACGTCGCCATCGAGAAGGAAATGCGGCGCGCCATGCGCACGGGCAACCCGCTGTCGCTGCTGATGATCGATATCGACCATTTCAAGGATTACAACGACCATTACGGCCACCAGCAGGGCGACGACTGCCTGATACGCGTGGCGGCCGAGCTGGCCGCCATGCTGCAGCGCCCCACCGACCTGCTGGCGCGCTACGGCGGCGAGGAATTCGCCGCCATCCTGCCCGACACGGATGCGTCGCAGGCGCTGGGCATGGCCGAAGCGATCCGCCAGCGCGCGGCCGATTTGCGCATCCCCCATGCGAAGACGGGCAATGAAGCCAAGCACATCACGGTCAGCATCGGCATCGCCACCCAGCATCCGCACCAGCCGCTGGCCATTTCCGCCCTCATCGGCGCCGCCGACCGCGCCCTCTATCTGGCCAAGCGCGCGGGACGCAACCGCGTGTCAGGACAGGCGTGCTAGGAAAGCAACGCACCACGATTAATTCCTGTAGACATCTTTACGGCGGGTGCGTAGACTCATAGCTGATTGCAGCAAAAACAACAAGAATTTGTCTGTGGTATCTATCCCCGCGCATGGTTCCCCCGTGCAGGATACGGCCAGGAGTGCTTGTGAACCTCGATCCTCCCATCAAGTCGGGCTTGCCAGGTGCGGGCATGGATACGACCATGGTGAACGGCATGCGCCTGCTGTTGTCCAGCGCCACCCTGCTGACCCTGTTCATCGACCCCGAGAGCGCCGGCCGGCTGAGCAGGATCACCTGGCTGATCTTTTCCGCCTACACCATGCACAGCCTGCTGCTCTACGTGCTCGCCGTGCTGGGCCTGAACTTGCCGGAAGACATCTTGCTGTACTGGCTGGACGTGGCCTGGTATGCGCTGATCGTGTTTTCCACCAGCAGCCACAATAATCTGTTCTTCCTGTTTTTCTTCTTTGCCATCCTGATCTCGTCTTTCCAGCGCGGCTTCGAGGAAGGCGCCCGCGTCACCCTGGCATCGGCCGGCCTGTTCGCCGCCACCGCGCTGTTCGGCGAAACAGATGCCGAATTGTCACGCATGCTGCTGCGCACCACCTTTTTGCTGGCGCTCGGCTACATGATCGCCTACTGGGGCGGCTCGGCCATTACCCAGCGCAGCCACCTGGCCCTGCTGCGCGATGTCAGCCAGCTGTCCAATCCCCGCTTCGGCGTGGACCAGACCATCACCTCGGTGCTGGAAAAAACCCGCAGCTACTTCAACGCCCGCAGCTGCCTGCTGATCATGCAGGACAAGGGCACGCGGATCTGGTCGCTGCGCAGCGTGATCCAGACGGAATCGGGCGTGATCCATACCAGCTCGCTGCTCAGCGACGAGGCGGCCAGCCCATTGCTGGCCTTCCCGCCCGATAAAATCGTGCTGTACAACCAGCCGCCGGGGGCCTGGCTGCGCTGGCTGGGTGGCGCGCGACTGCTCAACCTCGACAACGGGCGCTGGCTGCAGCAGGACGACACGGCCGGCGCCAGCCTGGCCGAGCTGCTCGAAGCGCACGCCTTCATCAGCGCCCCGCTGCCTTTACGCAATGGCAAGGGGCGGCTGTACATCGTCTCGTCGACCAGCCTGAGCAGGACTGACGCCCTGTTCCTCAGCCATATCGGCGCACAGGCCTTTCCCGTGATTGAAAACATCGACCTGCTCGACCGGCTCGCTTCGCAGGCGGCCTCGCGCGAGCGCGAAAAGATGGCGCGCGACCTGCACGACACGGCC
>RCUS01001223.1_pt1 | contig 13908 bp, 8 predicted proteins | sample 2166221 | NCBI WGS metagenome assembly RCUS01 (sample SAMN09932758, study PRJNA488358) | compost metagenome | isolation source: compost soil in cyclohexanecarboxylic | place: Germany: Experimental Botanical Garden | reverse complement strand
TCGTTCACCGACCTGGGCAAGCCGCGTGATCTGGCCAAGGTGTTCGATACGGTCGAATACGCAAAATGGAAGTCTTTCCGCGAAAGTGAAGACAGCCGTTACGTTGGATTGACCCTGCCGCGCTTCCTGGGCCGCTTGCCGTACAACCCGAAGGACGGCACCACGGTCGAGGGGTTCAACTTCGTCGAGGAAGTCGAGGCGGCGGACCACAGCAAGTTTCTGTGGTGCAACACGGCCTATGCAATGGGCGCGCGCCTGACCCAGGCATTCGAGAACTACGGCTGGTGTGCGGCCATCCGGGGCGTGGAAGGTGGCGGCCTGGTCGAAGACCTGCCGACGCATACCTTCCGCACCGATGATGGCGAAGTGGCATTGAAGTGCCCGACCGAAGTGGCCATCACCGACCGTCGCGAAAAGGAGCTCAGCGACCTTGGCTTCATGCCGCTGGTGCATTGCAAGAACACCGACTATGCGGCGTTCTTCGGTGCGCAATCCGCACAGAAAGCGAAGAAGTACAACACCGATTCGGCCAACGCCAACGCGGTCCTGTCGGCTCAGCTGCAGTACATTTTCGCGGTTTCGCGCATCGCGCACTACCTCAAGGCAATGATGCGCGAGAAGATCGGCAGCTTTGCTTCGGCAGGCAATGTCGAGGAGTTCCTCAATCGTTGGATTGCCCAGTACGTGCTGCTGGACGACAACGCGAACCAGGAGGCCAAGGCGCAGTTCCCGTTGCGCGAGGCATCCATACAAGTTTCGGAAGTACCGGGGAAGCCCGGTGTTTACCGTGCGGTGGCCTTTATCAGGCCGCATTTCCAGCTCGATGAGCTGTCTGTTTCGTTGCGTCTGGTGGCCGAGCTTCCGGCTTCCACAAAAAAGGCGTAACGATTTGCAGTTGCTGTAGCGTCAGGGGGATTTCTGTCCCTGTTTTTGCAGTGGCGCGCATTAGAGGGCAAAGCCCCTTGAATCGCCGGACCCCGTCCGGCAACCCAAATCTCACGGAAGAACGGAACTTAGGAGACCAGATATGCAACACGCTTTTCTCTCGATTGACACCATCAAAGGCGAATCGCACGACGACAAGCACAAGGACTGGATTGAGATCCAGTCGTTCTCGCAGGACCTGCTGCAGCCGCGTTCGGCCACCGCGTCGACCTCCGGCGGCAGTACTGCTGCCCGCGTGAACCTGTCACCGATCGAAATCATCAAGTCGATCGATCTCGCTTCCACGGCCCTTAACCAGGCCGCTGCCAACGGCACGACTTTCCCGAAAGCACGCGTTGAGTTCATGCGTGCCGACAAGGATGGCAACGCGATCAATTATTACCTGGTCGAGTTGATGAATGTGCTGGTCCATCGGGTCACCACGACCGTGGACAAGGAAGGCATGCCCCAGGAAGTTGTCCAGTTGAGCTTCGGTGCCATCAAGTGGACTTACCAGCAGCAGAAGCCGGAAGGCGGAGTGGGTGGTAAGACCGTGGCACAGTGGAGCGCAACCAAGAACATCCCGAACTACACTGTTTGATGTCGTGTCGCTGCGATGGCGCCTCGTGCGCCATCGCAGTCTGATGCATGTTTGGCAGGGCCAGGAGCGGCCATGTCTTGGATGCACCGTTACCGCACGTACGGATGCCGAACCTGAGTGGATCGATCAATGAAGGGATTCGAACCCAGCCTGCTGGAAAAGCTGTTCGACGACACACCGAAGCAGTCAGCTGTCGGGACGGTATTCAAATCCGTCTCACTCGACGAGTACAAGGATTCCATTGCCCGTGATCTGGAGGGGCTGCTGAATTCGCGCGCCGCATACCAGGAAAGTGACATGCAGGAGTTCCCGAACTGCCGGCAATCGCTGCTGACCTATGGCCTGGCTGACTTCTCGGCGATGAGCCTGGCCAATGCGTATGACCGTTCGGCAATCTGCCGTTCGCTGGAACAGGCCGTGGCACGCCACGAACGCCGCCTCAAGAACATCACCGTGAATCTGGATGCCGGCAATCAGTTTGCCGGTGGCCTGCATTTCACCATTCACGCCCTGCTTGACCTGGAACCCGCGCGGGAGCCGGTCAGTTTTGACGCCATGCTGCAGCCTTCGACCCTGCAGTACCAGGTGTCGCGTGCGCGTCGCATGCAGGTTTCGTGATGCAGGATCTGTTGCCGTATTACGAACGCGAACTGGCCTACCTGCGCCGTTATGGCCGCGAGTTCGCCGAGCGTTACCCGAAGATTGCCGGGCGCCTCCAGTTGTCGCAGGAAGGGAGCCAGGACCCGCACGTAGAGCGCCTGATAGAAGCGTTTGCATTGCTGAGCGCCCGTGTTTCCAAGCGGATCGAAGACGACTACCCGGAGTTCACCGACGCACTTCTGGATGTTCTGTACCCGCATTATCTGCGGCCCTTTCCTTCGTGCTCGATCGCGCACTTCGACATGGAGGGCGTGGCATCCAAGTTGAGTTCGCCGGTTTCCATTCCGCGCGGCACGGGGCTGCAAAGCCGCCCGGTTCGGGGCGTTCCGTGTGATTTCCGCACTGCGTATGACGTGGTGCTCACGCCCATCGGCGTGCAACAGGTGGCATATCGCAGTGTCGCCGAAGCGCCAATGGCAACCACGCTGCCCAGCGGTGTTGGCGGGCAGATATCGCTGGGCTTCCAGCTGTTGTCCGATCAGTTGGGATTCGGCCAGCTCGGAACCGACAGGCTGCGCTTGTTCCTTGATGGCGAGCCGTCGTTGCGCGCGGCGCTGCGGGATGCGCTGATGCACGGCGTGAAGGCCGCATACGTTGAAGCCGATGGTGATGGCCGTTGGCGTCGCCTGGAGCAGGTGCCGCTGAGCCCGGTGGGTTTCAGTGACGATGAGGCATTGATTGACTTCCCCGCGCGCTCGCATCCGGCCTATCGGCTGTTGACCGAGTTGTTTGCATACCCGGAGAAATTCGGCTTCGTCGATCTGCATCTGCCGCCGGTGACTGCCGGTGCGAGCCGGCGCTTCACCCTGCATCTGGTTCTGCAGAGCGCAGGGCATGACCGTGACAATGCGATGGTCCTGGAAGAGCTGGGCAGCCACAACGTACGGCTTGGCTGTACGCCCATCGTGAATCTGTTCCGGACCAATGGTGAGCCGATCCGGGTAACGCATCGCACCGTGAGTTACCCGGTACTGGCGGATGCACGGCGCGCTTTCGCCTACGAGATACATTCGATCGACTCGGTGCACCGGATACGGCAGACGCCACAGGGCGAGGTGATCCAAGCGTTCAGGCCGTTCTACTCGCTGCATCATGGGGAAGATCCGGAACGCACCGGGCAGTACTGGGTCGCCCGTCACGACGAGGACGTGGCACGGCAGAGCCCGGGTTTCGAAACCGAGATCAGCTTCGTCGACCTTGCGTTCAATCCCGTGCTGCCGCAGACCGACACGGTCAGCATCGAGTTGACGTGCAGCAATCGTGACCTCCCCAACCAGCTGCCATATGGAGCGGCGGGCGGCGATCTGCGCATTGAAGGCGGGAGTCCGGCCCGGGCGATCAGCCTGCTGCGAAAGCCGACCAAGCCCTTGCGCTTCCGTCATGGCCGCAACGCGCAGTGGCGGTTGATTTCACACCTGTCACTGAATCAGTTGTCGTTGACAAGCAGTGGCCTGCCGGCCCTGAAGGAGATGCTGCGGCTGTATGACTTGTCAGGTTCCAATGTGTCGGCCCGGCAGATCGACGGCATTCTCAGCCTTGAACAAACACCGGCAACCACTTGGATGTCCGGGCGTCAGTTCGCCTCGGTGGTGCGTGGACTGGAGATTCGACTGACCATCAATGAAGCCCATTTCGTGGGTACCGGTGTGGCCGCCTTCGCTCAGGTGATGGACCACTTCTTCGCACTCTATGTGCATGCCAACAGTTTCACCCGACTGGTGCTGATATCCGGCGACAGCGGGGAGGAGATCGTCCGATGCCCGGCGCGCAGCGGCGAATCGATCCTGGCGTAGCGCAGCAGCTGCTCGCCGAACCGCACCGCTTCCATTTTTTCCAGGCGGTGCGGTTGCTTGAGCAGGTGTTTCAGCGGCAAGGCGTGACGCCTGGGCAGGCAGTGCCGATGCGCGTGCGCTTCCGCAACACGCTGTCACTGGGGTTCCCGGCTACAGAGCTGTCCTCCGAGTGTGACGTTCATTCGCTCAAGGGCGAGCATCTGCAGGGCCGCGAAGCGATCGAACAGGCGCTGCTCAGCGAGGGCCTGGCCGAAGTCCACTTGACGCCGCAGTTCATGGGTTTTCTGGGGACGACCGGCGCACTGCCGCTTCACTACACCGAAACCCTGCAGTTGCGTGAGCTGTATCAACGCGACCGCACGGCACGCGCGTTCCTGGATATCTTCTCCACCCGCGCGGTGTCACTGCATTACGCGGCATGGAAAAAGCATCGGCTGGCCTTGCAGTACGAGCTGGACCGGAAAGAGCGCTTCCTGCCGCTGGTGTTGTCGTTGCTCGGCATGGGCATGAGCGAGCTTCGCGACCGCCTGCACGAAGGGAAGGGCGAGATATTCGACCAGGCCGTTGCGTACTACGCCGGTGCGGTACGCCAGCGGCCGGTGTCGGCTGCGTTGATGCAGCGCGTCTTGTCTGATTATTTCCAGGTGCCGTTGAACCTGGAGCAGTTCGTCGGCGCCTGGTACCAGGTGCCTGCCGGGCAGGCCACGCGTCTTGGCCAGGCCAATGCGGTACTTGGTTCCAGTGCGTTGGCCGGTGACCGTGTGTGGCAGCGCGACCTGCGCCTGCGTCTGCGCATCGGGCCGTTGCGTCGTGATCAGTTCGATGCATTTCTGCCAGGCGGAACGGCCGCCGAAGCACTGGCCAAATGGTTGACGCTGCTTACCGGCGGCATCCTGGAGTACGAGGTCCGCCTGGTCCTGCGCGCGGAAGACGTGCAGGGCAGTGGGCTTGGCAGCGGGAGCGGTGCCCGCCTGGGCTGGGACAGCTACATGTGCACCCGGCCGCAGGAAACTTCACGTGAGGACACCACCTATGGCATCCACACATTGCAATGACATTGTTCCGGCGGCGCTCGCGCTGCCGGCATCCGGACCATGCCAACAAGGAGTGCGCGTTTCTGCATGAGCATCAACCTCAAGACCCTGATCAGCAAGTTGGATGACACCTGCCGGCAAGCCGCCGAGCGGGCTGCGAATCTCTGCATGGCACGCGGCAATTACGAGGTGGATCTGGAGCACCTGTTCCTGGCATTGCTGGAGCAGCCACAGAGCGACTTCGTGTTGATTGCCCGCCGCAGCGGCATCTCGCCCGAATCCCTGGAGCGTGATCTCAGCGACGAAATCGGTCAGTTCAAGGTGGGGAACAGCCGCACACCGGTGTTCTCGCAACATATTCCAAAGTTGTTTGAACACGCCTGGCTGATCGCATCCCTGGATTCGGAAACCTCCCGCATCCGTAGCGGACACCTGCTGTTGGCGTTGCTCACCGAGCCGGACCTGGCGCAGTTGGCTTACCGCGGCTCCAAGCTGTTCGTGCGCTTCAAGCGCGATGAACTCAAGCATGACTTCGCCAAGCTGACCGAAGGCTCGCAGGAAGCGGTGCAGACATTGCGCTTCGCTGATGCCAATGCAACTGGCGAGGGCGCAGATGCAGATGCCGAGGCCGTACCAGCGGATGCGAAAGGCGGCCTTTCCAGGACGCCGGCGCTGGACCAGTTCACCACCAATCTCACTCAGCGTGCCCGTGACGAAAAGATCGACCCGGTGATCGGCCGTGATGCCGAGATTCGCCAGGTGATCGACATTCTGATGCGGCGCCGGCAGAACAACCCGATCCTCACCGGTGAAGCAGGCGTCGGCAAGACGGCGGTGGTGGAAGGGCTGGCGCGTCGGATTGCCGGGAAGGACGTGCCTGATGTCCTGCAAGGAGTGGAACTGCACACGCTGGACATGGGTTTGCTGCAGGCCGGAGCGAGCGTCAAGGGCGAGTTCGAGAACCGCCTGAAGAATGTCATCGACGAGGTCAAGAAAAGCCCGCACCCGATCATCCTGTTCATCGACGAAGCGCACACGATGATCGGGGCTGGCGGCGCGGCTGGACAGAATGACGCTGCCAACCTGTTGAAGCCGGCACTGGCCCGCGGGGAATTGCGCACCATCGCCGCGACCACCTGGAGCGAATACAAGAAATATTTCGAGAAGGATGCAGCGCTGGCGCGGCGTTTCCAGGTGGTCAAGGTCGAAGAGCCCAGCGAAGCGTTGGCGGCCGCCATGCTGCGCGGCATGGTTGACCTGATGGAAACGCATTTCGGCATCCGCGTGCTGGATGAAGCCGTTACCGAGGCAGTGCGTCTCTCGCACCGCTATATCAGTGGCCGCCAACTGCCCGACAAAGCGGTAAGTGTGCTGGATACGGCATGTGCAAAGGTCGCACTTGGCCAGAGCGCAACGCCGGCGATCATCGAAGACACCCGCAAGCACCTGGACCGCCTGCAGGCTGAAATTGCCGCATTACAGCGCGAGAGCGCGGCTGGCAGCCAGCAGCATGGCGAACGCTTGGCCGAGCTGCACGCACTCCAGGCTGAAGCACAGGCGGTACTGGCCAACAACGAAGAACGCCTGGGCCGCGAGCGCGAGCTGGCAAGCCGTATCGCCCAACTGCGTCAGCAGCTGGAGCAGGGTCATTTGCAGGCGTCGCCGGAGGTGGCTGAAGAAGGCGAGAGCGAGGGTGACGTCGTCGTTGCCAAGCCGGCCAGCAAGCGCAAGGCCGTCAAGCAGGAACTATCACCGCAACACACTGAAATGGCTGCATTGCAGGCGGAGCTGCGCCAGTTGCAGGGCGATACCCCGATGGTGCCGCTGCAGGTGGATGGCACCGTGGTGGCGGAGATCGTCTCAGCCTGGACCGGCGTGCCGCTGGGCCGCATGGTCAAGGACGAAATCCGAACCGTCCGCTCGTTGGGCAGTCTTTTGATGGAACGCGTCATCGGCCAGGATCACGCGCTTGATGCGATCGCCCAGCGTGTTCGCACGGCGACGGCGAAGCTCGAAGACCCGAACAAACCACGCGGCGTTTTCATGTTCGTGGGGCCGTCCGGCGTTGGCAAGACGGAAACCGCGCTCGCATTGGCCGACATCCTGTACGGCGGCGAACGCAAGCTCATCACCATCAACATGAGTGAATATCAGGAAGCGCATAGCGTCTCCGGGTTGAAGGGCTCTCCGCCGGGCTATGTCGGTTACGGCGAGGGCGGCGTGCTGACCGAGGCCGTGCGCCGCAACCCGTACAGCGTGGTGCTGCTGGATGAAGTGGAAAAGGCCCATCCGGACGTGCTGGAAATGTTCTTCCAGGTGTTTGACAAAGGCATGATGGACGACGCCGAAGGTCGTGAGATCGATTTCCGCAACACGTTGATCATCCTGACCTCCAACATTGGTTCCTCGCAGATCATGCAGGCCTGCCTCAACAAGCCCGCCGAGGAAATCCCGGCTGCCGAGGCACTGGCTGACGCGCTGCGTCCGATCCTGATGCGCAGCTTCAAGCCGGCATTCCTGGGCCGCCTGAAAGTGGTGCCGTACTACCCCATCAATGACGACGTGCTGGCGAGGATCATCACCCTCAAGCTGGACCGCATTCGTGACCGTGTGGTCGCCAATCACAAGGCTGCCTTCAGCTGGGACGGCAACCTGGTCGAAGCGGTGCTGGCACGGTGCACGGAAGTGGATTCCGGTGCTCGCAATGTTGATCACATCCTCAATGGCACCTTGTTGCCGGAAATTGCCGAGAGCGTCCTGGCGGCAATGGCGGAAGGAACCCGCATCAATACCATCAAGGTCACCGCCGGCAAGAAAGGCGACTTCAAGTACAAGATTTCTTGATTTCTGGAAGACGAAAAAGGAGAACGGCAATGGAATTCTATGGATTTGACCGCGAAGCGGCCCTGGCTCATTGCGACAGCCTGGAGGTAGGCCTGGCACGCGACCTGGACCGCGTGCGTGCCTGGAACCGTGTGCGTCCGGAGCATGTGATCGAGCTGTTGGACACGGCCGCGCCAGCCGCACGGTGGGATGCGCGCAACATCGCCGCACAAATCAGCCGCGGCTCCTGGCGCGTCCACATGGATGCTGCGGTAGTGGGTAAACCGCAGTTGGTAAGCAACGCGCGGGAAGTGCAGATCACCGCTGGTGGCCGTGACTACCGCCTGAAGATCAGTGAAGGCGTACGGCTGCAGTTGGACGAGATCGTGCAGGGCGTGTGATTGCGCGCGTGTGCATTGCCTGTCGTGGGCAATGCACACATGGCACACATGGAATGCGGGTTGCGCATCGGTGCGGTGATTGCATGAACCGCGTGTTCGCTTGAGGGGGCAGGCGCGCGTATTGCAAAGCAGGAATGACCATGGATCTGGCAAGCAACATATTGGCAGCGCTGGCAGGGCCGGTGCACGCACAGCGCTTCCTGCGGCTGCATACCGCCTTGGGAAGCGAGGTGTTGGTCGCTGAAACCCTGGATGGCGTCGAACAGGTGGATGGCCCTGGTTTCCAGTGGACGGTCACCGCGCTATCCACGAACGCGGGCCTCGCATTGGGGTCGCTGATTGGTCAGGCGGCGCTACTGCAGTTACAACAGGCCGATGGCAGTCTGCGGCCGCTGCACGGGCGGATCACCGCCGCTGAGCGCATCGGCAGCAATGGCGGGCTGGCCCGGTATCGCCTGCGCCTGCAGCCATGGTTGGCGTTCCTGTCCCAGCGCGTGGACAGCTATGTATTCCATGACAAGACGGTCGTGGAGATCATCGAGGATATCTTCGCCGACTACACCGCGTTGGCCCCGGTTTGGCGCTGGTCACTGGACGATGCCGGCCAGTACGCCAGGCGCAGCCTGACCACGCAGTATCAGGAAAGCGACCTTGCCTTCGTGCAACGGCTGCTGGCCGAAGAAGGTATCTACTATTGGTTCGAGCACGAAGGCGAGGCCGGTGATGCGGACTTCGGCAAGCACACCCTGGTGCTGGCCGACCACAGCCACGATACCCGCGAACTTGGCGGCGTCCGTTTCCACCGCCGTGACGAGAGCGAGCGCAGCGATGCCGTGCAGCACTGGGACGTTGCCCGGCGTTGGCGCGCCAGCCGCGTGGAGCGTGCCACCTGGGATTACCGCACCCTGGAGCGCCGGCAGTCCAGCGCCGAAGCCTCGCAAGGTGAAGATTTCGGCATCGTCGACCGCGATACCAGCGGGCCGTATGGCTGGCAGGACAACACCCGCGGGCAGCGACGCGCCCGGCAGCACCTGGACGCACCACGTGTGCAAAGCCATGTCATCAATGGCGCAGGACAGTGGCGTGCGCTCACGCCAGGTACGCGCTTCAGCCTCCAGGAGCATCCACAGGTGGAGGCCAGTGAGAGCTTCCTGTGTCTGTCGGTGCACCACCAGGCCCGCAACAATCTGGACGCCGACGTGTTCGATGCCTTGGAGCAGACACTGGGGCCGGCCAGCGTCGCCGCGCCTCACTTGCCGGTTGCACTGCAGGGCAGGGCGGATGGCAGCGGTGAATCGGGCCAGGTCGCCACCACGTTCTACGACAATCAGTTCGTCGCCATCCCTGCCGACACGGTGTACCGCCCTCGGACCGAAGACGGCCACGGCATGCATCTGCACCCACGTCCGACCGTCACCGGCACGCTCAGTGCCATCGTCGTCAGCGACGGTGAGCCTTTGCTGTCCGATCGGGACCATCGCATCAAAGTACAGTTTCCGTGGCAACGCGGCGCCAATGCGAGCAGTGGCTTGACGCACCCCGGCGGTGACGACAATGCCACCGCTGACGGCAATGCCTGGACCTGGGTGCGGGTGATGACGCCCTGGGCCGGCGACAACTGGGGCGGCGTGGTGCTGCCGCGGCGCGGGCAGGAAGTGCTGGTGGCGTTCCTGGAAGGTGACATCGATCGCCCGGTGGTGGTTGGTGCGGTCTACAACGGCCGCGGTCAACAGGACGCACAGCACAACCAGGTCCATGGTGGCGGTGGCAACGCCACCGGCAACGCAGCTGCATGGTTCGAGGGTAACGACCATGCCGCGGTATTCACCGGCTTCAAGAGCCAGGCACTGGCACAGAGCCAGGATGGAAGCGGCGGCTACCAGCAGCTGCGTTTCGACGACACACCGGGGCAGGGCCGCGCACAGTTGTCCACCACGCAGTACGACAGCACGCTGACACTGGGCCATATCAAAGGCGGCGACGACAACGTGCGGTCGGGCGAACGTGGTTTCGGCGTGGAGCTGTCCACGCAGGCACAGGGCGCACTACGTGCTGGCCGCGGCCTGTTGCTGACGACCGAGCAGGGCACGCCGCAGATGGCCGCGCCGCAGGCACTGGGCCAGTTGCAGGAGAGCCAGCAGCTATTGCAGCAGCTGGTCGAATCGGCAGCCAACCAGCAGGCGCAGCTGTCCAATGACCCGAGCGAGCTACCGGTGGACACTACACTGACCGAGTTGCAGGAAGCGTTGCACGCCACCCACAGTGGCATTGCCGCCGGCAGCATCGCCGGCGGCGATGGCGAGGCGCCGGGTTGGAGCGCACCGGTGCTGCTGGGTAGTGGCGTGGCCGGCGTGCTAAGCCTGACCCCGGCTGACCAGGTCTGGGTGAGCGGCACGCATACCACTCTGGCCAGCGGCGTGGCACTGAACTGGATGACGCAGGGCTCGTTGACGCTGGCCGTGGCCGGCGGCCTGGTGCTGTATACCGCCGGCGTGCAGCCCAGCGCCGAGAGCCCGAACCAGGAGCGCGGCATCGCGTTGCACGCGGCGCAGGGCAAGCTGAGTGCGCGCGCGCACAAGAACCAGGCGATCGTGGCAGCCAAGACGCAGGTGCGCATCGCCAGTACCGAAGCGGACGTGCAACTGTCGGCGCCGAGCAAGCATCTGCTGGCGACGGCGGCAGGGGCCTATATCCGCATCGAAGGCGACAACATCGAGTTGGGCGCGCCGGGGAAAGTGGAGTTCAAGGCGAGCCAGCGCGAGTGGGCGGGGCCGGTGAGTGTAGCGGGGGAGGCGAAAGTGCCGGCTGGAGCTTTCAAAGGATGCGACTACAAGAATCAGGCTGCCGCCGCCGATGGAGCCGCAATTGTCTAGTGCTATCGATGCAGCGCTGAAGGCCATCGCGGACGCGATCCGTGATGTGGACGGCTCGCGACGCTGGAATGTCCATCTCTTGATCGATCCAACTCTCGCGGACCCACTGCCAGAGCTCGAAGGCGTAGGAAGGGAGTGTATCGAAATTCCTATAAGTAAAACGTTGATGAGCGAGGCTCATCGGCCCTACTTGGTTCCTGTCCGAGAAGTCGGTCGAGACCCGCTGATTGATGCCGCTCTCGCGCATTCGATGTGTGAGGTGAAGGGGCGTTCGTCTGTTCCCGCAGGTGCGCGTTCTATTTGCGCATTTGTAGCATGTCGAGCTTCAACGATTGAGATGGCTCGTAGTCTTGCTCAGAGCGCGATGGTTATTCTGGAAGGAGATCGGAGACTGTTCCGCTTCTGGGATCCAAGAGTCATGGATCTCTTGCCACAGTTCATAAGCATCGACGAGATCAGTCGCTTGATCGCCCCGGTCGAGCGCTGGTGTTGGATCGCGAGGGATGGTAGGGCGGAAACGCTTGAGCTCGACGAGGGGCCCCGTCCGATACGTCCGGCCAGCACTCCTGATCCCAAAATATTTCTGAATTTTGGTCTTATCAATCAAGTGTTGGATGCGCTCAATCTAGATTCAATTTCCTATCGGGCGGTTGATTTTACACAGATTGATCGGGACATCCGGGAAGGGCAAGTGCTCTGGAATCTGCAGAGCCAATACGAGATGGTTAGCTATGCACTTCATCGTCACCTTGTAGGCAGGAGTTTCGACGATGAGGGTCAAGTGAGGATGCACATGGAGAGTGCTGTCCGCGATGGGAAATCGCCGATTACAGCACTTGAATCATTCGATGAACTGTTCTGGGCGACCCTAGCTGCACGCCAAGGACTATAGGTAAAGGAATCGGAAAATGGCGGACACCGGAATCGTCGGCGCGAGAGAGAAGGCCAAGAAAAAAACGCAGCAGGCTGCTGGGAATAAGTGCCCAAATTGCGTGAAGGAGGGGTTGGCTATTCTCCCAGTTACCTACACGGCACTGCCGATTGGAATGAGGCCCTTGGGTCCTCTCGCAAGCACGTTTCAGGGCATGTCACCTGAGCTCGCTCGGGGGCTGACAGCGTTGGATAACGGTTTCTCTGGAGAGGAGGAGGTCAAGCACCATTGGTACGTGATGAGGGCACTGCCCGCAGGCTTTCTATATGTTCTAAAGGTGGATGGCTCCTGGGACACCTACGAGGTCAACAAGCTAGGTCTGCTGCGACGATTCCCGGTTGATCTGCTGCCGCATGAGCCAGGGCCGGAAGCGGCGTGCTCGCAGGCGGAACACAATGCACACGCCCTTCAGGCCATCGTTATTGATCCTAAGAAGGATGAGAAAGTTTGGATCGCTTATAGTCGCTATCGTTGGACGAGTAGCGTTCTTGCGGACTATGCGCAGGACAAGGACGGACGTCGAGCCAAGCGTATGTTGGAACTGGACGTTGTGACTGCAGCGTCCACTCAAGCGCTTGGCGCTGGTAGTAGCATTCCCTGTGCAATGCAGATTCCAGAGCAGATGGATGGCTATGTGGCGGACTACGCGTCTGCAGCAGTGCGGAACCGAATAAATGAGCATCTTCTGGACCCACTCTATGAGCGAGGGCTCTCAGGCGAATTTTTGATGCTAGGCCCCAAATCGCCGTTCTTCATAAAGTCGACGATGGATCGGATTTCGCAAAATGTTCCGCGGAAGACGGGTGTCCTGCTTGTTCTGCCTGATGCGGCGGGTGTTACTGCTCAGATCAATCACAACAGAAACCGAGCTTCGGCGCTTGCTGCAGACGCATCGGGGATGATCGATCCTGAGAAGGCGCGGCGACGAGTCGTATCGGAGATGATTGAAGGGATCAGGGCCAGCGCGGAGGCCAATCCCGGCCCGTGGTGGAACAAGAATTACGGGCCCGAGCGGTATCTCAAGCACATTGACGAGGCGAAATGGCGCGAAGCGCTCGCTACGTCGGAGGATTTTAAGCGATATATCGAGAACACCAAGGAAATAGGGGCCGACTTCTGCATCTGGAAGGAGTCTACTGCGTGGAAAGTGCAACAGATGTATGACTTTGACTCCAAGGACCATCGCAGCTCCCTGAACTTTGAGGAAATGATCGTTCAGTGCGTTGCAGGATCCGGGATCGACGAGCAAGAGAGAAAGATGGTCTGGGAGCCAGTCCTCGATCTTGCGGATTCCGATCCGGAAAACTGGTTCGCAAGAGCTCTTGCTGCTTCCGATGAGAACGTCCTCAAGCTGATGGAGAGCGCGCCCCCAACCCTTAAGGACAAGCTTGACTCGGTCGGTCTGGCCAAGTCGCTCGCTGCAGAATTTCTAATTAATAAGGGAACCATCGAAAGCATAAATAGAATTCGAGTATCAATCCGGATGCAACGCGCCGCGAACCAAATGACGGCATCACTCATCGATACAGCGACCGGAGTGATGGGCCGTCTCCAGCAGAGCAGGCCAGATCAATTTGCCATGCTTTTGCGAAGAATCACAATCGCTGGTCTGACGCGTGACGATCTAGTCCCTGCGCCAGAAGTCTACCGAACAACTTGGCAGCGCGTTTCTCAATGGGTGATGGAGGTTGCCACGGGGCCGGCGAGAGTTGATCCACGGGCTGCGGTCGAGGTTGGCCGAATGGTCGATGGAATGGAGTACATGAGAACTCGAGGGAACTTCCGCCAGCAGGGCTGGGCTCTGTCTGAAGCAGTTAACGGTGCTGTTCTTTTTTCTGAGCCGCGTAACTCTCAGGAGATGGCAGAGG
>RCUS01001221.1_pt1 | contig 13922 bp, 7 predicted proteins | sample 2166221 | NCBI WGS metagenome assembly RCUS01 (sample SAMN09932758, study PRJNA488358) | compost metagenome | isolation source: compost soil in cyclohexanecarboxylic | place: Germany: Experimental Botanical Garden | reverse complement strand
TGATCAGCCAGATCATCGAGGCGCGCCCGGAAGACCTGCGCGTGTACCTGGAAGAGGCTGCAGGCATCTCCAAGTACAAGGAGCGCCGCAAGGAAACCGAGACGCGCATCCGCCACACCCGCGAGAACCTGGACCGCCTTGGCGATCTGCGCGAGGAAATCACCAAACAGCTCGAGCACCTCAAGCGGCAGGCGAAACAGGCCGAGCAGTACCAGGCGCTGCAGGAAGAGCGCCGGGTCAAGGACGCGGAGTGGAAGGCGCTGGAATACCGTGGCCTGGATGGTCGCCTGTCCAAGCTGCGCGAGGGCCTGTCGCAGGAAGAAACCAAGCTGCAGCAACTGATCGCCGACCAGCGTGACGCCGAGGCCCGGATCGAGACCTCGCGCGTGCGTCGCGAGGAGGCCGCCGATTCGCTCAACGCCGCGCAGGCCGAGGTCTACCAGGTGGGCAGCACGCTGGCCCGTCTCGAACAGCAGATCCAGCACCAGCGCGAACTGTCGCAGCGCCTGCACAAGGCGCGCGATGAAACCCGCCAGGCACTGGCCGAACTGGGCCAGCACATCAGTGGTGACGAAGCCAAGCTGCTGGTGCTGCGCGAAGCGGTCGATGCGGCCACCCCGCAGCTGGAAGCGCTGCAGGAAGAGAACGAGATCAAGCAGGAAGGCCTGCGCGAGGCGGAAGCGCGGTTGTCCGATTGGCAGCAGCGTTGGGAGCAGCACACGTCGCAGAGCTCGGAAGCCTCGCGCGCCGGCGAGGTCGAGCGCACCCGCGTGGACTACCTGGACAAGCAGATCCTTGACGCCGACCGTCGCCGCGAAGCGCTGGCGGCCGAGCGCGCAGGCCTTGACGTGGATGCGCTGGATGAAGTCTTCGAACAACTGCACCTGCAGCACGACACGCAGAAGACCGCGCTTGATGAACTGACCGAACAGGTCGAGGAGCGCAAGCACGGTGTCGCCGCCGTGCAGGAGCAGCAGCGCAACGGCCAGAACGAACTGGCCGAACTGCGCAAGCAGGTCAATGGCCTGCGCGGTCGCCTGTCCTCGCTGGAAACCCTGCAGCAGGCCGCACTCGGCCAGGAGCAGGGCGCGGCGGTGGCCTGGCTGAAGTCGCGTGGCCTGGATTCGGCCGCACGCGTCGGCGAGCGCCTGGATGTCGATGCCGGCTGGGAAAATGCAGTGGAAAGCGCCCTCGGCCAGTTGATCGAAGGCGTGCTGGTCGATGATCCGGCCAGCCTGGTCGATGCATTGGGCGAGCTGGGCGAAGGCCGCATTGCATTGGTCGCCAATGACGGCGCGGACCTGAAGGTCACACCGACCTCGCTGGCTGCACGCGTGCGTGGCCCGGCGCCGATCCGCCGCCTGCTTGCGCGCCTGCACGGTGCGCGCGACCTGGCCGAAGCCAATGCCCTGCAGGCCAGTCTGCCCGAGGGCGATTCCATCATCACCCAGGGCGGTGAACGCCTGGGCGAGGGCTGGGTGCGCGTATCGCGCTCCGGCGCCGCCAAGCAGGGCGCGCTGCTGCGCGAACGCGAAATCAACGAGCTACGCGAGCAGATCGAGCAGCTGCAATCGCGCGAAGCCGAACTGGAAGAACAGCTGGCCGGTTTCCGTGAGCATCTGTTGGCGGCCGAACAGCAGCGCGAGGATGCGCAGCGGGCGCTGTACCTGGCGCACCGCGCGGTGTCCGAACTGGCTGGCCAGTTGCAGGGCCAGCAGGGCAAGGTCGAGGCGGCACGTACGCGCATCGACCGCATCGAAGGCGAGCTCAGCCAGTTGCTGGAGACCCTGGACATCAATCGCGAGCAGGCGCGTGAAGCGCGTTCGCGGCTGGAGAATGCGGTCAACAGCATGGGCGACCTGGAGTCGAACCGGCAGGGTCTGGAGGGCGAACGCCGTCAGTTGACCGAGGCGCGTGATCTGGCCCGCGACGCCGCCCGTGCGGTGCGCGAGCGTTCGCATGCGTTGGCGCTGACCCTGGAATCGCAGCGTGCCCAGGTGGCCTCGTTGAGCCAGGCACTGGAACGCATGAACACCCAGCGTGGCCAGCTGGATTCGCGCCTGGGCGAACTGCATTCGCAGCTGGACGAAGGCGATACACCAGTCGAGTCGCTGCAGGCAGAGCATCAGAACGCGTTGGAAGAGCGAGTACGTGCTGATCGCGTGCTGACCGAAGCGCGCACGCTGCTGGATGGCATCGACGCCGAGCTGCGCAATTACGAGCAGACCCGCCACCAGCGCGACGAGCAGGCGTTGGCCCAGCGCGAGCGAATTTCGCAGCGCAAGCTGGACCAGCAGGCATTGGTGCTCAGTGCCGAAACCCTGCAGGGCGCAGTGGAGAAGGCCGGTTTCGTGCTGCAGGATGTGATCAGCACGCTGCCCGAAGAGGCGCGCCTGGGCGACTGGGAACAAGCCGTGCACCAGATCGATGGCCGCATGCGCCGGCTGGAGCCGGTCAACCTGGCCGCGATCCACGAATATGGCGAAGCCTCGCAGCGCTCGGAGTATCTGGACGCTCAGCACGTTGATCTGACCACGGCGCTGGAGACCCTGGAAGATGCGATCCGCAAGATCGACCGCGAGACCCGCGGCCGTTTCAAGGACACCTTTGATCGGGTCAATGCCGGTGTGCAGGCGCTGTATCCGCGCCTGTTCGGCGGCGGCCACGCCTACCTGGAACTGACCGGTGAAGACCTTCTCGACACCGGTGTGACCATCATGGCGCGCCCCCCGGGCAAGCGGGTGTCGAGCATCTCGCTGTTGTCCGGTGGCGAAAAGGCGATGACCGCCGTGGCGCTGGTGTTTGCGATCTTCCAGCTCAACCCGGCGCCGTTCTGCCTGCTGGACGAGGTGGACGCTCCGCTGGATGAAGCCAACGTCGGCCGCCTGGCCAACATGGTCAAGGAAATGAGCGAGAAGGTGCAGTTCCTGTTCGTCAGCCACAACAAGGCCACGATGGAAGCGGCGCACCAGTTGTCGGGCGTGACGATGCGCGAACCGGGCGTCAGCCGCCTGGTCAGCGTGGACCTGGAAGAAGCCGCGCGATTGGCGGGCGCGGCCTGACGTGCCATCCTAGTTACCTGAATGAACTAGCCGGAGAACCTAACGAATGTCCGACACGGCACTGTTGCGCATCGGCATCCTGGCCGCCGGCCTGCTGTTGGTCGCTGCGATCTTCCTGTTTGGCCGTCCCAAGAAGAAGCCCCAGGGCCGTCGTCTGGACAGCGCCGAGCCGACCAGCGGCGAGCGCCGTGAGCCGGTGCTGGGCGAGGATGGCGTGCCCGTGGCCGACGCCCGCGCGGAGCCTGGCATGGGTGAGACGGTCGAGCAGGCCGAACTGGGGCTGCCCGATGTTGATGGCGCGGCCAGCGACCTGGGCAAGCGCGCGACCCAGGATTTCGACAAGATCGTTTCGCTGTTCGTGGCCGCCCGCGCCGGCGAACAACTGCGTGGCGAAGACATCGTCGTGGCAGCGGAAAAGACCGGCTTGGTGTTTGGCCACATGAATGTCTTCCACCGGCTGGTCGAGGGTCATCCCGAACGGGGCCCGATCTTCTCGATGGCCAGCATCATGAAGCCGGGCAGCTTCGACATGGGCAACATCCGCGCCATGGAAACCCCGGCCATTGCCTTCTTCCTGACTCTGCCGGCGCCGCTGACCGCGCTGGATGCCTGGGAGAAGATGCTGCCGACCGTGCAGCGCATGGCCGAGCTGCTCGATGGCGTGGTACTGGATGACGGCCGCAACGCGCTCGGTCGCCAGCGCATCGCCCATATCCGTGATGAGCTGCGCGCCTATGACCGCCAGCACCAGGCCCCGCCGCTGACCAAGACCCCGCGCTGGTAAGCGCAGCAGGTCCTGGCGTGCCGACCAACGATCGGCACGCACCAGACCAGTAGATCCACGCCATGCGTGGATGGGGGCACTCAGGTTCTGCCGGTAGTAGATCCACGCCATGCGTGGATGGGGCGAACCAAGGTTCGCCCCCACCAACAGGGTCAGGCCGGTACGCCCGCCACCTTCGCGAACGCGCTGCGGAAGCGCGCCATCTCTTCCTCGGTGCCCACGGTCACGCGCACGCGCTGCGGCCAGATCGGCCAGCTGCGGCCGATCACCACGCCGTTGTCCGCCATGGCCTTGGCGAAGGCCGCGCCGTCACGCTGCACATCCACCACGAAGCAGTTCGCTTCGGTCGGCAGGCAGCTGAAGCCACGCTTGCCCAGCCAGGCGATGGTGCTCTGCCGGACCTTGGCATTCTGCAGGCGTCGCTGCGGGATCAGCTGCGGGTCACGCAGGCTGGTCAGTGCCGCTGCAAGTGCGGGCACGGGAAGCGGGTTCTCGCCCAGGCTGGCCAGCTCGCGCAGGCGCTCGGGATTTGCCGCCGCCACGCCAAGACGCAGGCCGGCCATGCCGTACAGCTTGGAGAAGGTGCGCAGCACGATCAGGTCATCGCGCCGGGCCACCTGTGCAATCAGGCTGGGCTGCTCGCTGTACTGCAGATAGGCCTCGTCCAGCAGCACGCGGGTGCCGGCGGGCTTGTTGGCCAGCAGCCAGGCCAGCTCCTCGGCGGGGCTTATCGAGCCGGTGGGATTGTTGGGATTGCACACGTACAGCAGGCCGGTTGGTCGCGCGCGCGCGGCTGCAACCATCGCGCGCAGGTCGTGCGCACCATCGTTGCGCAGTGGCACCTTCTGCACGTGGGCGCCGCGCGCGGCTGCCATCTCCCCCAATGTCTCGAAGGTCGGGTCGGCCACCACCAGGCCCGCCTGCGGGCCGGTCCACAGCGTCGCCGCACGGTTCAGCGGTTCGCTGGAGCCCGGATACAGGCGCACGTGGTCGGCGGGAATTCCGGCCAGGGCGACGAAGGCATCGCGCACCTCACCGGCCAAGGCGAAGCGGTAACGCCCGCAGCTGGCGATGCTGTCGCGTGCCGCCTGCTGGGCGGCGGGCGAGGGGCCGTATGGGCATTCGTTGAAGTTCAGCAGCACCGCGCCCACATCGGCGTTTGGCGCGGCAACGGTCGCTGGCTGTGCCTGGGCCGACCGGGGCAGGCCGCTGCCGGCAAGGGCGAGGCCGGCGCCGGCCAGTTGCAGGAAGTGGCGACGGGAGGCGGGCAGGGTCACAGGGGCGGTTCCGGAAGGGCGACCGACGCACGCTAGCGCTGGCAGTGATTGCCGGCAAGCGGTTGCGTAGAACTGGTGCCACGCTCGACTGCTGTTCGCTGCCCGTTGAGCCTTGCTCGACGCTACAGACAGGGCCTGACGCGCAGGCGCGGTAGAATTCACGGCCATCCCAGAACCCGCGGATTCCGATGAGCCCCAGCCCCGCCGAACGTGCTGAAGACCTGCGCCGGCAGATCGCCCAGGCCAATCGCGCCTATCACGAGCTGGATGCGCCGGAGATCCCCGACGTCGACTACGACCGTCTGGTGCGTGAGCTGGAGGCGCTGGAGCGCGAGCATCCTGATCTTGCCCGTGCCGACAGCCCGACCCAGCAGGTGGGCGCCCGCCCGTCGGGACGCTTCGCTGAAGTCACCCATGCGGTGCCGATGTTGTCGCTGTCCAATGCCTTCAGCGATGAGGAAGTCGCCGACTTCGTACGCCGCATCGATGAGCGTCTGCGCCGCGGCACTCTGCGTTTTTCCGCCGAACCGAAGATGGACGGCCTGGCGATCAGCCTGCGCTACGAGGATGGCCATTTCGTGCTGGGCGCCACCCGTGGCGATGGCAGCACCGGCGAGGACGTGACCGCCAACCTGCGCGAGATCGGCGACATCCCCAAGCGCCTGAAAGGCAAGGACTGGCCGGATGTGCTGGAGGTGCGCGGTGAGGTCTACATGGCCCGCGCCGATTTCGAGGCCTACAACGAGCGCGCGCGCCTGCACGGTGGCAAGGTGCTGGCCAATCCGCGCAATGCCGCCGCCGGTTCGCTGCGCCAGCTCGACCCGAAGATCAGCGCGCAGCGCAGGCTCAGTTTCTTCACCTACGGTACCGGTGACGTGCAGGGCGGTGAGTTGCCCGATACGCATTCGGGCACGCTGGCACAGCTGCGCGAATGGGGCTTCCCGGTCAGCGACCTGTGCAAGGTGGTGGAGGGCAGCGACGGCCTGTTGGCGTACTACCGGGACATCGGCGAGCGTCGTGACGGCTTGGCATTCGATATCGATGGCGTGGTCTACAAGCTCGATGATCGCGCCGGCCAGCAGACCATGGGCTTCGTTTCGCGCGCACCGCGCTGGGCCATTGCGCACAAGTTCCCGGCGCAGGAACAGAGCACCACGCTGGAAGCCATCGAAATCCAGATCGGCCGCACCGGTGCTGCCACCCCGGTGGCACGTCTTGCGCCGGTCGCAGTGGCTGGGGTGATCGTCTCCAACGCCACCCTGCACAACGCTGACCAGATCGCGCGCTTGGACGTGCGCGTGGGCGACAGCGTGATCGTGCGCCGTGCCGGCGATGTGATCCCGGAAGTGGTCAGCGTCATTCTCGATCGCCGCCCTGCGGGCACCACGCCCTGGCAGATGCCGACCAGCTGCCCGGTATGCGGCTCGGAGATCGTGCGCGAGGAAGGTGCTGCTGCCTGGCGCTGCTCGGGCGAGCTGTCCTGCCCGGCGCAGCGCAAGGAGGCCATCGCCCACTTCGCCTCACGACGGGCGATGGATATCGACGGCCTTGGCGACAAGTACATCGAAACCCTGGTGGACGCCGGCATCGTCAGGAGCGTGGCCGATCTGTACCGCCTCAGCCGTGACCAGCTGCTGCACCTGAAGCTGGTGCTGGATGCTGAAGACCCTTCGGCGCTCGCGGCCAGCCTGAAACTGCACCTGCCGGCCGAAGGCAGCGGCGCGGTGCTCAACGCGGTGCTGAAGCTCGATGGCAACGATGCGGGGTGGCGCGCGCTGGCATTGTCGCAGCCGGCAGCCTTCGAATGGAACACGAAGAAGATCGCCACCAAGTGGGCTGACAACCTGATCGCTGCGATCGATGCCAGCCGTGATGCGACGCTGGAGCGACTGCTGTTCGCACTGGGCATCGAGCACGTCGGCGAGAGCACCGCCAAGGCGCTGGCACAGTGGTTTGGCGATCTGGCGCTGATCCGCCGTCTGCCGTGGCCGCTGTTCAAGCGCGTGCCCGACATCGGTGGCGAAGTGGCGCGCTCGCTGGGCCACTTCTTCGAACAGGAAGGCAACCAGCAGGCCATCGACGCGCTGCTGCAGGTGGGTCAGGTGCGCATCAGCGACGTGCACCCGCCCAGTGCGAAGCTGCGCGAGGGGCTGGACCTTGCCCAGCTGCTGGTTGATGCGGAGATTCCCGGCATCACCCGCCTGCGCGCGGAGAAGCTGGTGGCCGCACTGCCCAGCGCGCAGGCGGTGCTGGACGCCGAGCATGGCCAGTTCGTCAACGCCGGCCTGCCCGATGACACCGCGCGCGGCGTCGCCGACTGGCTGGACAGCGAGGGCCATGGCGCGATGCTGCTGGCAGCCGAAGTGGAGATGAAGCACATCCTGGCCAGCGCACCGGCCCTGGCCGAAGTGGTGGCCGGGCCGCTGGACGGGCAGACGGTGGTGCTCACCGGCACGCTGGCCCAGCTCAATCGCGATACCGCCAAGGAGCGCCTGGAGGCGCTGGGCGCCAAGGTATCCGGCAGCGTGTCGAAGAAGACCAGTTTCGTGGTGGCCGGCACCGAGGCCGGTTCCAAGCTGGACAAGGCGCAAGCGCTGGGCGTTCCGGTGTGGGATGAAGAGCGCCTGCTGGCCTACCTCGCCGAACACGAATGATGAACCGGCCGGGCGCGCAGGCGCCCGGCACGCAACCGCAGAGGAACACTGATGCAGACCGCTCCGCTGGATTTCCGCCTGGCCACCCGTGCCGACGAGGAACTGCTGATCGCGCTGATGCGCGATTTCTACGCCGAAGACAAGATCGAATTCGACGATGCGCGCGTGCGCCGTGGTGTCGATGCGCTGCTGGCCGATCCGCGCAACGGCGAAGTGCTGCTGTGGCTGGACGAGGCCGCAGCCGTCGTCGGCTATGCGGTGATCGCGATGGGCTTCAGCCTGGAGCAGGGCGGCCATTTCATGCTGTTGGACGAGCTCTATCTCAGCCATCGCGCGCGCGGCCGTGGCCGTGGCAAGCGGGCACTGGCCATCTGCGAACAGCGCGCGCGGGGGCGTGGGGTCAGCCGGCTGCGGTTGGAGGTCAACCATCACAACGAACTGGCGCGCCGCCTGTACCTGGCCAGCGGCTACATCGATGACACCCGCGATCTGCTGACCCTGCCGCTGGATCATCCGCGCACGGAGGGCATCCTGTGAGCGAAGCACTGCTGCGCAGCCTGCAACAGCGCGCCACCCTCAATGCGCTGGTGCGGCGCTTCTTCGCCGAGCGTGGCGTGCTGGAGGTGGAAACGCCGATCCTGTCGGTGGCGGGCAACACCGAGCCGAACATCGACAGCTTCCACACCGATTTCAGCGGCCACGTCGATGCGGGCGGTCGCCGCCGCTGGCTGCGCACCTCGCCGGAGTTTCCGCTCAAGCGACTGCTCGCTGCCGGCGTGGGCGATTGCTATGAGCTGGGCCGGGTGTTCCGCAATGGCGAAGCAGGCGGTCGCCACAATCCCGAGTTCACCATGCTGGAGTGGTATCGGCTTGGCTGGGACCACCATCGGCTGCTGCAGGAAACCGCGGAACTGGTGGGGCAGGCACTGGCGCTGGTGGGGCGCAGCGCGACGTTGCGTGTGCTGAGCTATCGCGAACTGTTCCAGCAGCACGCCGGCGTGGACCCGTTCGATGCCGATGAGGCAACGCTGCGCGCCGCGCTGGGCGAGGTGCACATCGATCCGGTGGGCCTGACCCGCGATGACTGGCTGGATCTGTTGATGACCCACCGTATCCAACCGCATTTCGATGACGCGGTCATGACCGTCGTCCACGACTGGCCCGCCAGCCAGGCGGCATTGGCGCGCATCCGCGCCGGCACACCGCCGTTGGCCGAGCGTTTCGAGCTGTACCTGGGCGCGGTGGAACTGGCCAACGGTTATCACGAACTGAACGATGCGGCTGAACAGCGCGCGCGTTTCCAGCATGATCTGCAGCGCCGCCATGCGCGTGGGCAGGTGCAGCCCGCGCTGGATGAAGCGCTGTTGGGCGCACTACCGTCGATGCCCGACTGTGCCGGCGTTGCCGTTGGCATCGATCGCCTGTTGATGGCGATGCACCGTACACCGCGCATTGCAGATGTACTTGCATTCGATTTCGCCCACGCATGACCCGACGATTTCCCATGGACCTGGCAGGCTGAACGAAAACGCGCTTTTCCGCGCTTGATTCAGCAAGCACGATGATGCTCTTATCACAGCCGATACCGCACACTTGCGTCGTGGTTCATCCATTCATGGGGAAGGCTTTGGTCAAGTGGTTTGCGGTCGTAGCGGCACCGATGTACTCCGTGGCGATATGGGGTGGCCTGCTTCCGTCGACCGCATCGGCGCAGTCGCTTGGCTATGACACCGAAGTGGTGACCTGCGAATCCCGCGACATGGGCTGGGTGCACTGCGATATCGACATCAGCAACGGTGTCGACCTGATCCGCCAGTTGTCCAGCAACAGCTGCATCCGTGGCAGCGAGTGGGGCACCGACCGCAGTGGCGTGTGGGTGACCCTGGGCTGCCGCGCCGAGTTCCGCGCGCGCCGTGCAGAGAATGGTGCCGTGCCCTCGGCCGAGGGTCGCAAGCGTCTGGTGCGACGGGTCGTGCGCTGTGAGTCCAACGGTCGCCCGCAGAGTTGCCCTGTACGCCTGGATGGTGCGCCGGTGCGGCTGCTGCGGCAGCTGTCGGTGCTGCCGTGCCGGGAAGGACAGGGCTGGGGCTACAAGCGCAATGAGGTATGGACCACCCGGGGCTGCCAGGGTGATTTCGAGGTGGCCGACGAGCAGGGCCGTTTTGTCGACGTGCCGCGCCGGCTGACCTGCGAATCCAAGTCCAAGAAGCGCCGCTTCTGTGGCGCCAGCATCTCCACCAGCGCCATCATCTCCAACCAGCTTTCCAGCACCCCGTGCGAGGAAGGCAATACCTGGGGCTGGAACCGCAATGGCATCTGGGTCGACGGCGGCTGCCGCGCCGAATTCTCGGTGAACTGAATCCCGACGGGTCCATCCGCGCGTGGCGTGGCCCTACAATGGGCCCATGAACACTGCCACCGACCTCGACTACGCCCGCTACGACCACATCCGCCCGATCCTGTGGACCGGCGATACCCTGCAACTGCTTGACCAGCGCAAGCTGCCGTTCGTGGTCGAGCATGTGGCCTGCCATGACAGTGATGAAGTGGCCGCCGCCATCCACGCCCTGACCGTGCGCGGCGCGCCGGCCATCGGCATCGCTGCCGCCTGGGGTGTGGTGCTGGCCGCACGCGATGTGCACGCGGCCGACGGCACGCACGCCCTGCAGCAGCTGGAGCCGGCGCTGCAGCGGTTGAACGCCTCGCGCCCGACCGCGGTGAACCTGGCCTGGGCGCTGGCACGCATGCGGCGTTGCCTGGGTGCCGCCGGTGCCGACTGGAAGGCGCTGCTGGAGGCCGAGGCACAGGCCATCGCTGAGGAAGATCTGGCCGCCAACCGCCATATGGGTGCACTCGGCGCCGGCCTGATCGATGCCGGCAGCGGCGTGTTGACCCATTGCAATACCGGTTCGCTGGCCACTGCCGGCTTCGGTACGGCGCTGGGCGTGATCCGCGCCGGCATGGCCCAGGATCGCATCGCCCGCGTGTTCGCCGGCGAGACCCGGCCGTGGCTGCAGGGTGCGCGCCTGACCGTGTGGGAGCTGCAGCAGGACGGTATCGACGCGACGCTGATCGCCGACTCGGCCGCTTCGCACCTGATGAAGACCGGTGCCGTGCAGTGGGTGATCGTCGGCGCCGACCGGATCTGCGCCAACGGCGATACCGCCAACAAGATCGGCACCTACCAGCTGGCCATCGCGGCCCGCCACCACGGGGTGAAGTTCATGGTCGTGGCGCCGTCCTCGACGGTGGACATGGATACCGTGGACGGCAGCCAGATCGAGATCGAACAGCGCGATCCGGGCGAACTGTACGGCGTGGGCGGTACCCGCACCGTGGCCGAGGGCATCGCTGCCTGGAACCCGGTGTTCGATGTCACCCCGGGCGAGCTGATCGATGCCATCGTGACCGAGCGGGGGGTGATCCTGAACCCGACCGCAGAGAACATGCGCGCCGCCTTCGGCGGCTGACGCGGGCAGGGTCGGGAGCCTTTCCACGGGAAAGCGCCCCGGCCCGGCGTCCGGTAGTGCCGGCCGCTGGTCGGCAAACCCCTAAGTTCCTGATTTGTGCCGGTAAAATCACCGTAAAAGCAGGCGGAAAACGGCCCCGTGTGGTAGAATCCAGCGGTTGAATCGAGGTTCCGGCACGACCGCCCCCGGGTGGATGCGCCGGACTGGACCGCTACCAGACAACGGAACCCGAATGGCAGAAACCGCCAAGGAAATCATCCAGGTCAACCTGGAAGACGAGATGCGCAAGAGCTACCTCGATTACGCCATGAGCGTGATCGTGGGGCGCGCGCTGCCAGATGCGCGCGATGGCCTCAAGCCGGTGCATCGTCGTGTGCTGTTTGCGATGAATGAACTCAACGCGCACAGCAACAAGCCCTACTTCAAGTCGGCACGTATCGTCGGTGACGTCATCGGTAAGTACCACCCGCATGGCGATCAGTCGGTGTACGACACGCTGGTGCGTCTGGCACAGCCGTTCTCGCTGCGTTACATGCTGGTCGATGGCCAGGGTAACTTCGGTTCGGTCGACGGCGACTCCGCCGCGGCGATGCGATACACCGAGGCGCGCATGTCGCGGCTCGCGCATGAGCTGATGGCGGACATCGACAAGGAAACCGTCGATTTCCAGCCCAACTACGACGAAAAGGAACTGGAGCCGACGGTCATGCCGACCCGGTTCCCGAACCTGCTGGTCAATGGTTCGGCCGGTATCGCGGTGGGCATGGCGACCAACATTCCGCCGCACAACCTCACCGAATCGATCAATGCCTGCATCGCGCTGATCGACAATCCGGAAATCGATATCGACGGCCTGATGGAGTTCATCCCGGGCCCGGATTTCCCGACCGCAGGCATCATCAACGGCACCGCCGGCATCATCGCCGGCTACCGCACCGGCCGTGGCCGCGTGCGCATCCGTGCCAAGGCCGATGTCGAAGTGGCCGACAACGGCCGCGAATCGATCATCGTCACTGAAATTCCTTACCAGGTGAACAAGGCGCGTCTGATCGAGAAGATCGCCGAGCTGGTCAAGGAAAAGAAGATCGAAGGCATCAGCGAGCTGCGCGATGAGTCCGACAAGGACGGCATGCGCATCTACATCGAAATCAAGCGCGGCGAGTCGGCCGAGGTTGTGCTCAACAACCTCTACCAGCAGACCCAGATGGAGTCGGTGTTCGGCATCAACATGGTGGCGCTGGTCGATGGCCGCCCGCAGTTGATGAACCTCAAGCAGATGCTGGAGGCCTTCGTCCGCCACCGTCGCGAAGTGGTCACCCGCCGCACCGTGTTCGAGCTGCGCAAGGCGCGCGCCCGTGCCCACGTGCTGGAAGGCCTGACCGTTGCGCTGGCCAACATCGACGAGATGATCGAACTGATCAAGACCTCGCCGAACCCCACCGAGGCACGCGAGCGCATGCTTGCGCGCCTGTGGGAGCCGGGTCTGGTTGGTTCGATGCTCGGCGCCGCCGGTGCCGAAGCCTCGCGTCCCGATGACCTGCCCAAGGGTGTGGGCCTGATCGAAGGCGGCTACCAGCTGACCGAGATCCAGGCGACCCAGATCCTGGAAATGCGCCTGCACCGCCTGACCGGGCTGGAGCAGGACCGCCTGACCGAGGAATACAAGCAGCTGCTGGAAGTGATCGCCGGGCTGATCCATATCCTGGAAGATCCCGACCGCCTGCTGCAGGTGATCCGCGAAGAGCTGATCAACGTGCGTGCCGAGTTCGGTGACGAGCGCCGTACCGAGATCCGCCACAGCGAAGAAGATCTGGACATCCTCGACCTGATCGCCCCGGAAGACGTGGTGGTCACCGTCTCCCACGCCGGCTACGTGAAGCGCCAACCGGTGAGCGTGTACCGCGCGCAGCGCCGTGGCGGCCGTGGCCGCAGCGCGGCGTCGACCAAGGAAGAGGATTTCATCGAACAGCTGTGGCTGGTCAACACGCACGACACGCTGTTGACCTTCACCAGTTCGGGCAAGGTGTTCTGGCTGCCGGTGTACCAGCTGCCCGAAGCTGGTTCCAACGCCCGCGGTCGTCCGATCATCAACTGGATCCCGCTGGAGCCCGGCGAACGCGTGCAGGCCGTGCTGCCGGTGCGCGAGTACGCTGATGGCCAGTTCGTGTTCTTCGCCACCAAGAACGGTACGGTCAAGAAGACCCCGCTGGGCGAGTTCGCCTTCCGTCTGGCCCGCGGCAAGATCGCGATCAACCTCGACGAGGGCGATGCCCTGGTCGGCGTCGGCCTGACCGATGGCGAGCGTGACATCCTGCTGTTCGCCTCCAACGGCAAGACCGTGCGCTTCGGTGAAGACAAGGTCCGCTCGATGGGCCGTACCGCTACCGGCGTGCGCGGAATCAGGATGCCGGCCGGCGAGGAGGTGGTCAGTCTGATCGTGGCTGAGAGTGCTGGCGGCATCGAGGATGAGAACGAGGACGACAACGGTGTCGAGGAAGCCATCGCCACGGGCGAGACGGTGATCGAAGGTGCCGACGATGCCAACCTGCGTTACATCCTCACCGCCACCGAAAACGGCTACGGCAAGCGCACCCCGCTACCGGACTACCCGCGCAAGGGTCGTGGCACGCAGGGCGTCATCGGCATCCAGACCACCGAGCGCAATGGCAAGCTGG
>RCUS01001220.1_pt1 | contig 13926 bp, 13 predicted proteins | sample 2166221 | NCBI WGS metagenome assembly RCUS01 (sample SAMN09932758, study PRJNA488358) | compost metagenome | isolation source: compost soil in cyclohexanecarboxylic | place: Germany: Experimental Botanical Garden | reverse complement strand
CCACCGCCGGTCGCCTGCGCAGCCTGTTCCCGGACTGGCACTTCTATCAGGCCGCTGTGCCGACTTATATCGGCGGCTCGATGACCTTCGCCTGGGGCGCGACCAATACCGCTTATCGCAAGCTATCCCGCGAAACCCTGCAACAGCGCTTCGCCGGCAGTGGCATTGTCACTCGCTACTACAACCCGGAAATCCACATCGGCGCCTTCGCCTTGCCGCAGTACGTACTGCAAGCTGTGGGCAAGCCAAGCAACGACTGATGGATTTGTAGGAGCGAGCCTGCTCGCGATGGACGTGAACGATGACGCGGGGAGCCTGATTCAACGCGGTGTTCTCATGTTTTTCACGAGCAGGCTCGCTCCTACAGGGGATCAGCGGTGGCATATTCCAGCGGAACGATTAGCCAGCTAATCAGGTCGAGATAGAGGTAAGCCCATTTGCGGGTTTGATCGAGGAGGCTCTGATGTCCAAGTGGAAAGTCACTTTCGTGGATGATCACGGTGAAACCATCGACGAAGTCTTCGAGTGCGAGGAATGCCCGAGTTACGAGCAGGCCGCCAAACTCATCAAGGAACGGCTTCTTCCTGTCGCCGCCAAGCTGGATCTGAACGATCTGGAAGGGCGAACCGCCGATGCCGGCGTCAAAAACCTCAAAACCCAGAACAGCATACAAATCCGCAGCATCACGCCAATCTGAACACCTCCTGTCACATTCACAACCAGACCTTGGCAGCGGCTCTATCTTGGGGCTACTCTGCAATCGAGATCAGCGAATGGATCGCTAAGGTCTGGTCTTGTCAGCTCCATGCTTGTTTCCCGTCGGCACATCGGTTGCCGAACGCCCGCGACCTTGGGTTGCGCGCGCAGGGAGTACGGAAAGTCTATCCATCAGTTTGAGGAGGACGTTTCATGAGCACAGCCTATCAAGAAGACATCAGCAGCAGCGTGCTGCGCCGCATGAAAGAAGGCGGTTTTGATTTTTCCCGGTTCCATCCCATCGAGTTCTACGCCATTTTCCCGGACGAGGAGCGGGCACGCAGGGCGGCACGTCAATTCCATCATGGTGAATCCCTGAATGCGCAAATCAGCGTGCGCGACGACGGCGCCTGGGCGCTGGAACTGAGCAAGGTGATGTACGCCACTTACGATGACATCGGCGATTTCGAACAGGGTTTCGAAGCGGTGGTCGAGCCATTGGGCGGCATCATTGAAGGCTGGGGTGTCAAACAGGAGGTACGAGGGCGACTCGCATAAACTTATGAACAGTAACAATCGTCAATAACGGCTGACCTTCGGGTTGGCCGTTTTCGTTTGTGGATGCTGAAAATCAAAAGATCGCAGCCTGCGGCAGCTCCTACATTTGAATGGCGTACAACCTGTAGGAGCTGCCGCAGGCTGCGATCTTTTGACGTTGCTTTATTTCCCGATATTTCGCTAAGGCAAAAAAAACCGCCCAAAACGGGCGGCTAAAAGGGAAGTTCGGTCAGCTTTTCAGCGAATGAGCGGATTATCCCCTGCGTTAACCGGGCAGTGAAATCAACTCTGACTATGCTGGTGATAGGCAACAACATTGCCTTGCAATGAAGCGGGGGCGATCAGGTTGGGGCGTTTGCCGCACAGGATTGGTGCGGTGCGTGTGTATTGATTATCCAACCGATTGAAATCAAAGCGTTTATGCCGATGGCACGGGCCTTGCGAAGGTCTGTATGTCCGGGTGACAAGGAGTACGGCATGATCCGCACCTATTTTGATGAGATGTACGATGCCGGCGGCCAGGTCCGCCCGCATTATCGGGAGTTTGCCCGTTGGCTGGCCGAGACGCCTGACGAGCTTCTGGCACAACGGCGACGCGAGGCCGATCTGTTGTTTCATCGCGCCGGGATTACCTTCACGCTCTACGGGGACGAGCAGGGCACAGAGCGCCTGATCCCCTTCGACACCATTCCACGCAGCATCCCCGCCAGCGAATGGCGGATTGTCGAACGCGGCTGCATCCAGCGGGTCAAGGCGTTGAACATGTTCCTCGCCGACCTCTACCACGAACAACGCATCATCAAGGCCGGCATCATTCCTGCCGAACAGGTGCTGGCCAACGAGCAATATCAGTTGGCAATGCAAGGGCTGGACTTGCACCGCGATATCTATTCGCACATCTCCGGCGTCGATCTGGTGCGTGATGGCGACGGCACGTACTACGTGCTCGAAGATAATCTGCGCACGCCCAGCGGCGTCAGCTACATGCTCGAAGACCGCAAGATGATGATGCGTTTGTTCCCTGAACTGTTCGCGGCGCAGCGCATCGCACCTATCGACCATTATCCGAACCTGTTGCTCGATACCCTGAAAAGCTCCAGCCCCATCGATAACCCCAGTGTGGTGGTGCTGACGCCGGGGCGTTTCAACAGTGCGTTCTTTGAACATGCGTTTCTGGCGCGGGAAATGGGTGTGGAGCTGGTCGAAGGCGCGGACCTGTTCGTGCGTGACGACAAGGTCTTCATGCGCACCACTGACGGGCCGAAAGCCGTCGATGTGATTTACCGCCGCCTCGACGATGCGTTCCTCGATCCGTTGGCGTTCAACCCAGATTCGATGCTTGGCGTGCCGGGGCTGTTGTCGTCATACCGTTCGGGCAACGTGGTGCTGGCCAATGCCATCGGCACGGGGGTGGCGGACGACAAATCGGTGTATCCGTTCGTGACCGACATGATCCGTTTCTACCTCGATGAAGAACCGATCCTGAAGAACGTGCCGACCTGGCAATGCCGTAATCCGTCTGAGCTTTCCCACGTGCTGGCCAATCTTCCAGAACTGGTGGTCAAGGAAACCCAAGGCTCCGGCGGTTACGGAATGCTGGTGGGGCCGGCGTCGACGGCTGCGGAAATCGAAGCGTTCCGTGCGCGGATCATCGCCAAGCCCCATGCCTATATCGCGCAACCGACGTTGTCGCTATCGACCTGTCCGACCTTTGTCGAAAACGGCATCGCGCCGCGCCATATCGACCTGCGTCCGTTTGTGTTGTCTGGCCGCGAAACCCGGGTCGTGCCCGGCGGTTTGACCCGTGTCGCCCTGCGCGAAGGCTCCCTGGTGGTGAATTCCTCCCAGGGTGGCGGAACCAAGGACACCTGGGTGGTTGAGGATTGAAGGAAGCCTGCCATGTTAAGTAGAACTGCCTCGGATTTGTATTGGATGTCGCGTTACCTGGAGCGGGCGGAAAACCTCGCACGGATGCTCGACATCAGTTACTCGCTGTCGCTGATGCCACAGGATGGCCGCGGTAACGGCCTGCACGAACTGGCGATGCCGCTGTTGATCACCGGCACCCTGGATGATTACCTCGAACGCCACGGCGAACTGCATGCCGAGCGTCTGTTGCATTTCTTCGCTCTGGACGCGGCCAACCCGGCCAGCATCTACAGCTGCCTCGGTGCCGCGCGGGCCAGTGCCCACGCAGTGCGTGGGCGAATCACTGCCGACATGTGGGAAAACATCAATGCCACCTGGCTGGAAATTCGCGGCATCGCCGAACAAGGCCTCAGCCGCTACGGCATGAGCCGTTTCTGCGAGTGGATCAAGGAACGTTCGCACCTGTTCCGCGGCGCCTCCTACGGCACCATCATGCGTAACGACGCCTTCCGCTTCATCCGCCTCGGGACATTCATCGAAAGGGCAGACAACACTTTGCGCCTGCTCGATGCCCGCTACGAAATGGCCGGCGATCAGGCCGAAGCGGTCAGCGATGGCACCGCTCACGCGTATTACCAATGGAGCGCGTTGTTGCGGGCGTTGTCGTCGTTCGAGGCCTACACGGAAATCTACCGCGACGCCCCCGGCGCCCGGCATGTCGCCGAATTGCTGTTGCTGCGGGCCGATGTACCGCGATCCCTGCGCGCCTGCACCGAAGAAATCGACCTGATCCTCGCGCAATTGCCGGGGGCCAATGGTCGTCCCGCACAACGCCTGGCGGCAGAAATGGACGCACGCCTGCGCTACACCGGCATCAACGAAATTCTCGACGAAGGCCTGCACGCCTGGCTGACCGAGTTCATCCCGCTGGTGCGCCAGTTGGGCAACGCGATTCACAGTTCCTACCTGGAGGCTGCATGAGACTTTCCATTAGCCACGAGACCACCTATCACTACGAGGATCAGGTGCGGGCGAGCATCCAGTACCTGCGACTGACACCCCACGACAGCGAGCGCCAGCACGTGCTCAGTTGGCAGCTCGATTTGCCGCGCCCGGTGCGCGCGCAACTCGATCCGTTCGGCAACATCCTGCATGTGCTGACCATGGACGAGCCGCACGAGGCGATCATCATCGGCGCCCGTGGCCAGGTCGACATTGATGAATTGCGCGAAGCCGAACACGAGAGCCAGTCGTCATTGCCGTTCCTGCGCTTCACTCGCCTGACCGAAGCCGACGCTGCACTGCGTGCATTCGCCGAAAAGGAGTGCAAGCAGCGTCGCGATCGCACCGCGTTGATCGACTTGATGCATGGCCTGAACCAGCACATGACTTACACGCCGGGGGCCACCGAAGTGGATACCAGCGCTGCGCAGGCTTTCGCCGGGCGTTCGGGAGTGTGTCAGGACCACACTCACGCGTTCCTCGCTTGCGCCCGCAGCTTGGGCATCCCCGCGCGTTACGTGTCGGGGTATCTATACAGCGAGAACAGCGAACACCTGGCCAGTCATGCCTGGGCTGAAGCCTGGCTGGACGACGCCTGGTACAGCTTCGACGTGACCAATGAACTGGCGCGACCGGAGCGTCACCTGAAACTGGCGGTGGGTCTGGATTACCTGGATGCCTGCCCGGTACGCGGCATGCGCCGGGGTGGCGGGTGTGAGCAGATGCACGCCAAGGTCTTCGTGACCCCGACGCCTGCGCCGGTGATTTCAGTGCAGCAGCAGTAATCTGACTGATCACCCCTGTAGGAGCTGCCGCAGGCTGCGATCTTTTGATTTTGATATTAAAAAAAAGATCAAAAGATCGCAGCCTGCGGCAGCTCCTACAGGGAATCCCGTGTCAGGGCTTAACCTTGCGCCCAACCATATGCTTCAAATACCCCACCAACATCCCCAGATCTTCATCCGGCAGCACTTCAGCCGAGAACCCCGGCATCTTCGCCTGCGGCCATTGGCGCAAACTCTGCGGATCGCGAATGTAGCGCTTGAGGAAATCCGTGCCGAAGTACTCGGTCGGGTTGTACGGAATATTCAGGTCGGGCCCGAACTGTGAATCCCCGGCGCCGTTCAATCGATGGCACGCCAGACAGTTCTTCTGGAACAGCGCAAAACCCTTGTTCACCGGGTCATCGGCTTTCAATGCAGGATCGGGCAGCAGGGCAGGGAATCGCTCGGCCACCGGCGCCATGCGCTTGATGCTGGCGACTTCGAACGGCCATTGTTCCGGACTGATATTGCCCGCCCGTGGATCGGTCCAGACCAGATAAAACGGCCCGGCGCTGTGTTTGCCCTCTGACAATGGCGGCCAAGGCTTGGCGGGGTCTTCGATGGCCAGCCAGGCGCGTGCGCCCTGGGAGTTGAGCAGTGGCGCAGCCGACAATTCGGCGGCAAAACCATCAAGCGCAACAGCTTGCAGGTGTTCGTCGGGGTGAACGCCGGTCAACAGTGCGGCCAGGGGCACGGCGCGGTAGCTCATGTCCCGTTTATAGGAAACGTCATTGGCAATGGTGATGGTCTGGATCTGAGGGTGCTTGAGCAACTCCTCGGTCTGCCAGGTGCGACTGCTCGCGCCCAGCTCAAGGTTCAGCTGTGCGGCATAAAGGGGCGTGCCGAGCAGCAAGGCCCCAAACAGAATGAGCGTTTTCAAATGATCGCCGTCCATGTCGTGGAAGTGCCGTAAAGGTTGGCACAGCCACGCTGGCCCGGGTAGCGAGCCAGTCACATTTTTAACGTGGCGATAAAAATCCCTGGAACCGTATTTTTATGGACCGACTAGCCGATCACCTTGGTCAGGTTCGGCAAAATCAACAACAGTGTGGTGGCGAATAGAATGAGCCCGGCTTGACGAACTTTCGATTGTTTGAACATGGCTGACCGCCTTCTTTTTGTTATTTCCTGATGCCTGCCTGCCCATCTCCATGACGGCAAACGTTGCACTTCCTGTAGGACGAGCGCCTCGGCAAAACCCGACGACAACTTCGTACACCTTCACCTTAGAGCCCGCGTCACGCTTGGTTTAGATCCATTTAGTATGGTGTTCTTGCTGGATGCTATTAAAAAGGCATGAGGCCTATTGCCAGCTTCTTGGGCGGCCTTTTGCTAGACACCTGCGTGTCCTGAACCGGTTCACCGAGCCATTAACGACCGTCCGTCTGAGCGTGACCGTCAATGCCGATGAGCGCTGCGGTCATTGAATCCATTGCGCTCTGGCCCAAGAGTGAGGGCTGTGTTTTTACTCACCTGCACTGCGGTTCGAGGACGTCATGACCCAAGCTTTGATTTTCGACGCATTACGCACGCCCCGTGGCAAAGGCAAGGCCGATGGCGCCTTGCACAGCGTCAAACCGGTGAACCTGGTGGCTGGTTTGCTCACCGCACTGCAACAGCGCACAGCGCTGGACACCAGCCAGGTCGATGATGTGGTGCTTGGCTGCGTAACCCCGATTGGTGATCAAGGTTCCGACATCGCCAAGACTGCCGCTCAGGTGGCCGATTGGGATGTCAGCGTGGCGGGAGTACAGATCAACCGGTTCTGTGCTTCGGGGCTGGAGGCCGTGAACCTCGGCGCGATGAAAGTGCGTTCCGGTTTCGAAGACCTGGTGGTGGTCGGTGGTGTCGAGTCGATGTCCCGGGTGCCGATGGGCAGCGATGGCGGGGCCTGGGCGCTGGACCCGGCGACCAACCTGCACAGTCACTTCACGCCACAGGGCGTGGGTGCCGACCTGATCGCCACCCTTGAAGGCTTCAGCCGTCAGGACGTCGATGCCTATGCGCTGCACTCTCAGCAAAAGGCTGCGCGGGCGCGGGCCGACGGTTCGTTCAACAAGTCGCTGGTGCCGGTGCAGGACCAGAACGGCATCATCCTGCTCGATCACGATGAGTTCATCCGCGCCGACTCGACCCTGGAAGGCCTGGGCAAGCTCAAGCCGAGTTTCGAGATGATGGGGCAGATGGGCTTCGATGCCACCGCGCTGCGGGTCTACAGCCATGTCGAGCGGATCAACCATGTGCACACCCCCGGCAACAGCTCCGGGATTGTCGACGGCGCGGCGCTGATGCTCATCGGCTCCGAAGCCAAGGGCCGGGCGCTGGGCTTGCAGCCACGGGCGCGGATTGTCGCCACGGCGGTCACCAGCACCGATCCGACCATCATGCTCACCGGCCCCGCGCCGGCGACCCGCAAGGCGTTGGCCAAGGCCGGGCTGCGGGTCGAAGACATCGACCTGTTCGAGGTCAACGAGGCGTTCGCGTCGGTGGTGTTGAAATTCATCAAGGACATGGCCGTCGATCCGGACAAGGTCAATGTCAACGGCGGCTCAATCGCCATGGGCCACCCGCTGGGCGCCACCGGTTGCGCCATTCTCGGCACGCTGCTGGATGAACTGGAAGCCCGGCGCCTGCGTTATGGCCTCGCGACCCTGTGTGTCGGCGGCGGCATGGGCATTGCCACCATCATCGAACGCCTCTGAGCCCGGACATCAAGGAACCCAGTTATGAGCGAAGCCATTCGTTACGAAAAAGACCAGGACCAGATCGTCGTCCTGACCATCGACATGCCGGGCCAGAGCGCCAACACCATGAACGCGGTGTACCGCGAAGCCATGGCGGACTGCGTTACGCGCCTGGTGGCCGACAAGGACAGCATCGCCGGTGTGATCATCACCTCGGCCAAGAAGACATTTTTCGCTGGCGGCGATCTCAACGAGCTGATCAAGGTTGGCAAACCCCAGGCCAAGGCCTTCTACGACATGGTGCTGAGCCTCAAGGGCCAGTTGCGCGCCCTGGAAACCCTCGGCAAGCCTGTGGTCGCGGCGATCAATGGCGCCGCACTGGGCGGCGGCTGGGAAATCTGCCTGGCCTGCCATCACCGCGTGGCGCTGGACCATCCGTCGGTGCAACTCGGCCTGCCGGAAGTCACCCTTGGCTTGCTGCCAGGCGGCGGAGGCGTGGTGCGCATGGTGCGCATGCTCGGCCTGGAAAAAGCCCTGCCTTATTTGCTTGAAGGCAAGAAAGTGCGGCCACCACAGGCATTGCAGGCAGGATTGATCGACGCGCTGGCGACCGATCACGAAGACTTGTTGGCCAAGGCGCGGACGTGGATTCTGGCCAATCCAGCGGCGGTGCAGCGCTGGGACGTGAAGGGCTACCAGATTCCGGGCGGCACACCGTCAAACCCGAAAGTTGCGCAGATGCTGGCGATTGCGCCGTCGATCCTGCGCAGCAAAACCCAGGGCACGATGCCCGCGCCGGAGAAAATCCTCTGCGCAGCGGTCGAGGGCGCCCAGGTGGACTTCGACACGGCGCACTTGATCGAAACCCGCTACTTCACCGAACTGACCACCGGCCAGGTCTCGAAAAACCTGATTGGCACGTTCTGGTTCCAGCTCAACGAAATCAATGCCGGCGGCTCGCGGCCTCAAGGTTTTGCGCCTTATGTCACCCGCAAGGTCGGCGTGCTCGGCGCCGGGATGATGGGCGCCGGTATTGCGTTTGTCAGTGCGTCGGCGGGGATCGATGTGGTGCTCAAGGACATCAACCTCGCGGCGGCGCAGAAGGGCAAGGCGCATTCGGCGGCGCTGCTGGACAAGAAGGTTGCTCGCGGACAAATGAGCATCGAGCAACGCGACACCGTTCTGTCACGCATTCAAACCAGCGAAAGCGATGCCGACCTGGCCGGTTGCGACCTGATCATCGAGGCCGTGTTCGAGGATCGGGATTTGAAGGCCAAAGTCTCGTTGGCGGCGCAGAAGGTCGTCGGCGCGGACGCGGTGATCGCCTCCAACACCTCGACCTTGCCGATCAGCGGCCTGGCGTGCGCCGTGCCCGATCAGAGCAAGTTCATCGGCCTGCATTTTTTCAGCCCCGTGGAAAAAATGCCGCTGGTGGAAATCATCAAGGGCGCCAACACCAGCGATGAAACCCTGGCCCGCGGCTTCGATTACGTCCTGCAAATCAAGAAAACCCCGATTGTGGTCAATGACAGCCGCGGTTTCTTCACGTCGCGGGTGTTCGGCACCTTCACCAATGAAGGCATTGCCATGCTGGGTGAGGGCGTGAGCGCGGCGATGATCGAGACTGAAGCGCGCAAGGCCGGCATGCCGGTAGGACCGCTGGCGATCTCTGACGAAGTTTCCCTCAGCCTGATGAACCATATCCGCCTGCAAACGGCCAAGGACCTGCAAGCAGAAGGCAAACCGCTGACAGAACACCCGGCATTTGCCGTGATTGACTTGCTGCTCAATGAGTTCAAGCGTCCGGGCAAGGCTGGCGGTGGAGGTTTCTACGAGTATCCGGCGGGCGGCCAGAAACACCTGTGGCCTGAGTTGAAAACCCGCTTCGAGAAAGCCGACGGGCAGATTTCGCCCAAGGACGTGCGTGATCGCCTGCTGTTCGTGCAAGCCATCGAAACCGTGCGCTGTGTGGAGGAGGGCGTGTTGACCTCGACGGCGGATGCCAACGTTGGCTCGATCTTCGGCATCGGTTTCGCCGCCTGGACCGGCGGTGCACTGCAGTTCATCAACCAGTACGGCGTGCAGGACTTCGTCGCCCGGGCGCAGTATCTGGCCAAGCAATATGGCGAGCGTTTCGCGCCTCCCGCGTTGCTGCTGGAGAAGGCCGCCAAAGGGGAGGCGTTCTAAGGGAGAGATGATGCATTTCGGGGCTTGCCTTGTCACAGCGTTTCAAGGCAGGCTCTGGGGTGTGCATTATTCCCATCACGTGTCAGGTATTTTTTATGTCGTTACGCATCTGCATTCTGGAAACCGACATCCTGCGTCCGGAATTGGTTGACCAATATCAGGGCTACGGGCAGATGTTCAAACACCTGTTTTCGCAGCAGCCGATTGCCGCCGAGTTCACCGTCTACAACGTGGTGCAGGGTGAATACCCAAGCGACGACCTGACGTTCGACGCCTACCTGGTGACGGGCAGCAAGGCCGACTCTTTCGGCACCGACCCGTGGATCGAAACCCTCAAGAAATATCTGCTGACCCGCTACGAGCGCGGCGACAAGTTGCTGGGCGTCTGCTTCGGTCATCAGTTGCTGGCGTTGCTGCTCGGTGGCAAGAGCGAGCGTGCGACCCAAGGCTGGGGCGTCGGCACCCACAACTACAAATTGGCCGCCAAGGCGCCATGGATGAACCCGGTGCGCGAAGAATTGACGCTACTGATCAGCCACCAGGATCAGGTCACGTCGCTGCCGGAGAACGCCACGGTCATCGCTTCCAGCGACTTCTGCCCGTTTGCCGCCTACCACATCAACGATCAGGTGCTGTGCTTCCAGGGGCATCCGGAATTCATCCACGACTACTCCCGTGCCCTGCTGGAAATTCGCCAGCAGGCACTGGGCGAGCAGGTCTACTCCAAAGGTATCGCGAGCCTGGAACAGGAACACCACGGCACCACGGTTGCCGAGTGGATGATGCGGTTTGTCGCGCACAAGCCAACAGCTGTTTAAAACCTGTAGGCGCGAGCCGTGCTCGCGATGGTCGTGAACGATAACGCGCCAAACCTGACAGCCCACGGTGCTCTCAGGTTTTTCGCGAGCAGGCTCGCTCCTACAGCCACCCCGATTTCTTGAAGCTCGCCCACAACCCCAGACAACCCACCGTAATAAACCCCAGCACCCCGAAATACCCGTAGTGCCAGCTCAACTCCGGCATGTTCTGGAAGTTCATCCCGTAGATCCCCGCCACTGCCGTCGGGAAGGCCAGAATCGCCGCCCAGGCCGCAAACTTGCGTTGCACCACGCTCTGGCGAGAGGCCTCCAACAGCACCCCGACCTCAATCGTCTGGCTGGCAATATCCGCCAGCGTCGTCAGGTCTTCCATCTGCCGCGTTACATGAATCTGCACATCGCGAAAGTACGGGCGCATGTTCTTGTCGATGAACGGGAAGCTCAGCCTCTGCAATTCCTCCCCGATCTCAATCATCGGTGCCACATAACGACGCAAGCGCAAAACATCACGACGCAGGCCATGTAGCTTCTGGATGTCGTAGTCATTCAGCGAGCCGCACAACACGTTGCGCTCCAGCTCATCGATTTCCCCGTGAATGGCTTCGCCCATCGGCTGGTAGTTTTCGATCACGAAATCGAGGATGGCATAGAGTACGAAATCTTCCCCGTGCTCAAGCAATAGCGGACGCGCCTCACAGCGCTGTCGGACATGGGCGTAGGACGCCGAGTGACCGTTGCGCGCAGTAATGATGTAGCCATTGCCGGCAAAGATATGCGTCTCGATGAACTCGAGTTTGCCCTCATGGCGGATGGGCGAATACGTCACGATGAACAGCGCATCGCCGAAGGTTTCCAGCTTCGGTCGGCTGTGCTTTTCCAGGGCGTCTTCGATGGCCAGTTCGTGCAGGTTGAACTGGCGTTGCAGGTTGTAGAGCTCCTCGGCGTTCGGCTCTTCGAGGCCGATCCAGACAAAGTGCCCGGGCTTTGCAGCCCAGGCTGCGCCTTCGTCAAGGCTGATATCAGTGACTCTCTTACCGGCGCTATAAACCGCAGCAGCAACAACTCTACCCATGATGGTGGTTCACTTCTTTTGGCAGCTTTCAATTGGCAACGAATGCATTGGCAGTGTGGATCAGCTTAGCCTTGCAGTGTTTGAGAGTCAGTTAAATCTGCCGAGTTCTGGGCAAAGACGCGCAGGCAAAAGAAAACCCGCACCAGGCGGGTTTCTTTTTCAGGCAGCTTGCAGTTGCCGGTCCATCGATTCGATGCATTCACGCATCTGCTCGCGGCACTGGGCGATCAACATGGGCAAGTCGTCCAGGCTCAATCCGGCGGTGGGAATCGCCGGCAACGAACGAATCAGGATTTTCCCGCTGCGCCAGCGGTTCAATCGCATGTGTTTGACGTAACTGCTGACACACACCGGGACGATCGGCACCCCGGCGGCAATGGCCATCTGAAACGCGCCTTTCTTGAAGGGCAGCAAGTCCTCGCCCAGGTTGCGCGTGCCTTCCGGGAAAACCCAGATCGAGGTGTCTTTGTTTTGCAGGGTGTGGGTGGTGGTCAACATCGACTTGCGTGCCTTTTGCGCATTGCCACGGTCGATCAGCACATTGCCGGCCAGCCAGAACAACTGCCCGAACAGCGGCACCCACTTCAGGCTCTTTTTGCCGATGCACACGGTGCGGCGGGGCACCACGTTGCCAAACACAAACAGGTCGTAGTTGGACTGGTGATTGGCGATGATCACGCAGCTGTCGGGTTTATCCATCAACGGCCCGACTTCGGCCTTCACTCGCAAACGCAAAATGCACATGGCCGGCCATGCGTACAGGCGCGCGCACAGGCGGCTGTTGTCCGGATTGAACGGCCGGCACAGGCCGAGCATCACCCCCAGCACACCCGCCACGATAAAGTGCAGGCCCATCAATGACATACGGCACAAAAACAGCATTTACAGGCCCCACCGGGACAAAAGGTGGCGCAGTGTACGGATGTGCACTGTTTTCGGCAATTGCTCCCAGGGAAGTGGGAGATGGAGGATGTTTGAGCTGATGTTTCCGACTGTTTGGTCAGATGCGGTCTAGAGCGGTCACAGACGTTTAACACAGACATGTATGAAAAAGCCCGACACGACGGTCGGGCTTTTCGTTGCAGCAGATCCGGGCTTAGCCCAAATGCTCCTGATCCTGGATGATCGCGTTGTCCAGGGCCTCCAGCAGCGCTTTGCGCACTTTCAATTTGGTGTTCTTGTGCGCGGTCATGTTGATCTTCTTCAACTGACGAGCCGCCGCCAGTGCCGCGCCTTGCAGTTCTTCAGGCGAGACCACGACATCAAGGAAGCCGGCCGCCACGGCGCCTTGTGGATTGAACATCTCGCCGTTGACCACCGAACGCTGCAACGCCACTTTGTTCAGGCGGTCACGGGCAATCTCGATGCCCGCGTGGTGCATGGTCATGCCGATCTGCACTTCGTTCAGGCCAATGCTGAACGGACCGTCTACGCCGATGCGATAGTCGGCCGACAACAGCAGGAACGCACCCTTGGCCACCGCATGCCCCGGGCACGCCACGATCACCGGGAAGGGGTGCGACAGCAGGCGGCGGGCCAGGGTCGAGCCGGAGGTCACCAGTGCCACGGCTTCTCTAGGGCCGGCCGTCATCACCTTCAGGTCATAACCGCCAGAGAGAATGCCCGGCTGGCCGGTAATGATCACCACCGCACGATCAGTCACCGCCTGATCCAGCGCAGCGTTGAACGCGGCAATCACATCCGGGGAGATGGCATTGACCTTGCCATTGCTCAAGGTCAGGGTCGCGATACCGTCTTCGAGATGGTAGGAAATCAACTCACTCATGACGCTATTCCTTTCAATAAAGTTGGGCAGACGTTACCCACCGCCGCAGGCCAGGTAAAGCGCCGTGACTGACCCGCCAGTCACCCTTTGCCCGCTCGCCAGGCGCAGCCCGCCGCGCCTGCTGCGCATTCCCCTCTATATAGAAGAGGGCACGAAGCCGGAGATTGGCCGGTTTGCCATGGCCGGGAACGACCGGAAACGCTGAATCGCGTTAACCGCATGAAAATTCTGAAAAAAATGTTTGCCATCGGAAAAGCTTTCGACTACATTAGCGCGCCTCGACAGACAGAACATGTTTGAAGAGATACGGTGAAGTGTCCGAGTGGCTTAAGGAGCACGCCTGGAAAGTGTGTATACAGGAAACTGTATCGAGAGTTCGAATCTCTCCTTCACCGCCAAATTCGATGTAAACAAAACCCCTGGTTTCGAA
>RCUS01001219.1_pt1 | contig 13941 bp, 12 predicted proteins | sample 2166221 | NCBI WGS metagenome assembly RCUS01 (sample SAMN09932758, study PRJNA488358) | compost metagenome | isolation source: compost soil in cyclohexanecarboxylic | place: Germany: Experimental Botanical Garden | reverse complement strand
TGGTCGCCGTCGAGCAGCGCCTTGCTGGTGATCGCCGCCATGTCGGAACCGGCGTTGGGCTCGGACCAGCCCTGCGCCCACATGTCCACGCTGGCGGCCATGCGCGGCAGGAACCGGCGTTTCTGCTCGGGGGTGCCGAACTCCATCAGGGTCGGGCCAAGCAGCAACTGGCCATTCTGGTTGACCCGCATAGGTGCGCCGGCACCGTAGTACTCCTCCTCGAAGATCAGCCATTCGGTCAGGTCGCAGCCGCGCCCGCCCAGTTCGGCGGGCCACATCACCATCGACCAGCGGCTCTCGAACAGCTTGGCCTCCCAGTCGCGGTGCTGTTCAAAGCCTTCACGGGTGTCGTAGCTGGCCAACGGCTGGCGTGGCAGGTTATCGGCCAGCCAGCTGCGCACTTCGGCGCGGAAGGCCTGCTGCTTGGGGGTATAGGTCAGTTGCATGGCACGCCCTCAGAACTTCGCGTCGCGTTTTTCGACGAACGCCCTACGGGTTTCCGCCGAATCCGGGCTGGTGTAGGCCTGCAGGGTGAAGCCCTGCTCCCAGCGGTACTTGTCTTCCAGGTTGCCGTCCTCGATGCCGTTCAGCGCCTCCTTGGCGATGCGGATCATCCCCGGGCTCTTGGCGGCGATGCGCGCGGCGATCTCCAGGGCGGTTTCGCGCAGCTCGGCCTTGGGCACCACCCGCTCGATGAAACCGTAGGCCTGGGCCTCCCGGGCGCCGATGCTGGCGCCGGTGAAGAACAGGTAGCGGACCTTCTGCACCGGGAACAGACGCTGCAAATGGGCGCCGCCGCCCATCGCGCCACGGTCGACCTCCGGCAAGGCGAAGGTCGCGCAGTCGGCGGCGACGACGATGTCGGCGGCGCCGGTGATGCCGATGCCACCGCCCAGCACGAAGCCGTGTACGGCGACGATGACCGGCACCGGGTTGCGGTGCACGGCCTTGAAGGTGTCGTAGTTGCCGGCGTTGACTTCGACGATGCGCTCCGGGTGGGCGTCGAGTTCTTTGATGTCGACACCCGCACAGAACCCGCGGCCCTCGGCGCGGATCACGATCACGCGCACCTCAGGGTTGCCGCCAAGGGCGTTGATCTGCGCCGCCAAGGCACGCCATTGCTGGCTGTCCAGGGCATTGACCGGGGGTTTGTCGATCACCAGTTCGGCGATTCCCTGGTCGATCAAGGTGGTAAAGGCCTGCGTCATGAGCGTTCTCCACTGAGGGCAAGTTGGTCGTTGAGCGCTGCCGACGGCTCGGCCGGGCAGCGGGCGAGCAAGGCGTCGAGACACAGGCTCGCCTCGGCGGCGATGCCTTCGATCACTTCGCGGCAGGTCAAAAGCTCGCCAATCGCCGCTGCCACTTGCCCGCTGGGCAGGATGCCGTCGTCCGGCAGGCCGTCGACCATCGAGCGTTGCAGCAGCACCGGCTGGTTGGCGGCCATGACCACCTGGGACAGCGCCGAAGGGTCTTCGCGCAGGGCCCGCACAAACACCTTGGCCATGTGCGCCAGGCTCATGCCGGTGTGCTGTTTCCATTGCCAGGCACTGCCCAGGGCGATGCGCAGGCGGCCAAACGGCCCGGCCTGCTCCAGGCGATTGATGAAGCGGTTCTCGATCATCCGATGACGCATGCCATCCACGGCGGTGGTGACCCGCACCTGCTGCGTGTCGTTGACCTTCAGGTAGCGCGCCAGGGTGGCGGTTGGGGTCGGTGATTCGCGGGTCATCAGGAACCGCGTGCCCATGGCGATGCCACTGCCGCCGGCCGCCAGCACCGAAGCCAGGCCACGCCCGGTGGAATGCCCACCGGCCGCGATCACCGGCACGCGCACGGCCGCCAGCACCTGAGGCAACAGGATCGTTCCCGGCACCCCGCCGGTATGGCCACCGCCCTCGCCCGCCTGCAGGGTAATCAGGTCGGCCCCCAGTTCCTCGGCCTTGAGCGCATGCTTGAGCGCACCGACGGTGGGAATGCACAACACCCCGGCGGCCTTGAAGCGGGCGATGGTCTGCGCATCAGGCCCGCGGCCATAGCTGACGGCGCGCAGGCGATAACGGATGGCCAGGTCGACGCATTGCCCCGCGTTGTCCTGGAACATGTGGAAATTGAGGCCGAAGTTGCGGCTGCCGGTGGCGTCGATCACCTTGCGGATCTCGCCTTCCAGCGCGTCAGCGGCAATCGTCGCCCCGGCCAGGAAGCCAAAACCCCCGGCCTGGGTGGTGGCGATCACCAGGTTGGCATCGGAAACCCAACCCATGGCGGTCTGCACGATGGGGTAGCGGCACCCCAGCGCGGCAGTCAGTGGCGTGTTCATCCAGCGGCTCACTGGCTGCTCCCTGCGGGGCGTGCCGCCTGCTTGTTGGCCTCGGCCATGCCTTTGGCGTCGAAGCCGCCGAGCTTGTCACCCGACAGCAGTTCGTTATGTGCATGGGCAAAATGGTGCCAGGCGAAGGCCGCGTCCATTGCCGTGCGTTTGCCTTGCAGGTCTTCGACGTGGTTGATCGCCTGTTTGGTCAGCGCCAGGCCCATGCGTGGCTGCCGGGCAATGCTGGCGGCCAGCGCGTAGGTCGCTTGCTCCAGCTGATCGCGCGGCAGCACGCGGTTGACCATGCCCATCTGGTAGGCGCGTTCGGCAGTCATGCGCTCGCCACAGAACAGGAATTCCTTGGCGATGCGTGGGTTCAGCTCATAGGGATGGGCAAAGTACTCGACCCCCGGAATGCCCATGCGTACCACCGGGTCCTGGAAGAACGCATCGTCGCTGGCGACGATCAGGTCGCACACCCAGGCCAGCATCAGCCCACCCGCCACGCAGGCGCCATGGACCATGGCGATGGTCGGTTTGGGCAGTTCGCGCCAGCGTCGGCACATGCCCAGGTAGACCTCCTGCTCGCGGGCATACAATTGCTCGCCACCTGGCTTGTTGGTGTGGTCCCACCACAGGTGCGCGCGCTCGAAGGGTTTGTCGATGTCGCGCCCGGGGGTGCCGATGTCATGCCCCGCCGAGAAATGCCGGCCGTTGCCGCGCAGCACGATGACCTTGACCGTATCGTCGTCTACCGCCTGACGAAACGCGGCGTCCAGGGCGTAGGTCATCTGCGAGTTCTGCGCGTTGTTGAACGCCGGGCGGTTCAGGGTAAGCGTGGCGATGCCATCGGCCACGGCATACAGCACCGGGTGTTGTGTCTCATAGACCGCGTGGTCTTCGCGGACCACGAACGAGCTGTCGCTGCTGTGCATGATGGTTTCCTCAGGCTGCGCGGATGCCAGGCGGGTTGCCTTTGAGCGTGGCGGCGCGCAGGTCGTGGGGGTCCAGGCGGCGGATCAGCGCCAACTGCTCGGCGGTGGGGTGCGCGGTCTCGCGCAGCTGTGGCGACTTGAGCAGCGGGAACCCGGTCTTGTCCTGCACCTCGTCGAAGCTCACCCCAGGGTGCAGGGTGCGCACCTGCACGGCGCGCTCGGGCCCTTCGAAGTCCAGGGTGCAGAGGTCGGTGATGACCTGGCGGATGTCCATCAGGTCGCGGCGCGCGCCCTCGGGCCAGCGCTCGGCCTTGAAGCCCACGCCCGACACCATGTCCACCTCGCCGCTGACGAACACACGGGTGTTGTGATGGGGCACGAAGAACGAGTTGATGTGGTTGATGCTGTTGCCCGGCAGGCCGCGCACGCCGAGGATGGCGGTCTTGGGCTTGTGGTAGTCGCCGACGCAGGACAGGTTGGTCTGGCCCCAGCGGTCGATCTGGGTCGGGCCGATCATCGCGTGGCGACGGCCGCCCCAGACGCACTCGAACACCCGCTCGAAGGACAGGTAGCCGCTGTAGCGTGGCACGTGGTCGCCACGCGGCCCCAGTGGCAGCGGTTCTTCGACCAGGAACGCCTCGCTGTCGGTCATCAGCAGTTCCGGGCTGTGGCTGAGTTTGGCCAGGCTCGCGCCCAGGCGTGGTATGACGCCAAGGCCCGAGGCGATGACCTCGCCATTGCCCCGCCAGGCTTCGGCGGCGGCGACGATCATCAGGTCGGCTAGGGTGAAATCACAGGTGGCAGACATGCTTGGAACTCCTCAGAACACGGGTAGGGGCAAGGCGCCCAGGCGCGCGGCACCGCCGTTTTGCGCTTGATAGGCCTGTTCGCCGCCGGCCACGTAGGTCTCGACATAGGTGTGCCAGCCATTGTCCTGCTGGCTGCTGGCGACGTAGTGCTTGAGGTGCTCCAGGTCCCAGCCGTAGTCGGACGGGCACGAGGTCGGGTGGGCACCGAACGGTGCGTGCACCACGCCGGTCACCAGGTAGCGTTCGAAGGTGTTGAGACGGGCCTGGTCGGCGTCCAGCGCGAGGCGCTCCTCGAGCCGCTCGCAGGAGACGAAGCACTGCTTGGCGGCGCGGGCGAACAGGTGGTCGAAGTACGGGTCGGGCCCGGTCACCAGGCAGTTGCCCAGGCGGTCGGCGACGTTGACGTGGAGGAACGCCACGTCCAGGTTCAGGGCCGGCATTGCCAGCAGCACTTCGCCGTCGTCATACGGCGAGCGCACGGTCTTGAGTTCCGGGTTGAGCCGCGCCACGTCGGTGGCCAGGCCGCAGCGGGTGGGCAGAAACGGCAGGCGCATGCCGGCCGCACGCAACCCCCACTGGAACATGCCTTCGTCCAGCTCCATCAATTCCAGCTCACCGGCTTCGCGGGCCTTGCGGTAATACGGTTCGAGCGGGATGGCATCGAGGGTGACGAAGCCGAACACCAGCTTGCGCACCTTGCCGGCCGCGCACAGCATGCCCACCTCGGGACCGCCATAGGCGACCACGGTCAGGTCCTTGACCGGCGAGCGGAGGATTTCGCGCACGATCGCCATCGGCTTGCGCCGTGGCCCCCAGCCGCCGAAGCCGATGGTCATGCCGTCGCGCAGCTGGGCGACAGCATCGGCGGCTGTCAGTTGTTTGTTCATGCTCACGCTGTTGCTCCTTGCTGGCGGCCAACCGAGAAGTCGTGGCCCCAGATGCTCACGCGGGTGAATTCGAAGGCCGAGTGTTCGGCCCAGTCGACCTGCAGCCCGCCAAAACCGTATTCCAGGTCGAAACCGGACGGCGTCTTCAGGTAGAAGCTGGTCATGCCATCGTTCAAGTGCTGGCCCAAAGTGGCCGACAATTGCCCGCCGTTGGCCCGCAGGCGGTCATGGGCGCGGCCCACTTCAGTCATCGAGTCGACCTCGACCATGACGTGCACGCAGCCGGACGGCACCGCGTACTCGGCCAGCGCCAGGCTGTGGTGGCGGGCGTTGCGGCAATGCAGGAAGTGGATGCGCACCGGTGGCGCTGAAGGGTCCGGGCGGAAGTTGAAGATGTCCGACAGGCCGAAGCCGAGGACGTCCTTGGCAAAGGCCAGGGTGGCGTCGAAGTCCGGGGCGGGCAGCACGACGTGCCCGAGGCCCATGTCGCCGGTGACGAAGCGTGGTACGCCTTGCGGCGACACGAACGGCAGGCAGTCGGAGCGATGGCCCCAGCTCAGTTCATGGCGGTTGCCCGACGGGTCGAGCACCGTCACCAGCGTCTGCACCCCACGCTGCTCGATCATCTCCGGGCTGCCTTTTTCCCAGGCCACGCCGCAGCGGTCCAGGTGGTTCAGGGCCTCGTAGAACGCCTGCTCGGAACCCAGCTCCCAACCGCTGGCCACATAGCGCGGCGCGTCGCCTTCGACGATCAGCATGCGGAACGGACGCTCGTCCATCTTCACGTAGAGGCCGCCGCCGGGAGCCGGCTGTACCTGCATGCCGAGGACATCCTCGGCATGGCGTTGCCACTGGCCGAGGTTCTCGATCTGCGAGACGAAGTAGCTCAAACCACGAATGTCGATCATGCCGGTGTTCCTCCTGGCTCAAGTCGTTGCCTGGGGAACATTGTGCAAAGTGCCGGCGCGGCGCTCATCGTCCGTTGAGACTAAGCGCCAGGCGTGCCGCTGCGGGCTGTCGGGCTAGTCCGTTTCGATGATTCGCCGGGGAAAACCGTCGTCTTATGCTGGCGATGCTGTTTATCCCAGATCCCGGGGCCGCCACGCAGCTCCGCCAGCCTAGAGACGACCCCATGGAGTTCGCTTTCACCGAGGAACAGCTGATGATTCGCGACAGTGCCGAGCGGTTCCTCGCCCAGGCCAGCGATTCGCACGCTGTACGCGCGGCCATGTGCCGAACCGATGACTATGACCCGGCGCTGTACCAGCGCATCGCCCAGGAACTGTACTGGCCAGCGTTGATGGTGCCTGAGGCCTACGGCGGCATGGGCCTGGGCTTCGTCGAGCTGGCCGTGTTGCTGGAGCAGTGCGGGCGGTTCCTGCTCGGCTCGCCGCTGTTCGCCACCACCTGCCTGGCCACGCCGGCGCTGTTGCTGGGCGACAACCCGGCGCTGCAGGCGCACTGGCTGGGCGCGATCGCCAGCGGCGAGGTGCAGGCCACCCTGGCCTGCGCCCTGGAGCCTGAGCAGGTACAGGTCCGGGCAGTGCCGCAGGCCGGCGGCTATCTGCTCGACGGCAGCTGCGCGCAGGTTGTCGACGGCGCCCAGGCCGACCTTATTCTGCTCGCAGCACGCCTGCCCGACAGCGTCGGCGAGCACGGTATCAGCCTGTTCGCACTACCGGCCGACACGCCGGGCCTGCTGCGCACCGCCTTGCCGACGCTGGACCAGACCCGGCGCCTGGCGCGGATCGAGCTGCGCCAGGTTCATGTCAGCGACGCCCAACTGCTCTGCCCTGCCGGTCACGCCTGGCCGCGGCTACGCGATGCCCAGCGCATCGGCGCCATCGGCCTGGCCGCCGAACAGCTCGGCGGCGCGCAACAGGCCCTGGACCTGACCTTGGCCTATATCGCCGAGCGCCGTCAGTTCGGCCGGCCGATCGCCAGTTTCCAGGCGATCAAGCACCGCTGCGCGGACATGATGCTGCAGCTCGAATGTGCCCGCTCGGCCGTGTGGTATGCGGCCTGCGTTGCCCGAGACTGCCTCGCAGAGGACGGTGACCCGAGCGTGCGCGCAGAACTGCTGGCTGCCGCAGCCACCGCCAAGGCCCACGCCAGCGAGGCGTTCTTCCACTGCGCGGCGGAGTCGATCCAGCTGCACGGCGGGGTCGGCTTTACCTGGGAATACGACCCACACCTTTACTTCAAGCGCGCCAGGGCCAGTGAGCAGTTGCTCGGCACGCCGGCGTGGCATCGCGAGCGCCTGGCGGCGCAGCTGTTGGGAGAGCAGGCATGAAAATCGGATTCAGCAGCGCGGATGAGGCCTTCCGCCGGGAGATTGCCGACTGGCTGGCGACGCACTTGCAAGGCGAGTTCGCGCCTTTGCGCTTTCGTGGCGGGCCTGGCGACGAGCACAGTTTCCCTGAACAACGCAAAGCCTGGGAGCGAGAACTGGCCGCTGGCGGCTGGGTTGGCGTGGGTTGGAAGCCTGAGGATGGCGGGCGCGGCCTGAGCATCAGCCAGCAGGTGATTTTCCACGAAGAATATGCCCGGGCGGGCGGTCCGGGGCGCATGGGCCATATCGGCGAAGGGCTGGTCGGCCCTACCCTCGCCGCCTTTGGCAGCGTGCAGCAGCGCCAGCGCCTGTTGCCGGGCATTCTCAGCGGTCGCGAGTTCTGGTGCCAGGGTTACTCCGAGCCCGGCGCAGGCTCGGACCTGGCCAACGTACAGACCCGCGCGCGTCTCGATGACAGCGGTGAGCACTGGGTGATCAGCGGGCAGAAGGTGTGGACCTCGCTGGCCCACGAAGCCGACTGGTGTTTCGTCCTGGCGCGTACCGAGCCTGGCAGCGTGGGTCATCAGGGGTTGTCGTTTTTGCTGGTGCCGATGGCGCAAGCGCAGATCCGCGTGCAGCCGATCCAGCAATTGACCGGTACCAGCGAATTCAACGAGGTGTTCTTCGACCAGGCGCTGACCGCCACCGACAACCTGGTGGGCGCACCTGGCGATGGCTGGAAGATCGCCATGGCTTTGCTCGGTTTCGAGCGGGGGGTGTCGACCCTTGGCCAGCAGATGCAGTTTCACAACGAGCTCGATGAGGTGCTGCGCATCGCTCGCGCCAACGGTGCCGCCCGCGACCCGCTGCTGCGCCAGCGCCTGGCGCAGGCCTGGTCGGGGCTCAAGGTGCTGCGCTACAACTCGCTGCGGATGTTGTCCGGGCCACAGGATGGCAGCCTTGGGCGTGAGGCGATGATCTACAAGTTGGCCTGGTCGAACTGGCACGTCGAACTGGGCAAACTGGCGATGGATGTGCTGGGGGATGCGGGCGAAGTGCTGGACAGTGCGCCTTATGGGTTGAGTCGGTTGCAGTCGCTGTTTTTGTTTACCCGCTCGGACACGATCTACGGTGGCAGTAACGAGATTCAGCGCAATGTGATTGCAGAGCGGGCGCTGGGCATGCCGCGGGAGGTGAAGCCGCGCGCTTTGGGCTGAGATCGCCGGGGCCTACGCGCCAGATGCGTAGCTGCCCCGCCGGCTGTTCTGGTACGGCAGCTCCATTTAAAAATAATGCATTTGATAATGATTCGTAGTAGTTTTCCGGCGCTCCACTTCCCTCAGCGCCTTACTCCAGGATCGTACCGTCGATGCGTCGCACGTTCGTTTCGCTTTGTGTGCTTCATGCTATCTCCCCGCTGGCCTTTGCCGACCCCGCCCAGATCGAACTCCAGGCGCTGAACATCACCAGTTCCGCCGACAGCGAACGCGCCGACGGCCCGGTGGTCGGCTACAAGGCCACTCGCTCGGCCAGCGCCACCCGCACCGACACGGCCCTGCACGACACCCCGCAATCGATCAGCGTAGTGCCCAAGGATGTCCTTGAAGACACCGGCGCCACGCGCCTGCAGGACGGCCTGGACTACGCCGGCGGCGTCGGGCGTGCGAACAACTTCGGCGGCCAGGGCCTGACCACGTTCACCGTGCGCGGCTTCACTACCGGTGAGTTCTACCGCAACGGTTTCCCGATCAACCGGGGCTACCCCAATGCCCCGGACGCCAACACCGTCGAGCGCCTCGAAGTGATCCGTGGTCCCGCCAGCAGCCTGTACGGCCGTGGCGATCCGGGCGGCACGTTCAACGTGGTCAGCAAGCAACCACTGGCCGACCCCAAGGTGACCCTGGGCAGCCAGTTCGATGACCAGGGCATGCACCGCGCGACCCTCGATGCCACTGGCCCGCTGAACCAGGACGGCTCGCTGGCCTATCGCTTGAATGTGCTGGGCGAAGGCGGCGAGAGTTTCCGCGACGATGTCGAAAGCGAGCGCTACGACGTCGCGCCGGTGCTCAGCTGGCAGGTCAACGACGCCACGAAAATCGTCTTCGAAGGCGACTTCATGCGCAACAACCACCCGCTGGACCGGGGCCTGACCCGCTATCCCACCCAGACCGGCAGCGCCTCGCGCGATACCTACATCTGGGAAAAGGGCAGCGACAACCTGCTGCACAACGACAACAACATGGCCCAGCTGCGCTTCGAGCACCTGCTCAATGAGGACTGGACCCTGGCCGGCGGTTTCCAGTTCCTCGATGGCTCGCTCAAGGGCAATGCCGTCGAAGCCAACAAAGCGCCTGCCGATGGCCGGACCCTGGAGCGCAACTTCAACTACCGCAAGCTGGAGTGGACCGACCGCGACTGGCAGTTGAACCTGACCGGGCATTTCGACACCGGCGCCTTCAGCCATACCCTGCTGACCGGCGTTGAATATGAAAACTACGATTACAACTCGATCATTCAACGTTCATCCGCAGCCGATGGCACCTACCCGATCGACATCTACAACCCGGTACTCGGCCAGCCACGGCCTGCGCTCACCCGCACCACGACGTGGGACAAGGAAAACCTGCAGACCTGGGCCTTCTTCATCCAGGACCAGGTCGCCCTGACCGAGCGGCTGAAGGCCCTCGCCGGTGTGCGTTTCGAGCGTTTCGAGCATGACTATGACGACAAGCTTGCGAGCAACCGTGACTTCAGCAAGGGTGAAAACGGCGTCACCCCACGTTTCGGCCTGCTCTACGACCTGACCGACACCGTCGCGGTCTATGCCAACACCGCGCGCTCGTTCAAGCCCAACAGCGGCACGCCGTTCGCCGGCGGTGGCTTCGATCCGGAGAAAGGCAAGTCGTATGAGCTGGGTGTGAAGTGGCAAGCACTCGACCGGCAGTTGAGCGTCGACGCGGCCATCTATCACATCGTCAAGGAAAACGTGCTGACCCGCGACCCACTCAATGCCGACTACAGCCTGGCCGCCGGAGAGGTGCGCAGCCGGGGCCTGGACATCAATATCGCTGGCAACCTGACGCCTGAATGGCGGGTGATCGGCGGCTATGCGTATGTGGATGCCGAAGTGACCAAGGACAACAACATCCCGACCGGTACACGCCTGGCGAACATCCCGCGCAACAGCTTCAGCCTGTTGAACACCTACGAGTTCCAGGATGGCCTGGCCAAGGGGTTGGGCCTGGGGGTGGGGGTGAAGTACGTGGATGATCGTGCCGGGCAAACCGCTGCGACGACCTACACCATGGAGCGATACAGCGTGGTCGACCTGTTGAGTTTCTACAAGGTCAACGAACACGTGCGGCTGAACCTGGACGTCAAGAACGTGTTCAACAAAGGTTATGACGAAGGGGCATTCAATGCCTATGCCTATCCCGGAGCACCACGGACGGTGCAGGCTGGGGTTTCATACACGTTCTGACTGGCTGAAATCGAACGGGTGGGCTGCAAGGTGTTCGCCGCGTGACCCTCCCGCTCAGTCGTACTCCGCTTCTGCGTGATCGCCCAGCAGCCGCCGCTGTCTGGGCGTGGCTTCCTCCAGCACGCGAGGGTTGAACGCCCAGCTCAGATAAGGCGAAAACCGCTGCGCTACCATGCGCCGCCCGTAGTGAACCTGGAGCATGTCGCGCGCACGCGATTGCGTGCAGTTGGCGCCACCGCTGTGCCAGATATCGCTGCGAAACACCAACGCATCCCCGGCCTGGCATAGCACCGGGTACGCTTCGCGTCCTTGCCAATGCGCTTCATTGGGCAGCGGCTGGCGGGCGGCGCGGTGGCTGCCGGGCACGACCCAGGTCGGTCCGATGGTGTGGTCGATGTCGCTGAGGTACAGCTGCGCGGTGAGGATATGGGCCGGCTGGGTAAAGTCGCCGCGCTCGCTGATCCACGCAGGCAGCTCGACAGGCAGGTGGTCGACGTGCAGCTTCATGCCGCAGTACCCGGGATGGCTGCGCCAGGCCGTCTGGCCGATCACGTGGCAATCCTCGCCGAGCGCGGCTTCGGCCAAGGCAATCAAGGGCGGCAGATCAAGAAACGGCAATCACAGCGGGTTGCGGTTGAATACGCATTTGTAATGCTCAAGCAGCCCTTGGTAGTCCCAATGGGTGGGCTGCAGGTCATCGATGGCGCAGCGCAGCAAGGCGATGCGCAGCGGGTCGAGCACACCGGGGATCAGGACAAAGCCCCGCTCGTCTAGCAACTCAAGCTGAACCTCCAGGCTCATGACGGTGCGCTCCTTGTGGCAAGAGTACAAATGTACTCCTGCCGGGTTTATGCACTCAACGCCAGTTCAGACTCACCACTGCAGGTGTTTTTCCATCTACTGCAACCTGCTGTCGGACTGTCTGGCCCTCGGCGTTTCCGACTACCGTGTAATGCCCCGGTGGCAACTGCACGAAAAGCAGTGGGCCGGCATCCTGCAGGTTCAACACCGACTGGCCCTGGGCACTCTGGATGTCCACGGCGGCGCCGCTCTGGAACTTGCCGTCCGGGCCGGTGGAAAGCTCGACGTGCAAGTCGTAGCCTTTGGTGTGGCGCAGGGCATTGGCTTCGTCCTGACCGATACCGCCTTGCAGGTAGCGGACACCGTTCTGCTCCTGGGGCTGCAACTGGACGGCCTGCATGTCGATGGGCGCGTTGAGGTCGGCGGCGGCAGCCAGGGTCCAGGGCATGGCCACGGCGAGCAGCAACGCTGCGCTCAAGGCATAGTGATGATTACGCATGGTTCGCCCCTCCTTGTGGGGATGGCTTACCTATTATCTGACGCGCTGCGCCAAGCGGCGTTCGCCCTGATGCGTGGTCATTCGGCGTGAATCAGCGCCTGTTCGCCGCTGTCACAACCCTGGAGTGGCACTACGGCGTGCAACGCCAGCCGCCAACCGGCAAAAATGCAGGGTGCCCCTGCAGATTTACCGATTGTGCAAGGCAAATTTGCATGACAGGATCCTGCGATCCTCCAGTGCACTCCAAACTTCACTTGGAAAATCAATAACAAAGCAGGGAGAACGCGATGAACGCGCATGCTCACACTTCGGCAACCGATCATGTCCTGGCCGAAGTCCGTAATCACATTGGCCACCTCACCCTCAACCGCCCCGCCGGTCTCAACGCCCTGACCCTCGACATGGTGCGCAGCCTGCGCCAGCACTTCGACCAGTGGGCGGAGGATGCGCAGGTGTACGCCGTGGTACTGCGTGGCGCAGGCCCCAAAGGCTTCTGCGCCGGCGGCGATATCCGCTCGCTGCACGACAGCTACAAGGCCGGTGACACGCTGCACGACGACTTCTTCGTCGAGGAATACGCGCTCGACCAGCAGATTCACCGCTACCGCAAACCGGTGCTGGTGCTGATGGACGGCTTTACCCTCGGCGGCGGCATGGGCCTGGCCCAGGGCTGTGACCTACGTGTCGTCACCGAGCGCAGCCGGCTGGGCATGCCCGAAGTGGGCATTGGCTATTTCCCGGACGTGGGCGGCAGTTATTTCCTGCCCCGCGTTCCCGGTGAACTGGGCATCTACCTGGGCGTCAGCGGCAATCAGATTCAGGCGGCCGACGCGCTCTATTGCGGGCTGGCCGACTGGTACGTGCACAGCGACAACCTGGCCGCCCTCGACCAGGGCCTCGACCAGTTGAGTTTCGGCGACAACCCGCTGAAGGACCTGCAAAGCCTGCTGGCCACGCTCGGCAGCCAGGTGCTGGACGCTGCACCGCTGGAGAAGCTGCGCCCGGTGATCGACCACTTCTTCGCCCTCCCCGACCTGCCGGCGATCATCGAACAACTGCGTGCGGTGAGCATCGGCGACAGCCACCCTTGGGCCCTGGCCACTGCCGAACAGCTGGAAACCCGCTCGCCGTTGGCCATGGCGGTTACCCTGGAGATGCTGCGTCGCGGTCGGCACCTGTCGCTGGAAGACTGCTTTGCCATGGAACTGCACCTGGACCGCCAATGGTTCCAGTACGGCGACATCATCGAGGGCGTCCGCGCCCTGATCATCGACAAGGACAAGCAACCGCGCTGGAACCCGCCGACCCTGGCCGGGTTGCAGCGTCAGCGTGTCGACCAATTCTTCGAAGGCCTGTGAGCCCGGGAGTACACAGATGCAAGACCTGGAACTGAGCGAAGAGCAGATCATGATCCGCGACATGGCCCGGGACTTTTCCCGCGGCGAGATCGCGCCCCATGCCCAGGCCTGGGAAAAGGCCGGCTGGATCGACGATGGCGTGGTGCGCAAGATGGGCGAACTGGGCCTGCTGGGCATGGTGGTGCCGGAAGACTTTGGCGGCAGCTACACCGACTACGTCGCCTACGCCCTGGCGGTGGAAGAAATCGCTGCTGGCTGCGGCGCCACCGGGGCGATGATGAGCATCCACAACTCGGTGGGCTGCGGTCCGCTGCTGGCCTATGGCACGCCTGAGCAGCAGCAGGCCTGGCTGCCGCGCCTGGCCACCGGCGAGGTGATCGGCTGTTTCTGCCTGACCGAGCCGCAAGCCGGTTCCGAAGCACACAACCTGCGCACCCGCGCCGAGCTGGTCGAGGGTGAGTGGATCATCAACGGTTCCAAGCAGTTCGTCAGCAACGCGCGCCGTGCCGGCCTGGCCATCGTGTTCGCCGTCACCGACCCGGAGCTGGGCAAGAAAGGCCTGTCGGCGTTCCTGGTGCCCACCGACAACCC
>RCUS01001214.1_pt1 | contig 13973 bp, 10 predicted proteins | sample 2166221 | NCBI WGS metagenome assembly RCUS01 (sample SAMN09932758, study PRJNA488358) | compost metagenome | isolation source: compost soil in cyclohexanecarboxylic | place: Germany: Experimental Botanical Garden | reverse complement strand
CTCATCACGCCGCCCCACAGCGGCGCGTTGTTCTTGATTTCCCAGACGATCTTGCCGGTCTTCGGATCGATGGCGCGCATGGCGCCGATGTAATCGTCAAACAAGGGCTTGATGGTAAAACCGGCACCGAGGAAGGCGCCGCCCTTCTTGTAGCTGATGGGCTCGTTCCAGATGTCCATGCCCCATTCATTCGCCGGCACATAGAACAGTCTGGTTTGCGGCGAGTAGGCCATCGGCATCTGGTTTTTGGCGCCAAGGAAAGCGGGCGCGGCAAACACGGTCGTGCCCTTCTTGCCTTCTTCGCCCTTGGTCGGGTCGCCTGGGCGGCCGGCGGCGATGTAGTTCGGCCGGCCCGTCTTCAGGTCGATGCTGCTGGCCCAGGTGATTTTCTTCACGAAAGGAAAGGCATTCTGCAGCTTGCCACTGGTCGCGTCGATCACATAGAAAAAGCCATTGCGATCGGCCTTGCCGCCGTAGCGCTTGCCATCCATGTCGAAGGTAACGAACTCATTGGCACCATCGAAATCCCAGGCATCATTCGGCGTATTCTGATACGCCCACTTGATCTGGCCCGTTTTCACGTCCAGCGCCACGGTGGACGAGGAATACAGGTTGTCGCCGGGACGCAAGTGGCTGTTCCATGGCGCCGGGTTGCCCGTGCCGAAATAGGCCAGCTTGGTTTGCGGATCATAAGTGCCGCCCATCCAGGTGGAAGCGCCGCCCGTTTTCCACAGGTCGCCAGGCCAGGTTTTATTCGCGGTGCCGGACACGCCGTTATCGCTTGCCTTGCCATCCTTGTCGTAGCGGTGGCCCATGTGCCCCTCGACCGTAGGGCGCGTCCACACCAGGTCGCCCGTCATGGGGTTGCGCGCCTCGACCCGGCCGACGATGCCGAATTCGCCGCCCGACACGCCCGTCAGCAGCAAGCCTTCGGCGATCAGCGGTGCGGCCGTCATCGAGTAGCCGGCCGCATAGTCGTCGACTTTTTCCTTCCAGACGATCTTGCCCGTGTTCTGGTCCAGCGCCACCAGATACGCATCGAGCGTGCCGAAAATCACCAGGTTGCCATACAGCGCGGCGCCACGGTTGACCACGTCGCAGCAGGGCATGATGCCGTCTGGCAAGCGATGCTCGTATTTCCACAGCTTGGCGCCCGTTTTCAAGTCGATGGCGAAAATGCGCGAATACGAAGCCGTGACAAACATCTTGCCATTGTGAATCAAAGGCTGCGATTCCTGGCCCCGCTGCTTTTCACCGCCAAACGAAAATGACCAGGCAGGTACCAGCTTGGCCACGGTCTTGTCGTTGATCTGCGTCAACGGCGAATAGCGCTGGCCCTGCGTGCCCATGCCAAACGACAAGATACTCGACGGATTCTTCGCCGTATTGTCGAGCATGGCGCTGGTGACATTGCCTACGTCGGCCGCCTGGACCAAGGAAACCAAACTCAAACCGACGAGTATCCCCATGATTTTTTTCTGCACAATCATCTCCCTCTGTTTTATTAGTATGTGTGTATCAAGTCTTGCGGTGCTCATGCGGCTGGGCATGCAGCACGGCGCACTCTTCATCGGTGAACAGGCGCGAGCGCGTCAGGAAGCGCTTGCCCGTGCCGTTGTCGAGTGAAAACATGCCGCCATTGCCGTCGACCACATCGATAATCAGCTGGGTATGCTCCCAATACGCGAATTGCTCGAGCCCCATGTAGAACGGCGTGCCGTTCAAATTGCCCAGATAGATGTCGGAATCGCTGACATCGAACTCGCCCAGCGCGTAGCACATGGGCGCACTGCCGTCGCAGCAGCCGCCCGACTGGAAAAACATCAGCGGGCCGTGACGCTCACGCAACTTGTCCATCATGTCCAGTGCCGCATCCGTGGCGACCACCCTGGCAATTGCTGCACCCATGGCATCCCTTTCAGCGCGCCGCCCCTGGAGAGGCGCGGCGCGTGTAACGGTTTAGAAGAAGCCCAGCGCTTTCGGGCTATAGCTCACCAGCAAGTTCTTCGTTTGCTGATAATGGTCGAGCATCATCTTGTGGTTTTCGCGGCCGATACCCGATTGCTTGTAGCCACCGAACGCGGCGTGGGCCGGATACAGGTGATAGCAATTGGTCCACACGCGGCCTGCCTGGATGGCACGGCCCACGCGGAAAGCACGCGAGCCGTCGCGCGTCCACAGGCCGGCGCCCAGGCCGTACAAGGTGTCGTTGGCGATCGCCAGTGCTTCGGCCTCATCCTTGAAGGTCGTGACGGACACGACCGGCCCGAAAATCTCTTCCTGGAAGATGCGCATCTTGTTGTTGCCCTTGAAGACGGTCGGGCGCACATAGTAGCCACCTTCCAGATCACCGGCCTGCGTGTTGCGCTCGCCGCCGGCCAGCACTTCGGCGCCTTCCTGGCGGCCGATGTCCAGGTAGGAGAGGATTTTTTCCAGCTGCTCCTGCGACGCCTGGGCGCCGATCATGGTGGCGGAGTCAAGCGGATTGCCCTGCTTGATGGCGGCCACGCGCTTCAAGGCCCGTTCGATGAATTTCTCGTAGATCGATTCCTGGATCAGCACGCGCGAAGGGCAGGTGCACACCTCGCCCTGGTTCAGCGCAAACATCGTAAAACCTTCCAGGCACTTGTCGAAATAATCGTCATCCGCATCCATCACGTCTTCAAAGAAGATGTTCGGCGACTTGCCGCCCAGTTCCAGGGTGACGGGAATCAGGTTTTGCGCGGCGTAGCCCATGATCAGGCGGCCCGTGCCGGTTTCGCCCGTGAAGGCGATCTTGGCGATGCGCTTGCTCGACGCCAGCGGCTTGCCCGCTTCCAGGCCGAAACCGTTGATGATGTTCAACACGCCCGGTGGCAGCAGGTCGCCGATCAGCTCGATCAACACCATGATGGACGCCGGGGTTTGTTCGGCCGGTTTCAGCACCACGCAATTGCCCGCGGCCAGGGCTGGCGCGAGTTTCCAGACGGCCATCAAAATCGGGAAGTTCCAAGGGATGATCTGGCCGACGACGCCCAGCGGCTCGTGGTAGTGATAAGCATAGGTTTCCGCGTCGATTTGCGCGACGGAACCTTCCTGCGCGCGGATGCAGCCGGCGAAGTAGCGGAAATGGTCGATGGCCAGCGGAATGTCGGCGTTCATCGTTTCGCGGATCGGCTTGCCGTTGTCGATGGTTTCCGCCGTGGCGATCAGGCTCAGGTTCTGTTCGATGCGGTCGGCGATGCGGTTCAGGATATTGGCGCGCTCGGCAGGCGAGGTCTTGCCCCATGCTTCCTTGGCGGCATGGGCGGCGTCCAGCGCCAGCTCGACGTCCTCCGTCGTGGAGCGGGCGATTTCGCAAAATGGCAAGCCCGTGATCGGCGTAATGTTAGGAAAGTATTCACCTTTTACGGGGGCAACGAACTTGCCGCCGATGTAATTGTCGTAGCGTTGCTTGAAGGGATTGGCGACGCCCAGTTTGCTGATGTCTGCGAGATTCATGTCGTCCTCTATATCGTATGGAATTGTTGGTGGTTGAAACAAACGTCCTGGTACAAATGGGGTGAGTACATGGTGTCTTCCGCAAATGCCGTGCCAGCTCGCCTCCCCACTACAAACTTAGCGGGTTTTGGCCCTGTTGCAAGGGCCTGGCGTCCATCCGGCCGCGCTATGCATGCCATGCCCCGGCGGGCATGGACACTGTCGCTCTGTTTGTGTTTTGAACAAGCTGGGCTCGCGCTGTTGCAATAGGTGCCAGCCTGGGGCGGTGGCACTGGACGGCGCTGCACAATGGAACAGGTGTGCCAGACTGGAACACCTGGGTTGCGCCCGCTAGCGAATCACGACGCCCCATGGCAATTCGCCCACGGTAATATCGGCCACCTTGCGCGCGCTGGCCGTATCGATGACGGAGACACTGTTCGAGCGGCCGTTAGCCACGTACAGCTTGGCGCCGTCCGGCGTGACGGCCATATTCCACGGACGCTTGCCCACGCCAATGGTGGCCGTCACCTGATTGCTGGCCGTGTCGATCACCATTACCGTGCCATCGATGCCGTTCGAGACGTACACCTGCTTGCCGCTCGGATGGACCACGATGCCATTCGCATTCTTGCCTGCGGGAATGGTGGCGATGGCCTTGCGCTGCCTCATGTCGATGACATACACGGCATTGACCAGTTCGCACGCCACATAGGCGCGGCCGGAATCCGGACTGAAGCCGATGCCGCGCGGACGCAGCCCCACCGCGATGGAAGCGACTTGCCGGCGCTGCGTCACGTCGATGACATCGACTTGCTCGGCCTCTTCCGCGCTGACCAGCAGCCAGCGCCCGTCCGGACTGAAGACAGCGTGTTCCGGATTGCGCCCCTGCACCTTGATATCGGCGAGCAAGATGCCCGTGTGACCATCGAGCAAGGCCACGCTATTGTTTTCCTCGACGGCCACGGCCACATGGCTGCCGTCCGGCGAGGCGCTGACGCCTTCGGGCGACTTGCCCAGCGTCACCTTGCGCGCAGGCGCGCCAGCCACGTTGTCGATCAGCAGCAAGGCGCTGCTGGCCGCATCCGTGACAAACAGCTGCTTCCCGCCGGGGTCGGCGGCAATGCCGCGCGGGCGCTGGCCTGCCGCGATCTGGCGCACCACCTGGTCGGTAGCAGTGTCGATCACGCTCACGTTGCCCGACTTTTCATTGGGAACATAGGCAAACGGTGCCGCCTGGACGGCCGTGCCGGCCAGCACAGGCAGCAGCCAGCAAATCTGGCGCAAGCGAAAGAATAAGTTGGGCATAATCACCTTTTCAATGGAAAGACACAGAAAAAGCGCGCACGAGCGGCGCGGGTAAAGCTTGCTGCATGCAAACGCCATGCCACGGACAGGCGTATAATTTCAGCCCACCAATGGAGACATGGCAAGCATATTGCTTGATAAGACTATGCAGACCTGTATCGCGCACGCGGTAAAACAGGCTTTTATTCACATTGGAGAACCCGCATGCAGCATCGTTTCCGCCTGAACACCATCGCCAGCCTGTTTTTTGCCGGCAGCGCCACCCTGGCTCCCCACGCTTACGCCGCCGAGGTCGCAGATCCGGGTGGGCAGCTCATGGATACGGTGGTCATCAGCGGCAGCCGCATCGCCCATCCCAGCCAGGAAGTGCCAGCCTCCATCGACGTGGTCGACAGCGCCCGCATCCAGGATGGCCAGATCCGCGTAAATGCGTCGGAAGCGCTGGCCGCCGTGCCGGGCCTGGTCGTGCAAAACCGCCAGAACTACGCGCAAGACTTGCAGATCTCGTCGCGCGGCTTCGGTGCCCGCTCGGCCTTCGGTGTGCGCGGCGTCAAACTGATCAGCGATGGCATTCCCGCCAGCATGCCCGACGGCCAGGGCCAGGCCGCTACTTTCAACCTCGATACAGCCGAGCGCATCGAAGTGCTGCGCGGACCGTTTTCCGCCATCTACGGCAACCACTCGGGCGGCGTGATCCAGCTGTTTTCCAAGGATGGACAAAATCCCCCGTCCGTTGAACTGAATGTGACGGGCGGCAGCTACGGCACCAATAAAGTCGATCTCTCGGCGCAGGGCCAGGCCGGCGCCATCGGCTACGTGCTCGACGCCTCGCGCTTTCGCACGGACGGCTTCCGCGACCACAGCGCCGCCACGCGGGAACAGGCATTCGGCAAGATCACGGTCAAGCCCACTGCGGACAGCAAGCTGACCATCGTCGCCAACAGCCTGCACCAAGGCAATACGCAAGATCCACTGGGCGCCACCTGGGCCACGTTCGCACGCGACCCGCGCGCCGGCGAAATCGACGCGACGGATACGCAAAATCCGAAACGCACCCTGGCCGAACGCTACAACACACGCAAGAGCATTGACCACCAGCAAATCGGCGCCACCTTTGAACAGTCGTTTGGCGAAGACCGCCTGCACGTGACGGCCTACGGCGGCAACCGCGACGTGATCCAGTACCAGGCATTCACCAAGGGTTTCCAGTCACCCGCCAGCCACTCCGGCGGCGTGGTCGACTTCCAGCGCGAGTTCTACGGCATCGACACCAACTGGCTGCATGTGAATCAACTGGCCGGCGGCAAGCTGAGCACCACCATTGGCATCGATTACGGCCGATCCAGCGACGACCGCACGGGCTATGAAAATTTCATCGGCAATACTTTTGGCGTGAAAGGCAAGCTGCGCCGCGACGAGCAGGATGTCGTCTCCAGCCTCGATCCCTACATCCAGACGGAATGGCAAAGCGGCCCGTGGCTGTTCAGTGCCGGTTTGCGTTACAGCAAGATGAAAGTGTCGGTGAACGACCATTTCCTCAGCAATGGCAATGACAGCGGCAGCCTGGAATTCAGCCATACGACACCAGTGCTGGGCCTGCTGTACAAACTGACGCCGAACGTCAACGTGTACGCCAGCGCCGCGCGCGGTTTCGAGGCGCCTACCCTGAACGAACTGTTTTACTCGGGCACGGGCAGCGGCTTCAATTTCAACTTGAAACCAGCCACCAGCACCAACGTGGAAGCGGGTGTGAAGGCCAGGATCAACAACAATACCCACCTGAATGCGGCCGTATTCCAGATCAAGACCAACGACGAACTGGTGGTCGACAGTTCCAGCGGCGGACGCACCAGCTACCGCAATGCGGGCAAGACCTTGCGCCAGGGTATGGAAGTGTCGCTCGACTCCAGCCTGCCGTATGGCCTCACGACGAAAGTGGCACTGACCAGCCTGCACGCCGTGTATGACGACGCCTTTAACAGTGTGCGCAAAGGCAGCCGCTTGCCGGGTGTGCCCAGCGCCAACCTGTTCGCGGAACTGGCATGGAAAGATACGCTCGACCGTGTTGGCGCGGCGCTGGAAAGCGTAGCCAGCAACAAGGTCTACGCGGAAGACAGCAACAGCGAAAAACCCGCGCCCGGCTACACCGTGTTCAACGCGCGCATCAATGCCAAGCAAAGCCTGGGCAACTGGCGCTTCAAGGAGTTTGCCCGCTTGAACAATCTTTTCGACAAGACCTACGTGGGCTCCGTCATCGTCGGCGACAGCAACAAGCGCTACTATGAGGCGGCACCGGGGCGGAATTGGTTGCTGGGTGTCAGCGCCCAATATACCTTCTAAGAACACCTGAGAAAAAGTCCAGGGCCGCGTTGCATTGCCTGGTCGTACTATTCGTACTGCCTGCGGCAAAGCGCCTTGCCCTGAACGTTTTTCAGGCGTTCTCATCCGAGAAAAAGTCCAGGGCCGCGTTGCATTGCCTGGTCGGACTTATTCGTACTGCCTGCGGCAAAGCACCTTGCCCTGAACGTTTTTCAGGCGCTCTCATCCGAGAAAAAGTCCGGGGCCGCGTTGCATTGCCTGGTCGGACTTATTCGTACTGCCTGCGGCAAAGCACCTTGCCCTGAACACTTTCAGGCGTCCTCATGACAAAAAGCCCGCGCATCTTCCGATGCGCGGGCTTCCCCATCCAGCGTGACCTATCAAGGCCGCGCTTCCTGCACCCCATATTTTTCAAAGATCGCCTTCAATTCGCCGCTGGTCGCCATCTCGTTCATGGCCGCCTGCAGCAGCTTGGCCACATCCAGCTGCTGGCGGCTGACGGCCAGCCCCACGGCCCAGCCTGCACGCGGCAGGCGGGCGAATGCCACTTCGTTCATGGCGAAGGCCGGATCGCCTTTCAGCACGGACTCGATTTCCGAGCGGTTGGCCAGCACGGCATCGAGCTGCCCCGCCTGCAATTGCTGCAGGGCTTCTGCTGCCGTATCGAAGATGCGCACATCATCGCGGTACTTGCCATTGTCTTCGCCCAGCATCAGCATGGCGGCTATCGATACTTTTTCCACGCCGATGCGCTTGCCCGCGAGCGAAGCGATACCATCGAATTGCGGCACGGTACCGGTGCTGCGCGCCAGGCGCACGGTTTCCACATAATACGGGGCGAAGATTTCGACTTTGTCGTTGTCGGCCATCAATTTCTTGTCGACCGGCACATGCAGCATCACGTCGGCGGGGCCGTAGCCGAGGTAATGCCCCTTCCACACCATATTGCGCAAATCGTCATTCAGGTTTTCGCCGGCGGGAAAAGGCAGCAAACTCAGCTTTAAGCCCAGCTTTTTCGCCAGCGCCTCGGCGATGTCGATATCGATGCCTGTTCCCTTGTCGGAAAACGGCGCGAACTCGTTATATACGGCCACTTTCAGGCTGCCCGATTGCTGCACTTTCTGCCAGTCGGCACGCGCCGGTGCGGCCGCGCACAGGGCCAGGCAGGCGAGCGGGACCATCGCGCGCATGCCCCGGAGTGTGAATGAATGCATGGAACTCCTTCGTGATCGGTTCGACTCAGTTGGCTTCGCGGCGTGTTTCCAGATAGGTCTTGATGGCCCACATCGCTTCCTGGTTGAACACGCCCTCGAACGGCGGCATATACACGGCGCCATTGCGCACTTTACCGTGGCGTATGGTCGCCAGGTAATAGTTGTCCGTTTCCTTGTAGCACGCTTGTTTCTTCGTCTCATTCTTGATGCTGAAACAATCGCGGTCCAGCTGGCGCAAGTCCGGTGCGATGCCGCCCGAGATGGCTTCGATGCCGTGGCAGCGCGCGCAGTTCTGGTTGTAGGCCGACGTGCCCACCGTCAAGGCCAGCTTGTTGCCCCGATACGGGTTTTGCTCGAGCCACTTGTCGCCCACCTTGGGCAAGCCCGTGGTGTCGACGCCTTGCGGCGTGACATTGCCATGTGCATAGGCATGCGGCAAGGTCAGCAGGGATGTGAGGGCAACGGCGCCGGCGGCCGCCACGCCGAGCAGGGTACGGATGGAATAGGTCATGCTGGTCTCCTTGGTTTTTTGATGAATATCCCAAGAAGAGCAAATGCCATGCCATGCATCTTGGCCCCACGCCAGGCGGCCCATGTATCAATTTGGAACAGCTGCAACAGCTGTTTGTGTCAACCGCGTATCAACCGTGTGTCAGGCGGCGCTCACCGTGCACAGATGCGACAGTCCATGCTGTTCAAAGCCGATACGCACCGGCAGGAACCGAGCGATCACCTCGGCATTTGTCAGCGCATGCTGCGAGACCTTGCTGCAGCTGAAGGCGCCGCCACCGGCCAGCGCCATGGGCAGCAAGAGCTGGTCTGCCAGGTGGACGCTCACGGCCGCATCCGTCTTGAGATAGCCGCGCACCTCGTTCAGCAGGCGCTTGGCCACCGATTCGGCCAGCACGGACTTTTCGCCGAACGCAGTAAACACTTCCGTGACGTGTTCATGCTCCAATGTCAGCATCAGTACATTGCCCGGCCCCTGGTCCGCCGGCAAGCCGACGATGCGCAGCTGCTTGCCGCTCCAGCCCATGCCGCCGGCGATGCGTTCGAGTTCGCGCTGCGCCACGCCGACGGGCACGCCCGCGACCATGCTTTCCGCAAACCCCGCCTGCCGCTCGCCGCGCTGCAGCAATTCGATGGGCCGCAGGTGCGAAGGCTGCACGGTGGCAAGCACCTCACCACCACCGGCCGGCACAAAGCCGTAGCGCAGCAACTCAATCTGCACCTGCGCCCCCATCTGCGCCAGGATGCGGCCATACGCGCGCTGCAGAAAATGCACGGGTGGCGCCATGGCATTGTGCGTGCCGCCACTGATGCGCACGGTCGATGGCGCATCCGCATGCAGCAAGGCCGGTAGCAAGGTCTGCAAGACCAGGGTACAACTGCCGGCGCTGCCGATGGCGAAGCGGTAATCACCGCCGCGTATCGTTCCCGGCGTAAATTCCAGGCGGCTTGCCCCCAGTGCCACCGGCGACATGCGTGCGCCGCAGATACCGGCCGCCGCCTGCACTGCCACCAGGTGCTGGCGCAGCAGGCCGGGCTTGCTGCGCCCCGCGCGGATATTCACCAGCCGGAATGGCTGGCCCGTAATCATGGACAGGCTCAGCGCCGAACGTAAAATCTGTCCGCCACCTTCACCCTGTGCGCCATCTATTTCTATCATCGCTGCTTTCTCTCTCTTATCCTTTGACGCAGACGACCTGCTTCAAGATATGCACGACATCGACCAGTTCGCGCTGCGCCAGCATCACCGCGTCGATATCCTTGTAGGCCATCGGAATTTCATCGATCACGTTTTCATCCTTGCGGCACTCGACGCCTTGCGTCGCGCGGACCTGGTCATCCAGGTTGAAGCGCCGCTTCGCTTCCGTACGACTCATCGTGCGCCCCGCGCCGTGGCTGCAGCTATGGAAGCTTTCCGCATTGCCCTTGCCACGCACGATAAAACTCTTGGCGCCCATGGAACCGGGAATGATCCCCAGTTCACCCGCGCGCGCCGACACAGCCCCTTTGCGCGTAATCAGCACATCTTTGCCAAAGTGGTGCTCCTTCTGCACGTAGTTATGGTGGCAGTTGACGGCTTCCACATGCGTCTGGAATGGTTTATGGATGACCGTGCGCACGGCGGCGATCAGATTCTGCATCATCACTTCTCGGTTATTGCGCGCAAACCGCTGGGCCCAGCCCACCGCTTCCACGTAATCAGCGTAATGCTGCGTGCCTTCGGCCAGGTAAGCCAGGTCCTGGTCGGGCAAGTTAATAAAATGGGTGCGCATATCCTGCTTGGCCAGTTCGATGAAATGCGTACCGATGGCATTGCCCACGCCGCGCGAACCGGAATGCAGCATGAACCACACGGCCCCCTGTTCATCGAGGCACACTTCGATGAAGTGGTTACCGCTACCCAGGGTCCCCAGGTGGCGATAATTGTTGGTGTTTTTCAGCTTCGGCGTTTTCAGGCAGATCGCATCAAATTCATCCTTCAATTGCAGCCAGGCGGCATCGACCACGGAAGGCGGCGTATGCCATGAACCCTCATCGCGTCCGCGGTGGCCGCGCGTCTTCGGCGACATTCCGTGCGGGATCGCGCGCTCGATGGCGCTACGCAGCGGTCCCAGGTTATCCGGCAAGTCACTCGCCGTCAGCGTGGTTTTCGCCGCCATCATGCCGCAACCGATATCCACGCCGACGGCCGCCGGAATCACTGCGCCCAGGGTGGGAATCACGCTGCCGATGGTCGAACCCTTGCCCAGATGGACATCCGGCATGACGGCGATATGCTTATAGATGAACGGCAGGGCCGCCGTATTGCGCAATTGTTTTTTAGCCGCTTCCTCGACGGGCACGCCACGCGTCCACATTTTGACGGGACGGCTGCCTTCGGTATGCAGGACTTCGTATTCTTCGTTTTTCATGTGCTTCATTTCTTCTATTTTATCGGGTGTGATGACAACGATTGGTGAAACGCCTGCCGATGTATCGGCTCTGGAGGCTGGTATTGACCATTGCCTCGCCTCTCCGCTCTCTGCGTTCATCTCGTTGCTACACCCTTTATTGCAAGCGCTGTGCCAGCTTTCAATATTTCACCGAAAATAGAAATAAGCCATTGATTTTATTGAATAATATTTTTACTCACCTTCTTGCAGGAAAATTCACGTGCTTTTCAATCTTAGATATAATTATCTTTTAAGATAAATATTTATCCAAATTATGCAAGAAAAACGCACGGTCGTTATCGGTTTTCTCGGTACGCAGCTCGACAATGGCAGGGGTGCCGCACGCTGGGAAAAGTGGCGCCCCAGCGTCGCCCTGACCCAGCATGAAGACAGGATCATCGACCGCTTCGAGCTGCTGTATGCCGGCAGCCAGTTCGACAATCTGGTGCGCCAGGTGTCGCAGGATATCGCCAGCGTCTCGCCTGAAACGCAATTGCGCGCGCACGCGCTCCCGATCAGCGATGCCTGGGACTTCGAGAACGTGTACGGCGCCCTCTACGATTTCGCGAACAGCTACCCGTTCGATCCGGACAGGGAAGAATACTGGATCCACATCACCACCGGCAGCCACGTGGCGCAGATCTGCATGTTCCTGATGACGGAAGCGCGCTATTTTCCGGGGCGCCTGGTGCAGACATCACCGCCCAGGCGCCAGGCGGCCGGTAATCCCGGCAGCTACGCGCTGATCGACCTCGATCTGTCGCGCTATGACCAGATCGCCCAGCGCTTTACGCGCGAACAGGCGGCGGGCGTGGCGTTTTTGAAGTCCGGCATCGCCACGCGCAATGCAAAGTTCAATGCCATGATCGATGAAATCGAGCGTGTCGCCATCAAGTCCAGGGCGCCCATGCTGCTGATGGGACCAACGGGTGCAGGCAAATCCTTCCTCGCGCGCCGTGTGTATGAGCTGAAAAAGTCGCGCCACCAGATCGATGGAAAATTCATCGACCTCAATTGCGCCACCTTGCATGGCGACGGCGCCGCATCCACCCTGTTCGGCCATATCAGGGGCGCCTTCACGGGAGCCGCCTCCGATCGTCCAGGCTTGCTGCGCAGCGCGCACAAGGGACTGCTGTTTCTCGATGAAATCGGCGAACTGGGACTCGATGAACAGGCGATGCTCTTGAAAGCCATCGAAGAAAAACGCTTCTTCCCCGTCGGCGCCGATACGGAAGTGCAAAGCGACTTCCAGCTGATCGCCGGCACCAACCGCGACCTGGGCAAGGAAGTGGCCGCCGGCCGCTTCCGTGAAGACCTGTATGCGCGCATCAATCTGTGGACTTACGCATTGCCAGGCCTGGCGCAGCGCCCGGAAGACATCGAGCCGAACCTGGAATACCTGCTGGCGCAATACGGCGCGGAAACGGGGGAAAGAGTGCGCTTCAACAAGGAGGCACGCGAACGCTTCATGCGCTTTGCCGCTTCGCCATCGGCCGCATGGCATGGCAACTTCCGCGATTTGCATGCCGCTGTCACGCGCCTGGCCACCCTGTCGGAAGCGGGGCGCATTACCGATAGCGTCGTCGACGAGGAAATCAGGCGCCTGAAACGCATGTGGCTGCACCATGGCGAACATCAGGGCGGCATGGAAATCGAGCTGGCCGATATCATGGGCGCTGAAGCAGCCGCGCAGCTCGACCTGTTCGACGCGCTGCAGCTGCAGGCCGTCATCAAGGTGTGCCGGCAATCGCACAATATGTCCGATGCCGGGCGCACCCTGTATGCCGTATCGCGCGCGGCGAAAGCCAAGCCGAACGATGCAGACCGGCTCAAGAAATACCTGGCCCGCTTTACCCTCGACTGGGATAAAGTATCCTCAAGCAACTAAGATGAGAGCACGATGATTCCAGAAGATATACGAGTAGAAATCATGCGCCGCCTGGCGGCCGTGGAAGAGAAGGAAGGCGTGCGTATCCTGATGGCGATTGAATCGGGTAGCCGTGCCTGGGGATTTGCCTCGCAAAATAGCGACTTCGATGTCCGTTTCATCTATGCGCGCCCGCAGGAATGGTATCTGAGCGTGGACCTGGAGGATAAACGCGATGTGATTGAATACCCGATCGTCGATGATATCGACTTGAATGGCTGGGATGTGCGCAAGGCACTGCAGCTGTTCTGGCGTTCCAATCCCGCCGTGATTGAATGGATACAGTCGCCGATTCAATATATGCAAAAGGGCGGATTCAGGACGGGCATGCAGGCCTTGCTCGATTCCGTCTATACACTGGAAAAAGGCATTTACCATTATCGCAGCATGGCCAAGACCAATTACCGCGGCTACCTGATGGCGGACATGGTGCCCTTGAAGAAGTATTTTTACGTCTTGCGCCCACTGCTGGCCACGCGCTGGATACAAACCTACCAGAGCGCACCGCCGATCGAATTTTCCGCCTTGCTGCACCTGCTGCCCAAGGAAGACGGCTTGTTGGAAGAGATACATCTGCTGCTCGAGCGTAAAAAGCTCGCGCAGGAAAAAGAACTGGCGCCGCGCATCGATAAACTCAATGCCTTCATTGAAGCAGAATTGGCCAGGCTGGAGAACTTCAGCGTGGCAAAGGAAGAAAAACCCGGTGGCATGGAAGCATTAAATCAGCTGTTCCGCCAGGTTTTGCAGGAAAACTGAGCGTCAAACAGCAAAGGCAGCGCGCAGCGCTGCTTTTTTTCGTCTTTT
>RCUS01001213.1_pt1 | contig 13974 bp, 8 predicted proteins | sample 2166221 | NCBI WGS metagenome assembly RCUS01 (sample SAMN09932758, study PRJNA488358) | compost metagenome | isolation source: compost soil in cyclohexanecarboxylic | place: Germany: Experimental Botanical Garden | reverse complement strand
GGAATGGGGCCGGACCTGCGAACCGCTCAACCAAGAGCATGTTCTGGCGAGCATGGAACTTCTGGCCGGAAAGCTCGGTTAGTGTTGGGAGGAACGCTTTACGGTCCATACCCCATTGGGTATTTGAAATAAATATAAAGAGAACAGGAGAAAAACCATGCGTGGACTGAATGTGTTTGCCCAGGATGTGAAGAGGATGCTTCGCAGCCCGATAACTCTGATTACGCTTGTTGTTGTTGCGTGTCTGCCGATTCTATATAGCGGAGTTATGATCAAAGGAGCCTGGGACCCTTACGGGAAGCTGGATCAGCTCCCGGTCGCCGTCGTCAATCTGGATGCCGGAGCCGATTACGAAGGAACGGCACTGGAGGTCGGCAAGGATCTGGTAAAGGAGCTTAAGCAAAGCGACAGCTTCAAATGGTCGTTCGTGACCGCAGAAGAGGCGAAGGAAGGAATCGAGAGCAACCACTATTATATGACGGTTACGATTCCGAAGGATTTCTCGGAGAAGGCGACGACGCTGATGTCGGATCACCCCGAGCAGGCGGAGATTATGTATGAGCCGAACTGGGATTACAACTATGTAGCCGGACAGATCGGCGCAAACGCGGTTAAAGAGATGAAGACCAATCTCTCGGCGAAGCTCACCGAATCGTATACCCGCAGCATGCTGGAGCAAGTACAGCAAATCGCCAGCGGACTGAATGAGGCGGGTAACGGGGCGAGCCAGCTCGGCAGCGGCGCCGGCCAGCTTAAATCCGGCGTTGATACGCTGAAAGCCAACCTGGCTAAGCTGGCAGACGGCTCGCTTCAGATGGAGAGCGGCGTGAAGCCGCTCACGGAAGGGGCCTCGAAGCTTCATACCGGAACAGCTTCGTTATCAAGCGGGGCATCCACCCTGGCAGACGGTCTGAAGCAGTTGTCAGCGGGCGAGAAGCAGCTCGAGACGGGAGCGGCGAGCACGAAGCAGGGAGCCGATCAGCTGGCGGATGGCCTTGCGGCTTCCTCTCAAGGCAGCCGCAGCCTGGTCGCCGGCCTTGAGAGTTCTTCGGCAGGCGCGGCCCAGCTCGCTTCGGGCCTGCAGTCGTCCGCCGAGGCCAGCACGCAGCTCGCCGGCGGCGCGCAGCAGTTGGCCGCCGGACTGGAGCAATTGGCCGCGGCCAATCCCGAGCTGGCGCAGAGCACGCAGGTGCAGCAGCTTCTGGCGGCCAGCCGCCAGCTGGCGCAGGGCAGCGAGAAGCTTAGCGCCGGCCAGCAGCAGTTGCTGGAGGGCAGCCAGTCGCTGGCCTCGGGCCAGCAGAAGCTGCTGGAAGGCGGGCAGCAGCTGAACGCAGGCGACCAGAAGCTGCTGCAGGGAGCGCAGAAGTTGGCCGCCGGGCAGAGCAAGCTGACCGGCGGCCTTCAGCAGTTCGGCGCGAAGCTGAACGAGGCGGCGGCGGGCGGCGCCCAGCTGGCTTCCGGTGCCGTCAGCCTGAACGACGGCGCGGCCCAGCTGGCGAGCGGCCTTACGGCGCTTAACGGCGGCGCGGCCAGCCTGGCGGACGGCTCGCAGCAGCTGGCGAGCGGCGCAGGTCAACTGCAAAGCGGCACCGTCAAGCTGAGTAGCGGCCTTGACGAGCTGGCCGGGAAGCTTACCGAAGCGGGAAGCCAGGCGGGGGACGTAAAGTCCGATGACGCCATGGTCAATATGTTCGCCCAGCCGGTAAAAATCACCGAGAACACGGACCGGAAGGTCACTTTGTATGGGCAGGGCATCGCACCTTATTTTCTGTCGATGGCACTGTTCGTCGGCGGACTCGTGTTGACTGTGGTCGTTCCGACACGGACCACCAGTGTTCCCGGCGCGAGCCGGTTCGGCAGCTTCTTGAGCCGGACGCTGACGTTCGTGCTGATGAGTCTAGCCCAGTCGCTTATAGCCGGACTGATTTTGCTGTATGGAGTAGGGATTGAAGTGAAGAGCGTTCCGCTGTTCCTGACCTTCGTCTTCATCACCAGCCTGACCTTCCTGATGATCATCCAGTCGATCGTCACCTGGCTCGATCAGCCAGGCCGGTTCGTGGTCATCATTCTGATGATCCTGCAGATCACCTCCAGCGCCGGAACGTTCCCGCGCGAGATGCTGCCCGGATGGATGCAGAGCCTGAATCCCTTCCTGCCGATGACACACAGCATTAAAGGAATGAAGGCGGTCATTTCCATCGGCGATTACGGAATGATGTGGCATCAGGCGGGCCTGCTTCTCAGCTACGCGGCGGCCTTTATGCTGCTGACGCTGGTGTTCTTTTTACGCCAAGACAAGGGCCGTAATCACAATGAGCAGCAGGAAGCGGTAATTGCCTGATTAGTGCTCCATAACCTCCCGCGGGCTTTCACAGGCCTTGCTCGGGAGGTTTTTTTATCTTCCCAATCGTACATGCAGGATCTGCCCTTAAGTACAATGTTGTTATTGCGCTGTTTTGAGTATGATAGAGACATAAGGCTACCCGAGGTGATTTCATGCATAAGACGGATATGTACTTCTTGATGGATTCTTTCTATAATCTGACCGGGCTGCCCATACGCCTCTATAAGAATGGAGATTTAATGAGGATGCTGCCCGATGTTCCGCCCTATTTGGAACCTTTGAGACAACCCATCTCAATCTTGCTTCAAGATTCAAACAGAGTCAGCTATCAGGTGACCGGGCATTTTCTGTTCTGTGGCAAAGTCGGAACCCATGATGCGGACAGCGGCTTCATCATTGGTCCGGGTTATAATATCCCGTTAACGCCTGGGCATCTGAACCGGATTATGATGGATTCCTCGATCCCCCATCCCTATCTGGCGGAATTTGAAGGTTTCCTGTCCGAAATTCCCATGATTTCATTTGAAAGCTTTTTGAATGCGTTATGTTTTTTGAATTTTTCCCTGAACCGGACGCGAGTGAGCGTCGAAGAATTACTGCTGCTCGGGAATAAATTTCACAGCTTCGAGACCGACATCAGACATAATCTGACTGAAGCCCTGTACGATTCCGATGAAGCGCTGTACCGTTATAGCACTTATAATCTGGAGAAGCAAATGCTCGCTTATGTTCGCGGCGGAGACACCGACAAGTTGAGCGCACTGTTCGAAAATTCGGTACGAAGCAAGGCAGGAACGACTGCCAAGGATACACTTCGCCAGGAAAAAAATATATTTATCATAAGCGGTACCCTCGTTACCCGGGCAGCGATTGAAGGCGGCCTGGATGTGGAAACGGCGTATCAATTGAGCGATATCTATATTCAGCAAGCTGAAGGCATCTCTTTGGTGGATTCGCTGTCCCTGCTTCGCCAGCAGATGGTTCTGGATTTTGCGGAAAGAGTCGCCAAGAACAAGCTTCCTTCGAACGCTTCATCCGTCACGATCAAATGCATTCAATACATTAAGAAAAACATCAATACAATCCTTCTGGTTCATGATATCGCGCGTGATCTTGGAGTGAGCGCTTCCTATATTTCCAGCAAATTTATTAAAGACATGGGAATCAGCCTGAACGCGTTCATTAATCTGGAGAAGCTGGAGGAAGCCAAAAGACTGTTGGCGTTCTCCGATAAATCGTTAAGCGAGATCAGCAGCTATCTTTGTTTTTCGTCGCAGAGCTATTTTCAGAACTTGTTTAAAAAGCATGTGGGAGTGACTCCCCTTAAATACAGGAATACTTCCCGGAATCGCACATAGTTTGCAGCTTCGGGAGTACAAATTTGATAATCATGGATAGAAGGCGATCTGTTGCAGGTATTTTGATCTGCGGCAGGTCGCCGTTTTACTGCGAGGGCCTGATTCACGGCTTATTCCAATGTAGAGAGTAGAGATGTCTTCAATAAATGCAAAAAAGTTAATGAAATTACAATACGGCTTCCCCGGGACCACCTAGACTGAAATTAAGCACCAAAGGGGGGAAATGATGAATAACACAAAAAAACTTCTAGGTAAAATGACGATTGAGGAAAAGGCAGCCCTGCTCGAAGGGGTGGATTCATGGAACACCAATGCCATTCCCCGCATCGGCATACCGAAGCTCTTCCTGACCGACGGTCCGCATGGGCTTCGCAAGGTTCGGACGGCAAACGGCGGTTTCTCCGTCGCTGACAACGAGCATTCGACGGCCTTTCCGACTTCTGCGACTGTTGCCTCTTCATGGGCCCCTGACCTGGCTTTCCGTATGGGTGAAGCCATTGCGGAAGAATGCCTCACGGAAGAGGTAGACGTGCTGCTCGCGCCCGGCGTCAATATCAAGCGCAGTCCATTGTGCGGGCGGAACTTCGAATACTACTCGGAGGACCCGCTGGTCTCCGGCATATTCGGCTCGGCATTTGTGCGGGGAGTGCAGAGTAAGGGCGTCGGAGTCAGCGTCAAGCATTTTGCCGCCAACTCCAATGAGAATTACCGGTTCATAGGCGACAGCGTTGTCGATGAACGCGCACTTCGCGAGATTTACCTCCGGGCTTTTGAAAGCGTTGTAAAAGAAACGAAGCCCTACACGGTCATGTGCTCCTACAATCGCCTGAATGGTACGTTCGCCTCGCAAAACAAGCTGCTGTTGGATACGATCCTGCGTGATGAATGGGGGTATGACGGCGTTGTAATGACCGATTGGGGCGCAACCTGTGATCGTGTTGAAGGTGTGCTTGCCGGCTGTGATCTGGATATGCCGGGAGGTGTATGGCATAACCGGAAATCGGTCATTGAAGCTGCCAAGAGCGGGAGATTGCCGATGGATAAGCTGGATCAGGCCGCCGGCAGAATGCTCAAGCTGATCGACCGATGTACGGCCAAGCGGCCGAAGGGAGGCTATGACGCCGAGAAGCATGCCCGGCTGTCCTGTGAGATCGCCCAAGAGAGCGCCGTCCTTCTCAAGAATGATGGCACCCTGCCGCTCAAAGGCAGCGAGAAGCTGCTCGTCATCGGCGAGATGTTCGAGAAAATGCGGTACCAGGGAGCCGGTTCCTCTCTGATTAACCCGCCCAAGGTGATTACACCGCAGAATGCCTTTGACCGCCGCGGCATTTCGTACGTCTATGCCAAAGGCTACCGCTGCTTCTATACGGAACGGGACGACGGGCTGGAGCAGGCCGCTCTTGAAGCGGCAACGCATGCCGATACCATTCTGTTCTTCGGCGGTCTGTCGGACTTCGAAGAGAGCGAAGGCTTCGACCGGGAGCATATGAGAATGGGGGACAACCAGACCGAGCTGCTGCGCGCCCTGGTTAAGACCGGCAAGAAAGTGGTGCTTGTCCTGTTCGCAGGCGCTCCGGTGGAGTTGCCTTCCTGGGAAGGGCTTTCCGCGCTGCTGGACATGTATTTGCCCGGAATGTACGGCGGAGAGGCCGCCGCAGCATTGTTGTACGGCGAGGCGACGCCGTCCGGCAAGCTAACGGAGAGCTGGCCTCTGCGTGTGGAGGATTCAAGCTGTTACGCCGATTATAACCGCAGCTCCGTGTCCCGGTATTACGAGAGCATTTACGTCGGTTACCGGTTTTACGACAAATCCGGAACATCGCTCCGTTTTCCATTCGGATATGGCTTGTCCTATACGTCCTTTCAGTACGGCGGTCTGTCTGTCAGCGAAGAGGGCGGCAGCATTCAGGTATCGGCCGATCTGACGAACACCGGAGACCGTGACGGCTCCGAGGTCGTCCAACTATATGTAAGCAGCAACACCAGCAATGTGTTCAAGGCCGTAAAGGAGCTTCGCGCTTTCACCAAAGTCTTCGTGCCTGCCGGCGAAACCAGAACGGTCACCCTGACCTTCAAAAAGTCGGATTTATCCTATTGGAACGTCAAGCTCCGCCGCTGGGTGCTGGAGAACGGCACCTATGACATCTGTCTTGCCGCTTCTGCTGCCGATATCCGCTTGACGGCGCCGCTGAACGTAACGGATGCAGCCGATACAGCCAGCCCATATTCCTCGGGGGTCGCAGACGCTTATGCCACACCGCCGCGCAGCATCCCGTCCTGCTTCCCGGAGCTCGTTGGTTTCCCTGTTACGGAGACGCACTCCGGCTCCCGCGAGCCCCTGACACTGGAATCTCGGCTCAGCGAATTCAAGCGATCTGTTGTGGGGCGGATTCTGTACGCGGCGGTTATGAATGTAGTTCAGAAAGAGTATAACAAGGCGCTGGCCATGCCGGATTCGCTTGAACGGGACACAAGGCTGAAGAACTCCCATTTTGTTGTGAAAATGATGCCGTCCAACTCCATCCGTTCCATGTGCATGTCATCCGGGGGCAAGTTCAATTACCAGATGGCCATCGGTTTTGTGGAGCTGGCGAACGGTCGTCTGCTTCGAGGTATGAAAGCATTCTTGAACAAGGATAGACCGCAGCCGCTGCCGGCCGATCAATAAGGAGTGTTCGCGCATGAATGGAATGAAAGCGTTATTTCGAGCTAAATCACTGGATTCCCGCATCACTTCGCAGGGAACTGCAGCCAAGGAGCATTGGCTGGGCTATTTAATCGGACCATCAGGAGCGCTGCTGCTGAATGCGGTCCTGGCCGCTTATTTGAATGTGTTTTATACGGATGTCCTGGGCTTGACCTCTGTCGCAGGCGGGGCGTTTCTGGTCGTGTTTCCGATCGTCTCCAAGGTGCTTGATGCCGTCGCCAACTTCGTGATGGGTTATCTCATTGACCGTACCAGAACGAGACAGGGTAAGGCACGGCCTTACCTGCTGCTTGCCGCTCCGCTCCTGATGCTATCGGGCATCCTTCTGTTCCTTGTCCCGCAGGCCGGCACGAAGATCCAGGTGTTGTGGATTATCATCTCCTACAATCTGTATTACTCCATTGCGTTCACGACCTACAACGTCAGTCATAATTTGATGGTGCCGCTGTCCACCCGTGACAGCAGCCAGCGCGGCAAGCTGTCCGTATTCAGCCAGATATCAACGATAATGATGAGCGGCATTATTGTCGCACTAATCTTTCCAATGTTCATCCTGCCGATCATCGGGGTGGACAAGAGCCGGTGGATCACGGTCATGTGCATCATTTCGATTGCGGCCCTGCCGCTGACGCTGCTTGAATACTTCTTTACCAAGGAACGGGTTACGGCTGAAGCCTCGGACCGCAGCGAGGAAGGCAATGTACCGTTTCGCAGTCAGTGGAAGGCGGTCATAACCGACCGGTATATGCTTATATTTTTAACCTATTTTCTGATCTACACCTTTGCCGTATGCCTGAAAAACCTGAGTCTTGTGTATTACTGCAACTATGTGCTTGGAACGTACAACGACGGGATTACACAGATGCTGATTTCCGTTGTCGGCGGAGTTCCGCTTGGCATTGGAATCTTCGCCGTATGGCCTCTTGCCAAAAGATTCGGCAAACGGAATCTGACAATGGCCGGGTTTGCCTTCGTTGCCGTTGGCAGCGCTGTCTGTTGGATCTTTCCGGCCAACATGCCGATTGTGCTGGCTGGACAATTTATTAAGAATCTGGGGCTGCTGCCCAGCGCTTATATCATTATGGCGCTATTCGCCGATACGCTGGACCACATGGAATGGAAATACAAATTCCGCTGCGACGGCATTGCGATGTCCATCTATACGACAATTTCCGTAACGATGATCGGAATCTGCACGGGCATATTTAATGGGTTGCTGGCATCCGCCGGCTACGCAGCGCCATTCTACAACCAGTCGGGAGCCCTTGTCTCTGCACAGCCTGAGGCGGTTCAGCATATCATCACCTTTGCTTTTGTTGGATTGGAAACGCTTACCAGCATAATTCTGATTGTGCTGCTGGCTTTCCTGAATGTGGAGAAGAATCTGGACAGCAAGCAGCAGGAAATCAGTGCCCGCCGGGAGGAGAATTTATATGCTTAACATATCCAGCTTGAAGATTGACGGCCTCGCGGCAGGCTGTGTTACAGACCGAAAACCCAAGATTTCCTTCGCGCTGGATTCCGATTGTACTGGCGAGAAGCTTCGTAAGGCGGTGATTACGGTCGGTGACTGGTCACGGGAAACAACCGATCAAATCAACAATCTGTATGATGGAGAATTGATGCCTTACACCACGTACCCAGTACATGTTCTTGCGATAGGGGCAAGCGGTGAATCGGCCGAGGCTGTGACCGCCTTTCAGACCGGGCGTTTGAATACCCCTTGGAAGGCGCAATGGATCACCGATGGAAGCTATGATTATCCGAAGAAACAATCTCCTGCGCCAATGACCTTCCGCCGCTCCTTTACGATCAGCAAGCCTTTGAAGCGGGCGTGGATTCATGCAACCGCGCTCGGTGTGTATGAGCTGATGCTGAACGGAAGCAAGGTGGGCGATGACTATTTTGCACCGGGTTTTACTTCTTACGAGCATCAGATTCAATATCAAACCTATGACGTTACCGATATGCTGGCGGAGTCCAATATGCTGATTTCCGTTGTGGCCGGGGGCTGGGCGGCCGGTTCCTTCAATTACAACCGCAAGAGCAAGATTTATGCGGACCGGCAAGCTTTCCTGTGCGAGCTGCATCTTGAATACGCGGACGGAACCCGCGAAATAGTAGGCACCGACGAAGCCTGGCAGGTATCGGAGGAAGGTAACTTTCGTATAGCGGAATGGTATGACGGAGAGAGGTATGATGCCACCGTCGATTTGAAGACCATCGCCTGGAAGCCTGTCAACCGGACCGCGCCGCGCAAGAACCCGGTTCTGCTGGCTCAGTACGGCGATCCCGTCCGGGTGCAGGCGGTTATGGAGCCGATCTCCTGCGTGATCGCGCCCAGCGGCGAGATTATTTATGACTTCGGGCAGAATTTTGCCGGGGTCATTTCGGCCCGCCTGCGCGGCAAGCGCCGGCAGGAGGTGGTCTTCCGTCACGCCGAAGTGCTGGTTGATGGCGAACTGTATGTCAAATCGCTGCGGACGGCCAAAGCGACGGCCACTTATATTTGCACGGACGGCGAGCAGACCTATTCTCCGCGCCTCACTTATATGGGCTTCCGGTATGTGGGCGTAAGCGGAATCGATCCGGAGAGTCTGGACTTATCAGCACTTGTCCTGCATTCCGATTTTGAGGAAATCGGCGGGTTCGAGTGCTCGAACGAGCTGCTCAACCGGCTGCACAGCAATATCCGCTGGGGCGGCAAGTCCAATTTCCTCGACATCCCTACCGATTGCCCGCAGCGGGACGAACGGCAGGGCTGGACCGGCGACATTGCCGTCTTCGCACGGACCGCCTGCTACAATTTTGATTTGAGCCGCTTCTTTGACAAGTGGCTGATGGATATGCGCGCCGAGCAGGGAGGCGGCGGCGGTATTCCCATGGTCATCCCGCGTGCCGGCGATTCCTGGCCGGTCATGGCGAACTCGGCCTGGGGGGATAGCTGTATTCTGGTTCCTTGGGCGGAGTACCTGGCGCGTGGAGATATGCGGCTCTTGCAGCTTCAGTACCCGACCATCCAGAAATTTCTCCAGGCGGCGAAATGGTGGTCGTCGTTCCTGTCCTTTACGCCGAACAGCCGTCATATCTGGCGCTTTCCCTTCCACTTCGGCGATTGGTGCGCGCCCGACGAGACAATCAAGCAATGGCTGAAGAAAGGGAAATGGGTCGGCACGGCTTACTTTGCCAATTCCTGCGGGATCGCCGCCCAAATCGCCGAGCTGCTCGGATATGAACAGGATGCGGCCGATTACCGCAAGCTTCGCAAGAAGATTATCCAGGCGTACCGTACGATCTTCACCGACGGCCACGGCAAGCTGAACAAGGAGTTCCAGACCGCCTATGTGCTGCCTCTTCATTTCGGGATGGCGGAGGGGCGTGAGCGGGAGGCCATGGCCGATAATCTGGCACGTCTCGTACGCGATGCGGGCAACCGCTTGACGACGGGATTTACGGGAACGCCATATCTGCTCTTTGCCCTTTCGGACAACGGATATGCGGATACAGCCTTTGATGTGCTGCTTCAGGAGGGTTGTCCTTCCTGGCTATACGAGGTTAAGGCGGGAGGAACAACCATCTGGGAGCGCTGGGATGCGCTCCGGCCGGACGGTTCGGTAAATATCAGCGATCTTACCGGCAAGAAGTCCGACGAACAATCCGGCGGAGGCATGGTCTCCTTCAATCATTATGCCAACGGCGCTGTCGGAGACTGGCTGTACAGACGGATTGCCGGCATTGAGCCGACCGGCGGAGGCTATCGGACATTTCGGATCGCTCCGCTCATAGGCGGCGAAATTACGTCAGCCAGAGGGAGTGTCAGGACGCCTTATGGGCTTGTTGCATCCGAATGGAGCCTGGAAGGAGATCGGTTTGTCATTCGGGTGCAGGTTCCGGTCTCAACCGTATGCACACTGGTTATGCCGGATGGCGAGACCCGGACGCTGGAGAGCGGCAAGCATGAATACACCTGTCCTCTCCGCAAGTAGCATGCAGCATCATCCAGCCAGCCGGGGTAGGAGCAGAGAGCAGCATGTCCTGAACGGCTAGAGTCGCTCCCTGCCTGACACGATCATTGCCGGCTGTACACAGATACGGCGCTGTCGGATAACTGGAAGATCATATCCGACAGCTCTTCAACAGTCAGATCGAACCCGTCCTCCATCCATTTATTGATTATGCTCAAGCTCCCCATGATCAGGTAGCGGTAGATATAGCCCGATATATGCTCGGGGCTGTTCAGATCGAGCTTCACCTTCAGGGCAGTGATGGCTTCGCCGATGAAGCTGGTCTGGAATGTCAAATTGTCCAGACGGCTCAGCAGGATGCTAAAGACTTCGGAGTTATCCTTGATATAGGCCAGCAGTTCCTGTAAATAATGAAAGTTGCCCGAATTGGAGTCGATCTTCTCCAGATGCCGCCGGACATGGTGGAGCAGGTCCTCTTCAATATCATGCAGAAGCGCGAACTGGTCCTTGTAATACAGATAGAAGGTGGAACGGTTGATTCCGGCATTTTCACATAATTCTTTGATTGTGACTTTATGGACGGACTTGGAGCGCATCAGCTCAATCAGACTGTTCTTCAATAGAGTTTTCGTTAATCGCACTCTCTGGTTCTCATTGTTCTTCAATCGGAAGCACCCTTTCTCTGAAGAATACGGAATGATTTGACGGGAAGACAACATGTATTCGAAAAGTGTCTTATACACAACAACCTGAAAACAACTGATGGTTGTGAAATAGACATTGTGTCAGTATAACGGAATTATAACCAACAATGATCCAGGTTGAGAAGCGGAATGCTGGAGATGTAATGAGAGGAGTACAGACATGAGCAAACAAAAAATTCTGTTAACCGGCGCTACCGGAGGCATGGGGTTTCTGGGTTTGCAGGAATTGTTAAAGGATACGGATAAATTCGATATTACAATATTGGTCATGGATACCGAGAAAGACAGACAGAAGCTGAAGGGCTATGAGAACAGGAAGGGTCTGACCATCCATTGGGGGGATCTTACCAATTACAAGGACGTAAGTGAATGCATGAAGAATACGGATATCGTTCTGCATGTTGCAGCCTTGGTATCGCCGGCGGCGGATTATCATCCCAAGCTGGCGATGCAGGTGAACTACGGGTCCATGAGAAATATCATTCAGGCGATCGAGGAACAGGGCCGCATGGGAGAAGTCAAAGTCGTCTCCATTGGCACGATTGCCGAGACAGGGGACCGTATGCCGCCGATTCATTGGGGCCGGGTCGGTGATCCCATCAAGCCGAGCATGTACGATTATTATGCCGTCTCCAAAATAGCCGCGGAGCGTCTTTTAATTGAATCCGGACTGAAATACTGGGTCAGCCTTAGACAGACTGGCATTATGGGCCCTGCCATGAGCAAGATCAAGGATGCGATTATGTTCCACAATTGCCTTGATAATGTGCTGGAATATGTGTCGGACAGAGATTCCGGCAGATTGCTGGGGAATTTGTGCCGAAGGGATCATACCGGCGAACTGTCGGAGGATTTCTGGGGCCATATTTATAACATCGGGGGCGGCGAGAGCTGCCGGGTCGATACTTTTGCGATGTACAAGGAGCTCTATGGCGCCATCGGCTTCAAGGATTTGAAATACGTCATTGATCCGAAATGGTATGCAACGCGGAATTTCCACGGGCAGTATTATCTGGATTCGGACAAGCTGGAGGAGCACCTGCATTTCAGACAGGATTCCATGCAGTATTTCTATGACGCCTATCTGGAGAATCTTGGGGCAACCGCAGGCGTGTCCCGCTTCATATGCAGGCTGCCGGGAGGACAACGGCTGATGGGAAGCATCATGAAGAAGGTTTTTCTGAAGGAGGCCCGAACCGATCACGGAACCGTCCGCTTCATCGAGCAGGGCATGGAAGAGCATATCGACGCCTATTGGGGCAGTAAGAAAGCCTGGGAAGCGATACCGGATGACATTAATCAATTCGAGCATTTCAAGGACTGGGATAAGGCGGTATGGATTGATCATGGTTATAACGAATTCAAGCCGGAGAGCGAACTGGAATTGGAAGATATGAAGGGCGCTGCGAAATTCAGAGGGGGAGAATGCAAGTCGGATTCCATGAACAAAGGGGACTGGAAAGGCAAATTGAACTTCACCTGCGCCTTCGGCCATGATTTTGAAGCAAGTCCGCGTCTTGTCCTGGAAGGCGGCCACTGGTGTCCGGTGTGCGAACGCAATAGCTGGAATTATGCCGCCAGAGCCAAGCTGGACCCGTTCTTCGCCCAGGTGTGGAATCCGCTACACAGCAGCAACGAGAAGGAGCGGGAATATCCCAAGGAGGTTTCAGAGCTGGATGTGTAACAGCGATCTCGTGCAGACAGGATAACGCTCCGTGTGCAGACGTTGTTTTCAGGTTGCAGGATTGGCTTGCGAGGGGTTGCCCTGACGCCGTGTTCAACGGCCGGGGGCAATCCCTTTTGCGCTGCAGCTCGGGAAAGGGGGTTTGCGTAAACTGCCATTTTCTAATACATTGTTTACAGATTATCAATTAGAGGTGGCATATGAGAGAGCTTAACAATATTGAGGAACGCATCCTGGACCGGGCCTTATATTTAATGGGAAAAAAGAAAACTTGCGATATCTCCATTCGGGCTATAGCGAAGGAAGCGAACGTGAATGTGGGCGCCATTAATTACTATTTTCGGACAAAGGACGAGATGGTGAGGCTGGTTAAAGAGTTCTACATTGAGAACACCATGACCGTGCTGGACATATTGAAGAGCGAAGAATACGGCGATGAAGAGAAGCTGCTGTTGGCCGCCAATGAGATTATGGAGTATTCATTGCGTTTTCCCGGCAATATGGTCATCCATGCGCATTCGATGAAAATAGCCGGGGAGGATGAGACCTCCGAGAGAATTATCAGGCTATCTGCGGAAATAGGGGAGCGCCTGAAGCAATTGCTGCGGAATCTTATAGCGGGTGATGAGACCAGCCATAATTACAAGTACCTGATGTTCACCTCATCCATCAATTACCCCACGGAATATGAAGGAATTGCCGAAATGGACAGCACGTTCTTAATGCAGAAAGAGGCAAGAATGGAGTATCTTAAATTGCTGATTAGAGCTTTGCAGTCGGTTTAATTCCGTAAGACCTTAAGTTGCTGAATTGTTCAAACATTATGTTTCAAACATATTGTTTTAATTTTGGTTCTCCGATATAGTTATCGTACAGGCAAGCCGGTGAGGGTTGATTTGTGAATTAATGAACAATCTTCGTGCTTGCATGGCAAAATAACGCGATAACGCGGAGGAGAATTCATATGGCGTTTACTACTTTGTTCAGCCCTATTCGGATCAGAGGTTTGGAATTAAAGAACCGGGTTATACTTCCCGCAATGGGAACAAAGATGCCTAGCGAGGATCGTTACGTCACACAGCAGCTCATTGATTATCAGACAGCCCGGGCCGAGGGAGGCTGCGGATTGAATTTTACCGAGGTATGCTCCGTTTATGGACCTGCTTCCCCCAAGAACTTCCTTGCCATTTCCGATGACAAATATATTCCCGG
>RCUS01001212.1_pt1 | contig 13974 bp, 16 predicted proteins | sample 2166221 | NCBI WGS metagenome assembly RCUS01 (sample SAMN09932758, study PRJNA488358) | compost metagenome | isolation source: compost soil in cyclohexanecarboxylic | place: Germany: Experimental Botanical Garden | reverse complement strand
AAAAGTATTTGGCTTGCTGGGTAATTTAGCATCTTATTAAAAGGCAGCAGCGGCAATCGAGACGTAGAAATTAGAAAGGCGCTCATTGCGCCTTTATTTCAATGAATTCAGATAATTAATATAAAATTCTTGTATCTGATACGTAACCAAATAGTCAAATTCACGCAATACTTTGTTCCAGTAATAATAATCCTCAGTAGTAATCGAATTTATATCTATACCATTTTTATTTTCATACAATTTATCTAAAACTTCTCTATCTATCTCTCTTAGTTTTCCAGAAAAGAATTCACAAACTTCAATATTTTTTTGCACTAAATTCGTTTTTTCCAAATGTGATAGCAATAAAATATATCCACTAATTTCCTGATGAATATTTTTAACTATAACTTGAAAGGCCTGAGTCTCCCGAATTGCATTATTAAAATGCTGGTAACCATCTTCAACTTTTGACCCTACTATCAATGAAAGTTGTTCTGATGCTTTATAAGATGTCATTAACAAATCTGATGATTTAACTTTAAGATTGTTCTGATACTGCTCCATCAACTTAATTTTATGCTCCACTTTCCAATCTGTAAAAAGATGAAAAGCAACTATGGCTGCTACAATAGTAGAAAAGGCAGATAGATAATCTCCATCTATATCAAAATAATGCTTTATAATTATTGAAATCGATAAACAAGCAAAAAAAGAAAATGTCGAAATGGCTAATAAATTTGTTAAGTTTTTCATAAAGAGCTAAGGTAAAAGATTATTCTCAATTGGCGCTATTGTAGCTCAATTTAATTGTAAAAAAATATTCGACACCACTTCGGCACCATTAAAATATAACCCATTGTTATTTAATATTTATTATAACCTTACCAAAGTTAGACTCACGAGTTCTATTCTCGTTTCCCTCTCCAAAATTAAAAAAACCACCTAGCTTAAAAAATAGGTGGTTTTTAGTATCGGTTAGTTAGCTAATTTCACCAACTCCCTCACATATTTTTAGCCAATTCTTTTGCCAAACATTGTTCATGCCACGTGGTTTGAAAATTTTCGACAGCTTTTGATTTTATAAGAGGGTCTTCAAATAGCTTTGAAGAATATGCAGATTTGATAAGTTCTTGATAAAGTTGTTTGGCTTGTTGCTCTTCAAGATGATTGGCGATGTCATGTAACTCTTTAGCTGGCACTTCATGTTGTCTAGCATCCATCACGCCACTCGCTGCTCTTTTCACAGTTTCACAGTAATGAAGTTCCATTGCTTCTGATGCTGCATAACATTGAATTGAAATTGCACTTATAAAGAGGAATATAAATCTCATAGTCTCACCTTAATTTGACGCGCAAGGTTATCAACTAATCTGCCCAAATTTAAGTTAAAAAAGGTTATTTTTGTTTTCTCTTCTTTTATTTCACCTTTTGCACTTGAGTATTAGAAGCTCTCAACACTGTTCCATCTGCCGCGACTGGTGCCATAAATGGAATTTGCTGACCTGTATTTTTATCAATTAACAGAGAATAGCGCTCACCACTTTCAAATAGATTGTGCTCTCCCCATTGTCGCAAAGCCACAACCACTGGAAACAAACTCTCCCCTTTAGCGGTCAACACATACTCTTGATAGGCCGTACCATCCGAAGCATCTTGCATTTCAAGAACACCTGCATCAACTAACTTTTTCAGTCGATCAGAAAGAATATTTCGCGCAACTCCCAAGCTCCGCTGGAAATCTCCAAAACGGCGCATTCCATCAAAAGCATCGCGCACAATAAGAAGTGACCACCGATCTCCTATGAGATTGACACAGCGCGCAACAGGACAAGGTTCATCTTTTAAAGATGTAGTGTTCGCCATTGAGTTTCCTTAAAAATAATCAGGAATAAAATATCTAGTTGCATTTTAAAACTAGTCAATCTAACATTCAACTAGTTTCATTTTAAAACTAGATTAAATGGATTTAGGGTTATGAAAGCTTCTCTTGCATCTTCAACTTCACCCGCAGAAAACAATAGACTGTTTTCGAGTATGCCTCGTGGCGTCATATTGCTGTTTGCTATTGCAAGTGGTGCAAGCGTTGCAAATGTCTATTATGCACAGCCTTTGCTCGACATATTGGCTAGAGACTTTAGCATTAGTCATGCCGCCATCGGTGGTGTAGTGACAGCCACGCAAATTGGTTGTGCGCTGGCCCTCGTGTTTCTGGTGCCGTTGGGTGATCTTGTAAATCGGCGTCGATTAATGGCTATACAGCTACTGGCTCTGGTATCTGCATTGCTAGTTGTTGCATTTGCTCATTCTGCTGTTGTTCTTTTGGCAGGAATGCTTGCAGTGGGTTTACTCGGTACAGCCATGACACAAGGGCTTATTGCTTATGCTGCGAGTGCTGCACTCCCACATGAGCAAGGACATGTGGTTGGTACTGCACAAAGTGGTGTATTCATTGGTTTACTGCTTGCCCGAGTGTTTTCAGGAGGAATCAGTGATGTAGCGGGTTGGCGTGGCGTGTACTTTTGTGCAGCCATCATAATGCTCATGATTGCGTTACCACTCTGGAGACGACTTCCTCATTTAAAAGTTCAGCCCGTTTCAATGCGCTACCCGCAGCTTCTGGCTTCTATGTTAAAACTGCTACACCAAGAAAAAGTGCTACAAGTGCGCGGTGTCTTAGCTTTACTCATGTTCGCGGCATTCAATATTTTTTGGAGTGCACTGGTATTACCATTGAGTGAGCCACCTTATAATTTTTCACATACGATTATTGGATCTTTTGGTCTTGTTGGAGTCATTGGCGCCCTCGCCGCTGCACGTGCTGGACAGTGGGCCGACCGCGGATATGCTCAGCGTACAAGTGCAGCAGCACTCATTATATTATTAATCGCATGGGGACCACTTTCACTCATGGCGTACTCGCTCTGGGCACTGGTGATTGGCATAGTATTGCTAGACTTGGGCGGGCAAGCTTTACATGTGACCAATCAGAGTATGATTTTTCGTACTCGTCCAGAAGCTCATAGCCGGCTTGTTGGGCTCTACATGCTGTTTTATGCAATCGGTAGTGGATTAGGTGCAATCAGTACAACAGCTACTTATGCCCATGCTGGATGGCTTGGCGTGTGTGCTCTAGGTGCAGGTGTGAGTCTGTTGGCGCTATTATTTTGGTGGATCACACGTCATATTTTGTCCCCAAATACAGACGAAAAAGATAACAATATATGAATTAGTAAAATATAATGAGATGAAATCTTCTCTAACAATCTAAATGTTGATATGCAACGTTAGTCCATTACTATCAAAAATATATGGAAGCCCCTAAAGGAACAAAATTGGGTATTAATAATAAATTGATTTGCATAGTTATGTTGGTAGTTCTTACAGGATGTCAGCGGCAAGAAGCGAACGAAAATACAAGCGCTGTAAAACTCCCTGTTTATCAGTTTAATGGCGTTTCTGCATCAGCACGCTTAAAAGGAATATTGCAGCTAAAACAAGAGTGTCTTTATGTGAACGATATACTCATTATCTTTCCAGAACACACCGCTCAGTGGGATTCGGAAAAAGAAACTTTAAGTTATAAAGGCAAGCACATCGCCCTAGGCAGTGAATTAGATACTACTGGGGGCTTTGGCAATTTTGAGCAAGACAACCTACGCATTAAACATTTAAGCCCAATGTGTGATCATCAGAATATTTGGTTTGCTGGATAATCTACAGTGAAGGATTCAAGTTCAATATTGAAAAAAAGCCCCCATATGGGAGCTTTTTAAAAGTAGTTTAAGACCTGTTATTTACAGATTAAAACTTAACTTGGATGAATTTCTGACGTTAATCTTTGCAAATCATGACCCGAAGGCGCTTGGTAAACACGTAAACCAAATTCAGGAAGAATCGCAATTAAATGATCAAAAATATCGGACTGAATTGCTTCATAGGAAACCCATGCAGTTGTATTGCTAAATGCATAAATTTCTAACGGCAACCCTTGGCTGGTCGGCTGTAATTGGCGAACCATAATCGTTTGATTTTGAGCAATCCCCTTGTGTTGGCGCAAGTAAAATTCAACATAGGCTCTAAATGTACCGATATTGGTTAAACGGCGTTTGTTATAACGAGATTGATTGCTTAAATGTTTATTGAATTCTTCGATTTCAGAATTCTTTGCATCAAGATATTGATCTAATAATAAAAATTCTTTGAGCTTTTGTTGCTCTTCATCAGTCATAAAATGAACACTACTTTGATCGAGAAAGAGTGAACGCTTCATACGGCGACAACCCGCATTGCTCATGCCTCGCCAGTTTTTAAAAGTATCGGTAACGAGCTTATTGGTTGGAATCGTGGTGTAGGTTTTATCAAAATTTTGAACAGTCACTGTATGTAGTGAAATATCGATCACATCACCATCCGCATTCAATGAAGGCATCTCAATCCAGTCACCAATCCGCACCATGTCATAAGATGCGATTTGTACACTGGCAACTAAAGACAAAATCGTGTTTTGGAAAACGAGCATTAATACTGCTGCCATCGCACCAAAACCTGCAAGTAAAGTGAACACATCTTTTTTAAGGAATGTTCCCAAAATCATCAGGCCACAAACAACGAATAAAATTAATTTGACTAGTTGTAGGTAACCTTTAATCGGTTTGTTTCTAGATTTTGGATTACGCTGATAAATGAGGTTAAAGATATTTAACACTTCGCTAACTGTAAGCGCGAGCGTAAGAAAAATAAATGCTTGCGCCCCCATTTCGACAAAAGAAATGAACTTTGGAGTTAGATGAGGAACTGTTGCAATACCATTCATAATCACAACAGCTGGAACAATATTTGCAAATTTCTTTATAACACTATGCTGAGCAAAAATAGATTGATTGGGTGATTTGAACTTTGTGACTAAGTGACGAACGCCCCGAACAATAATACGTTTAGCAATAAAATTTGCTATTGCTGCAAATAAAATCAAAATCGTGAGTGAAACAAACATTTCTAGCCAAGGATAGTGGCTTAATTCGACTCGAATATCACGAAAAAATTTTAAAAAATCCAAACTCATACCCCTTAAAACTTTATTTTCTAGAATTTTAGGCGTTAAGGACATTTATCATAAGGCTTGTTTACATATGTAGTCATAAATACAACAACTAAGTTATATACCCTGCCCAAATTTAATTATGAATCTTTTAATTTTGGCTCTTAACGATGAGGTCTTATCTGCATGACTGAAAATCTAAAGGTGCTTATTGCTAAACAAAATCACGATCAATATAAAGTCGGTAGCATCATCAAAATTAAATATGATCCACAAAATTTAAAGAATATTTCAATATTGGGAGAAGTCATGGTTTAAGTTATCAGAGATTATTTAAAAAGTAAGATAAGCCCTGAGGTGCACGTCCATTTAGCCGACTACTCGTTGTCACACGAACCAGATTACTCCAAGTAATATTGCAACAATGCTTTATAATTTTTTTGATTAAAGACACATCTTCATGACATGAAATAGGCTCAAAGCCTCCTACTAAAAGATAGACTTCCGCACTAAAACTTAAATTTGCCCCATGAATATGCGCGTGATCCATCTGATCTTTATAATGTGCCAAGTATTTCTGCCGTTTGGTTATAGATAGATGGCTCAAGTCATCTAAGGTCACCGTACCGCAAATTGCATCTGTTGGTTGATGCTGTATTTGATAGCGCAGCCAATCAGGACTAACCACCGTGTCTGCATCCGTACACGCAATCCATGTTACGCCGCGCCCAATTAAATGACGAATACCTAAATCTCGTGCTTTTCCTACACATGCATAACCACACTCAATCCAATTGATTTGATAGCTTTGTGCAATCAACCGCGACTGATCTGTACAGTTATCAAGTACAACAATGACCTCTACGTCATAATCGCTAATATTATCTATGGCAACCTGAATCGATTGCAGGCAGGCCGATAGATATTGCTCTTCGTTATGTGCTGGAATGACGATACCTATTTTCATCTTAGTTTTTCCTGCTGTGCTAAAGAGGAAGTGTTCGCCGTCCAAACATCTATCATAAAATCTGGGTCGTTCAAGCTTAGATAATGATGAAATGGAAAATGTTGCTGAAAAGCTTGATGGACTTGTTCTGCGTTTAATTCAAAATCTTGAATTTCATGACGCCAATGGCAACATAGAATTTCACCATCGTCATTTAAACTATGCTTTAACTTTTCAATAAACTGATGCAATTCGTTTGCCGACAAGTAATAGGCCATCTCACTAATTAAAATTAGGTCGAATTTTTGAACTGAATAATCTTCTGGTATTTTTCTATTCTCAACAACAACATGCTTAAACTCTTGTAAGCGCTCGGAAGCTAATTGAACAGCGCACTCAGAGACATCTATACACAACAATTGCTCGGCTCTTTGGGCTAAATGAATACTTAAATGTCCATTTGAACAGCCCACTTCTAACACTTTTGGGTAGCGAGGTCTTGTGAGTAGCGCGAGACAAATTTGCCTTTTACGGGCTTCATACCAGTGTGAGTCATAGCCCCATGGATCACTGTTATAACGATATAAATCTTCAAAGTACATGCGAGAATGAATCACTCAAATACACCTCATAAGGCATTAAAAGACGTTTAATTGCACTTGAAGAGAGAACCGCAGCATTACCCGTGGTTTCATCTGCTTCAAGTTGGGTTTTAAACTGCAAAATTGCTTGATGTTTTTTAGTTAATTGTTCTTCGGTTAAGTGGAACGCTTTTGCACGCTGCCAATCAATTCGTGGGTCTAAAGGCTCTGCCCAATGCCAAGCCCAAATTAATACGTGTAAACATAGTAATTGCTTAGCGTTTGCATAAGCTTGCACTGTTTTACCTACTGCTTCATGGTCTGGATGACCATCAAAGGCATAGCTACAAATTAGAATGTCATCGGCTTGAATGAGCTTGTCTAAACTCTGCCAAAGTTGATTGGTTTGAAAATGGATCTGACCATCTAACAAATTAAGCTCTGCCCGTTCGGTTGACTCTGCTGCCCCTAAACAATCTAAAGCAGCTAAACTTTCTTTCGGGCGAAGAACATTGAGCTGATCTGGAGGATATTTTGTCGAGTTAGGATGACTTTGTGTGCCGTTAGTCACAGCTAAAATTAAAATCTTACAATTCAGTGCATTGAGTTGCTGCATTAGACCGCCACAACCGAGCACTTCATCATCAGGATGTGGAGCGACAATCACTACCCTTTTAGAACGAAATAACTCAAGATTTAAAGGTGCTAAAGGTTGTTCATTAAATGCCTTTAACCATTGCTCTTTGGATGTACCCTCACCAAAAATAACGCGGTCTTCAACTAAAGGATGTTTCAAAGTTCCCATAGGCTTTGCTCCGATAAACAGAGTTCTGCAATTTGTTCATAGTCAAAAGCGGCATGACTTTGTCGCATGAACACAGGCAAGTCCGCCACGAGCTGAGCGAAAGTCGCATCTTCACAAAAAGGCCGAGCACCTAAGGCTTTCCCCACTCGCTCAACGACACTCTGACAGCATTGTTCCGTTTGCGCACGTAATAGCCGTATTTCCCGCTCATGACTCAGCATTGGTTTATGGTCAATCAGTTCAGCAACGTATTGAAAATATTGCTTGGTGATCGCTAATTGCTGAGCTAACTCTCCTAAGTACAATTTCTTAAAAGGGTTAGGATTTGCCTGACAACTTTCCTGCAAAAAGCTGGCTAAACGCACAGCGGCACCGTACCAACAAGCAGCGACACCAGCCGCACCATGCCAAAAACCTGGACGTTCTAAATAACTGTTTGGCTGACCTACCGGCTTAACAGGCGTATTTTCAAAAGTGACTCTAGCTGTCTGTGTGGCGTGCATTCCGACTGCATGCCAGTGGCTCAAATCTGTAGTAATTGAAGGATGTTCTAAGTTAACAATACAAAGCTGTGCTTGGCCTTGCTGGTCTTTATAACTCATTAAGGCTTTTTGGATAAACTCCGCACCGGAGCACCAAGGTTTTATGCCATTACAAAGATTATCTTTTATTTGCAATGGAGCTGGTCCACCGTCTGCTGCCCAAACCGCCCAAATCTGGTCATCTATTTCTTTTTGATAGCCCAATTCATTTAAAATACTTAAGGCATCACAATGAGACTCAAATAGTTTAGCCAAACTTAAATCTGAGCCAGCAATCTGAGCAAAAAGTTGCCAACGTTGATAGGTTTGGCCCGACGCTGGATAAGGCAAATTTTTGGCTAAATTTACCAATTGAGAGAGTAAATCTATACGAAGCTTACTTTTATCTTCAGCTAAGGCAGATTCAAATTCACTCAAGATGCTCAATATCGTCATATTTATAGATATTTTAATATTCATTGCAAATAATTATTTATAAGACTTGATTTAAACATATCTAAATACTTCTGTTTAAATAAACACATTAATTGTAATAAAAAGATAATTATTATTAGATTTATATCTAATTATTTCATTGTTACTCAAATATATTTATTAAGTGAGTTTATAAACCGATCCTGTAAGGTTTATTAAAAATTTAACATTTAGCTCATTATTTAAAGTAATTTAGTTTCTACCGTTTTTCTATTTTCAAAGAAGAGGTCTAAAATGAATACTTTAAATATTACTGACATTCAAAAACACGCAGATGTTATTGCTTCTTGCGGTACTAAAGTAGGAACAGTCGACCATCTCGATGGTGAAAATCAATTAAAGCTTACTCGAGACGAAAGTGGTCAACATCATCTCATTCCTACTGCGTGGATTGGGGAAGTGAAAGAAAACCAAGTCATACTCAATAAAAATTCAGAAGAAGTTAAAGATCAATGGCAAGCGATCTAGGCTTTTAAGCACGGCGAGTTACTTACCGTAAGCTTTATAATAAAAAGTTTTAGCTTATAAAAAATGAATAGGCTTAAAGAATTTAAAGCCTAGATTATAAAAATGAAGGCTCCTTTTAATAAAGGAGCCTTTTTTATTGACCAAACCTCTCACTTAGACCTTTTTTATCTCTATAAGCCTTTTCTAAGATGTTTTTGTCCCTTAAGCACATGGTGATCGATTTTACTTAATGCTAAAAATTGTGCATTCGCATTAAATGAATAATTATGAATAGGGTGACGTATATGATCACAGGGAATCATCAGCTTAAAGCTCGAAAAGTATATTTTGATTTCGCGGAGTCATCTGTCTGCTGGATGCCGAATGATCCGTTATGCTCACATGTAGCAAATGGTATCAATATGCTTTTGCCAGCTGGCGAGTTTTGGTTCTGCCGAGTGTTTAATAAAACCCTTCCCTACATTACCGATGAAACATTAAAACAAGAAGTAGTAGGCTTTGTCCGCCAAGAAGCGGCGCATGCACGTGCCCATGAAAAAGCTCAAGACTTTTTACGAGAAAATGGCTACGACATTCAAGATCCACTCAACCGTGCGCATTTTGTTTTTAATATTTTATTGGGGGATAAACCCTTTGGTCTGCCGCTTGTAAAAGGCAAAAAACTTGAAGAATATTGGTTACTTTTCCGAGTAGGTGTGATTGCTGCAATTGAGCACTTTACGGGAACTATTGGTCAGTGGACACTTGATAGCAAGTCTTGGGATAGCGCCGACCCTGCAATGGCAGATTTATTCCGTTGGCATCTTGCCGAAGAGGTTGAACACCGCTGTGTTGCTTACGATTTATTTCAGCACCTTTTAACAAACAAGATGGGTTTTTATGTGTCTCGCCAAGTCATTATGGCCGCGATCTTCCCGCTGTTTATTTACTTCCTTGCTGATTTTGCACGTAGTCTAGGCAAGCAGGATTTAGAGCACGAAGACATTCAAAAATTGATGCGTCGTGGCTTCTTTAATTTCATTCGTGAATTTGAAAAAACGGCTACTCGCTCAGACAACCTACCGACCATTAAATATTTATGGAAAGCGACTTTAAGATGGGTTTCTCCAAAATTTAACCCAATCCATGAAGGTGACACTGAACAAGCTTTGGCTTATATGGCTCGTTCACCTGCGGTTCAATATTTTGAACAAATGGCACAGCATTCTGCAAAACCTGCAACATTAAGCTAAGTATTTATTTTATTTCAATGAAAAAGCCTCCTTAATGAGAGGCTTTTTTCTATTTAAGTTCTAGCAATTAGACAAAGTTTAAAAAGAAATAATCCAACAGTCGTGCGCTTTCATCTACCCCATTTTCACCTAAAAGCTGAACCATTGCCCCATCAATCATAAATAAAAACATGTAAGCATCTTGGATTGAAGCAGTAGATTTTAAGGTTAAAAGCAACTTATGGATTTCACCAATAAACCAGTTTCTATAATCAACCACGACTTTATAGGCAACCGGATAGAGCTTTTCAATTTCAAAAATTGCCTTAAATGGCAAATGATAAAAGCCATTTAAGTCGACATGTAGAAAATAAATCTCCTTAAGTTTATCAAGCACCATTTGTTCACGGTAAGAATTAGAAATTGAAAATACCTTGTCTTTTAGCGCGTCTTTTTGAAAAGTGAGACACATCTCGATCAGTCGTGCTTTTGAGTGAAAGTCATTATAAAAAGTAGCTTTGGCAACTTTGGCTTCCGTAATAATTCGGTCGACACCGACCTTATGAAACCCATATTGATTAAATAAGTCTTTTGCTACGTGAAGCACTCTGAGTGCTCTAAATGAAGATTCTAAATTTGGCATAGGTATACCGTTTAAATAATTTTTTGTTGTATCTAAAAGAGATAGAAATGCCGTCACTCTTAAAATGAGTGCTAAAAACAGGCATGCAAAAGCAGCACAAAAATGTGCCTAAGCTATCTCAGGTTTTATTGTTGCTATGATTTTTTAGTCGTAACGAGCTAAGGTTGTAAAAAATCTAGAGTCGGTTAAACCGTTTTAAAGACCAGTTGGGCGATATGGATAGAGAGATTTTGGCAAAGGCCAATAATTGAGAAGAATTAGTACGCATGAGCGGACTCCTTTTGATTTAGAAGAGTCTTACCAATTACTGTCAAATAATGGTGGCAAGACTAGAAGGGTTGACAGACTGGTACAAAAGGAAACCAGCGCACGCAAGCGTGCCCCTCCTAGCCTCACCATAAAGGCGTGACTTAAGAGAACGCACAAAACGAAATACGTTGTTGTGCACCTTTTGTACCAGCTCTGTCAAAAGCTGACTGGCGATGTAGGCCAGCACGCAAAGCATAATCGGAGGGGTTTTAGGTGTCAATGTGATATTGGCTAGAAATAAAGCGTTAAAATAATTTTAGTTATAAAGTTAATTAATATAATGAAAGCATCCTAAGATGCTTTAAAAGAACATAATGCATTCTTTTCTTTTAATAATTCAATATTCTTAAAACCAGCTAAAGAAAATGTATTTATATGCTCATCAATAGTCATATATAAGTCTTTATTTTTCATCCCTTCCTCATTTTTGACTATATGATCGGTCACTATATATAAAGAGTCTTTATTTAAGAGATGATTTCTAACTTGGATATGAAAATCTTTAGCAAAATCTTTATGCCTTAACTCATGTAATACTTGGTGAATGATGACCACATCGAAAGTTACTTGTTGGCACACGTTGTACCACCCAGAATCTTTAAAATTGGCAGTTAAGTAGTTAGCTTTACTCGACAATAATCCTAAATTTTTTCTGGACAAATCATGCATAGCTTCAGAAAAATCTAAAGCTGTATATTCCAGAGACTCTATATTTTCTAATAGAATTTTTGCCAGATAGCCAGGACCAGCACCTATCTCAAGAATCTTAGTTTTTTTGAGATTAAGTGACTTAATCTCAGCCATATACATACTAAAAAATTCATATCTCCAAGGGCGTTTCACATTTACTTCTTCAGCCCACTCTAGAGCATCAGCCGCTTTTCTTAGGTCAATTGGACTTGCAACTTCCTTTATAGTCATAATTTTACACCCTTCTAATAGCTTTTTTAGTATTAAAAAATGAATATACCTTTTAAAATATATCTCTATTAATTCTTAAGTTCTATTCATTTATATGAATTTTATGATTAAAACCTAAATTAATAATTTCAACATTTAGAAATTATTAATTTGAAATATAGTTCATTTAGTAATTTAAAATAAACCATGAAAATTTGTATTGTAGGCCCTTCTGGTGCTGGTAAAACAACTATCGCTAAGAAATTAGCTAAAGAATTAAAGATATCTACTCATGCATTTGATGAGATCTACTGGGATTTAAGTGGAACTGAATTTGTAAAAAATTCGGAAGAAACTATTTCACTTGGTATTGAAGAAATCACCTTACAAGATAGTTGGATTGTAGAGGGAGCTTACGATAAACGTTTACTTCCGCTACTTCTTGAGTGCTCTTTAATTTTAAAAATGGAAGTACCTCTTTATTTAAGAACAATAAGGCTCCTACAACGTTATCTAAAGTCTGTAGTTACAGGTAAAAGGCCCAAAGAAACTCTAAAAAATACAATCGAGCTGATTCAGTTTTCACATCGTTTTGATAAACGCTTAGAAAATTTTTTGAGTAGTAATACTCAGCTCTCTAGAAAGGTTATTTCTTTTAATAACTTTTCAAAAGCTATAAATGCTATTCAGATAGGTTTTAAAAATAATTTATCCGATTCATTAAATCATGATGAGAGAACGAAGGCGGGTTGACAGACTGACACACAAGAATCAGTACGCACAAAGCTGGCAAATTATATACGGTGATACACCGATAAAATGAACAATTAAATTCATTCTATCGGCTTGCTAGAAGAGGTTTTTAAAACCTTATTTTATTTTTTAATATAGTTTGGAAACTCTTTTAAAACCCTACTACATAATTGACCTTTTGTATCTTCTTTCTTGCGCTCTTCAAATTGCTTCATACCAAATTTCATGACTTCTCTACCGTATTTATCGCCTAGCTCATGTTTAGTACATTTTGCTGCAGCATCCTTTAACTCTTCTGAATAATAGTGATAGTTACAATCAAGTTGAGCGCGGCTTAAAAAACCATGTAGCTCTACTGCTTTCTCGCAGTGTGTTTGCCCTAAAAGGCTTTTAGGTTCTTGATTAGCATGAATTGATGTTCCTACCAATAAAGTGAAAACCGTTACTAAAATATTACGCATTATTTCCCCGACAAAGTTATTAAAAGTATTAGTGGTAATGTTGCGCGCGTATTAAATAATAATTATTTATAAGTGTCTATTAATAAAAAGAAAATTAAATAAATCCCCTTCTCTTTTGAATACTTAATCACCTTATAAAAATTGTGTGATTAAGTTTTATCAAATAAATGATATTAGATTTGTTTTATACCCATCTTTAATATAATCCAAGCTATTCAATAAAAGAGTTCTAGTGACATTTAATTCATTTTTTATCTACTAAAACCCTTACTTATTACACCACTTAAAACCCTAATTTCTTAAAAACAAAATAACCCACATGGCTTTCAAAGCTACCGTCATTTTGAATTTTGAAATACTTCTTGACGAGGTCAGATGAACCTTCCTGCAAATAGCGCAAAGTTTTAATTTGATCTTCAGGTGTTTTCATACGCTTCACCCAACTATCAAAGTCTAACGAGAGCGTTTGTTTATCTAAGCCCACTAAGTCAAAGCCAGCATCTTCGATAAAATAGACCCACTCTTTCACACTATAGTTTCGTACATGACTTGGGTCTCGAATAGTTTCGATCGTCTGTAAAAACGTATCTAATATCGGCGAGCTAGAACTAATAATATCTACAAAAATAACAATACCGTCAGGCTTAAGAACGCGGTTTACTTCTTTCATTGCACTCGGAACATGCTGCCAGTGGTGAGCTGAATATCGGCTAATGACTACATCAAACTGATGATCACTAAAAGGCATATCTTCAGCAATACCCTGCTGCACAAAGATGTTTTTTAATTTGCGTTGGCTGGCAGCCTTAGACACAGTGTCTAACATTTCATGAGATAAATCGTAAGCAAAAACAAGGTCTG
>RCUS01001209.1_pt1 | contig 13979 bp, 13 predicted proteins | sample 2166221 | NCBI WGS metagenome assembly RCUS01 (sample SAMN09932758, study PRJNA488358) | compost metagenome | isolation source: compost soil in cyclohexanecarboxylic | place: Germany: Experimental Botanical Garden | reverse complement strand
CGTCGCCGCGGCGCAGGTTGCGCACCTTGCGCACGGCCGTCGGCTCCATCGACAGCGGCGCCATGCGCTTCAGGACATGCACTTCCAGCGGGCATTCCAGGCGATCGGCCAGCGCCTCGATGGCGCGCCGTGCTTCCGGCGCCCCCACCAGGTACACCGTGTGGGCCGGCGCGCCGCAGACGGCGGCCGTCCACGCGGCGCCCCGGTCCGGGTCGGCCAGCATCTGGATTTCATCGATGACGGCCACTTCGACGACGGTTTTCGTGTCCAGCATTTCCACCGTGCTGGCGATATGCGTGGCGCCATCGACGACGCGGCGCTCCTCGCCCGTGATCAGGCTGACGGCCAGCGGCTTGCCGTGCGGCGCAGCTTCCTGCAGGCGCTCGTAGTTTTCCAGGGCCAGCAGGCGCAGGGGCGCCAGGTAGATGCCGCTTTTTGCCTTGACCAGCGCTTCCATGGCGCGGTGCGTCTTGCCCGAATTGGTAGGGCCCAGCAGGGCGATGAAGCGGCGCGGCAGGCGGCGCGCCATCTCGAACGAGGCCGGATACTCGGCCAGGTTGATGCTCTGGCGCGTGCGCGCCGCATGCTGCTCTTCCTGCTGGCGTTCGATGGCGTGGTTGAAGCGCTGGCGGATGCGGTCAAATACCATGCCGGCAGGCTCGGACGTCTGCATGTCGCCCAGGGTGTGCAGGAAGACCATCGGGTCCGTGTCCACGTCCTCGCTCAGGCCGGCAATATCGGCGACGAAATCCATCACGTGCTGGCGCAGTTCGTCGAAGACGGCCACGCTGGCCCGCTCGCGTATCAGGGCCAGCTTGGTTTCGCGGTCCATCTTGCGCCACTTGGCCGGCCGCGCCAGCACGCCCTGCGCGGGCACCAGCGCATACGGCACCACCAGGTGGCCGGCCTTGACCACGCCGGAAAAGCGCACGAAGACGCGGCCTTCCATCTTCACCAGGCGGACATGTTCGGCCAGCTCCCCCAGTTCCGCGACCAGGGTGGCGTCGTTATTGTCTTCGGTGGCGTCGGAAAAATCGCTGGAAGCGTCGGGAGGAAGTGCGGAGGAAGTCATGTCGTGCCTGGGTGTTGAAGTAAGCGAGGCCGATTATACCGTCGATGGGGGCGGGCGGTGTTCGGCAAGCCATTGCCTAGCCGGCCCGCGCGCGCACCAGGCGCAGGCCCCAGCCGCTGCCATGCCGGCGCCGCGTTACGCGCTAAAATTGATCATGTAGCAAGTAAATTTTCCCCGAGGCGCAAAGAACGTTCAACATGGGGTTTTCCATTTGCCCGTCGGATCTTGCCATATGAAAATTATTTTCTCTTTGGAAGCACCTGCCGCCCTATCGTTCAAGAACCTTTACGACACGACGAATTGGGGCCCGATTGAACGCGATGTGGGGTTTTACGCCGATGCGCTACGCGGTTCGTGGGCCTCGGTGTCGGCCCATGATGGCGACAGGCTGGTGGCGTTTGCGCGCGCAATTTCAGATGGGAAACTACATGCATTCATTACAGAAATGATCGTGGATCCCGAATACCAGCAGCGCCGCCTCGGAGAACAGCTATTGACGCTGCTTGTTGAACAGTGCCATTTATCGGGTATCAAGGATATCGACCTCTTTTGCGCGAAGGGAAAAGCCGGCTTCTATCTGAAAAACGGCTTTGCCAGGCGCCCGGACGATGCGCCAGGCATGCAATACGCCAGGGCGCCGGGCACTGATATTCCAGGCGCCAGCCCAGCCCCTGTTGCGCTGGATCAGATGAAGGGCGGGAAAGCCGCCTGAGCGCCGGCGCCGGCTCTATAGTCTGATGCCTATCTTCGCACCTGGCGACCATCACGCTTCCATGCGCACCCTGATCCTCGGTTTTGCCGCCGGCGCCGCGTGGCTGCAGACGCAGGCCAGCCTGCCGCCGCATGCGGGCGCGGCGCTGCTGACTGTTGCCGGGTCAGCGACGGCGGCGGCCCTGCTGCTGCGCCGTCACGCGTCCTGGCGCGCCGCTGTTGCGCTCGCCGCTGGCGTGGGACTGGGCTTTTACTGGGCGGCCTGGCTGGCCCAGGCCGCCATGGCGCCGCAACTGGCGCTGGCGGACGAAGGCCAGGACATCACCGTCACGGGCACGGTGGCCAGCCTGCCTTACCGTTTCGAGCAGGGCGTGCGCTTCAATTTTGCCGTGGAAAAGGCCGTGGGGGCAACAGTGCCACCGTTGATCGCCCTGTCCTGGTATGCGGGTTTTCGCGATGAAGTGGCGAACGCCGTGGGCGACGTGCAGCCGGGCGAGCGCTGGCGGCTGACCGTGCGCCTGCAGCGTCCGCACGGCAACGCCAATCCCATGGGCTTTGACTACGAGGTCTGGCTGCTGGAGCAGGGCGTGCGCGCCACCGGCTATGTGCGGCCGCAGCCGCGCGCCGATACGCCGAACGTGCGCCTGGCCGCCTTCGTGCCCGGTTTTGGCAATGTGGTGGAAGCGAGCCGCGCGGCGCTGCGCACGCGCATCGCGCGCAGCCTGGAAGGCCGGCAATACGCTGGCGTGATCGTCGCGCTGGTGGTGGGCGACCAGCGGGCCATTGCCCAGTCGGACTGGCAAGTGTTCAACCGCACGGGCGTCAGCCACCTGATTTCGATCTCCGGCTTGCACATCACCATGATCGCGGGCCTGTTCGCGCTGGCTGCGGGCGCGCTGTGGCGGCGCTCGTTCTTTACCGGCTGGCAATTGCCCCTGTGGCTGCCGGCGCAAAAGGTGGCGGCGCTGGCCGGTGCGCTGGCGGCCTTTTTATATGTGCTGCTGGCCGGCTTTGGCATCCCGGCGCAGCGTACCCTGTACATGCTGCTGGTGGTGGCGCTGGCCTTGTGGCTGGGGCGCATCACCAGCATCGTGCATATCCTGTGCCTGGCGCTGGGCGTGGTGGTGCTGCTCGACCCGTGGGCCGTGCTGTGGCCGGGCTTCTGGCTGTCGTTCGGCGCCGTCGCCACCATCCTGTATGCGACGGCGGGACGCACGTTGGCGCCCCTGCCGCCGCAGGCCAGCCGCTGGCGCCGGCTGTGCGCGGCCGTGGCGCTGGGCGCGCACACGCAATACGTGGTGACGGTAGGACTGGTGCCGTTGACGATGCTGCTGTTTTCACAGGTCTCGCTGGTGTCGCCCGTCGCCAATGCGCTGGCCATTCCCGTCATCAGCCTGATCGTCACGCCCTTGTCGCTGGCGGGCAGCCTGCTGCCCGGGCCGTTCTCCGACTGGCTGTTGCTGCTGGCGCACGCCATCGTGCAGATGCTGGCGCAGGTGCTGGAATGGCTGGGCGCGCGCCGCTTTGCCGTGTGGACGGCACCCGCGCCGCCAATGTGGAGTTTTTGCTGGGCATTGTTCGGCACGGCCTGGCTGCTGGCGCCGCGTGGCTGGCCGCACCGCTGGGCCGGCATGCTGGGCTGGCTGCCGCTGCTGACGGCGTTGCCGTCCAGCCCGCCACCTGGCCGCATGTGGATCACGGCCTTTGATGTGGGGCAGGGCATGGCCTTGCTGGTGGAAACGCATGGCCACCGCTTGCTGTATGACACGGGACCCGCCTACAGCGCCGATTCGGACGGCGCCAGCCGCGTCATCGTGCCGTATCTGCGCGCGCGCGGCATCGCCAAGCTCGACGGTGTGATCATCTCGCATAGCGATCTCGACCACGCGGGCGGCGCCATGTCCCTGCTGGAAAACGTGCAAGTGGGCTGGCTGGCCTCGTCCCTGTTCGGCGGCCACCCGGCCGTCGAGTTCCGGCGGGACGCGCACCGGCCTTATCTGCACTGCGTGGCGGGCCAGAGCTGGACCTGGGACGGCGTGCATTTCGCCATGCTGCATCCCTTGCCCGCCAGCCACACGGACATTGCCTTGAAACCGAATGCCCGCAGCTGCACCGTGAAAATCACGGCAGGCAAGCATGGCATCTTGCTGGCAGGCGACATCGAGGCGGCGCAGGAAGCGCAATTGCTGGCGCGTTCGGCGCAAGGCGAACTGGCGGCAGACGTGCTGCTGGCGCCGCATCACGGCAGCGGCACGTCTTCCACGCAGGCATTTCTTAACGCCGTGCATCCCGGGCTGGCGATCTTCCAGGTGGGGCACCGCAACCGCTACAGGCATCCGAAGGCGCAGGTGTATGCGCGCTATGGCGACATGGGCATCGTGCGGCTGCGTACGGATGTGGAGGGCGCGGTGGTGCTGGCGTTTGGCGAGGATATCGATGTGAGCTTGTATCGGGCCAGTCGGCCGAGGTATTGGCATGGGCGGTAGGCATGCAGTGCATGCCGCCGGCCGGTACTTCGCGTCGCGCATGAAGCGTTGCGCCAGCGCCGGCCTGCCCGACGTTGGCAGAGGCTTTTTAAAGCCGTGGGTGACATTGTGTGATATTTCCTTTGGTTAATTTATTTATACTTCGTGCTGCTGAGTGCAAAGCTTTGGCGCGCGCGGCTATCTAGCGACATATTGCCGCCAAGCGGGCGCTCGATGACGATTGCACTCGGGAAAACGCAGGTGGATGGTATCTCGGGAAGTAGGATTAACTGAAGGGTTTGTATGTTGTTTGCGCTTGGCTTCCTGGTGGTGGTTGGCGGATTTTGTCTCATGTCCAAGCCTTTCCGGCTCCTGTTCCTCACGGTTTTCTGCCTGAGCCTAGTGTATGGCTATAGCGTGTCCTACCATGTCAATGGCAGCGGGCCAGAGGTCGATGAAGTCAAGATGTTACTCAATTTATATAGCCTTAATATCGGCCTGTTTTTGCTTGCCTGCTACCTTGGCTATCAACTCAATGCCAGCCATTCTGCTGAAATGTATCAGCGTCGTCGCCTGGCCACGTTTAAATTTCTTGTTAAATGGGGAGTGATTTACGCCATTTACAGTTTCGTCGTGCAAAAAATAATAAATAAGTTCATGGATGACGGTGATATCGGCTTCTTTGTCATGAAGGCTTTTGGCCTGTATTTCTTCGCCTTCTTCCTCTTTCTTGTTTTCGCCGTTCCCTGGCTGTTCCGCAGGCTGTCGGCACGCAGTTAAACTGGCATCCGGCTGCGGCAGGCGGCGCCGCGATGCCCATGTGTTTTACCCGCCGCGCGGCGCATCTGCCCGCTCATCCGGTATCTCCAGCCCCCGTTGCTTCACATATTCGAGAAACAACCTTGCCCCCTTGGCCATGCGCGAGGTGCCATATACGGCATGGATGCTGGGGTCCAGTTCCTTCGATGAAGTCAGCCGGTACGCCGTGCAGACGCGGCGCAGGGTGCCGGCGGCCACGGCGGGCTCGGCCAGCCAGCTGGCCAGGCGCACGATGCCGGCGCCTTCCAGGGCCGCCTGAAAAGTGGCGATGCCGGAAGTGAAGCGGAAGCGCGGCTGCACCTGGTAGCGCACGTTGCGCTCGGTGGAAACGAAATGCCAGTCGCGCAGGATGCGCGGGGCCGAGTGCATGATGATGTCGTGGCCGGCCAGCTCTTCCGGCTCCCCGGGCGCGCCCATGCGGGCTATATAGGCGGGCGACGCGTACATGTAGCGGCGGTAATTCCACAGGGGGTAGCCGATCAGTTCGCTGGACTGGGGAAAGGCGCCGCGGATGGCGAAGTCCAGCTTTTCCTGGATGGGGTCGATCGACTTGTCCGAGAAGTGGATGTCCACCGAGACGTTCGGATAGTCGCGCGAGAATTGCGCCACCACTTTCGGCAAAAAGCCCAGCGAGAGAATTTCCGGTGCCGAAATGCGCACCCAGCCTTGCGGCGAGTTGCTCAACTCCGCCAGCTGATCTTCCGCTTCGGCCTGGGTTTCCAGCAGGTGCCGCGCCGAGGCGTAATAGGTTTCGCCTGCCGTCGTCAGGGTGAACTGCTTTTGCGTGCGCAGGATCAGCTCGGCGCCGATGGCTTCTTCCAGGAACTGGATGGCGCGCGTGACGGCCGAGGGCGACCTGCCCAGCATGCGCGCGGCGTGGATGAAGCTGCGCTTTTCCACCACCGTGCAGAAGGCGCGGATTTCCCACATCAGTTTCATCGACATCGCGCAGCTCCCGGTAAAAGAAGCCAGTAGACCGTACGCGCCGCATTCCGTCAAGCGCCACGCCAGATTGCGCTTTCCGCAATATGAAGTTGCATCCGGAAAAATCCACGGCGCCTATACTGCCCCTGTTCCCATTCCTTGCTGCCTATCATGCTGACCATCTCGCTGCTGTGTTTATTTGCCTTCTTTGCCGGCCTCATCGATGCAGCCGTGGGCGGGGGCGGGCTGATCCAGCTGCCGGCGCTGTTCAACCTGATGCCGAACATGGCGTCGACTTCCTTGCTGGGAACGAACAAGTTCGCCTCGGCCTGCGGCACCATGTTTGCCGCCCGCTCCTACATCGGCAAGGTGACGATACCGTGGACGGTGGTGCTGCCGGCTGTCGTCAGCGCCTTTGTCATGTCCTTCCTTGGCGCGGCTGCCGTGTCCTATGTGCCGCAGCAGGTGGTGCGCCCGATGGTGCTGGTGCTGATCATCGTCATGGCCATCTACACCTTCATCAAGAAGGATTTCGGCAGCATGCATGCAGGGCGCGCCATCGGACGGCGCGAACGCATCCTGGCCGTCGTCATCGGCGGCGCCATCGGTTTTTATGACGGCCTGTTCGGACCGGGCACGGGCAGCTTCCTGATTTTCCTGTTCATCCGCGTGTTCGGCTTCGATTTCATCCTTGCCTCGGCCTGTTCGAAGCTGGTGAATATCGCCACCAACATTGCCGCGCTGGCCTTCTTCATTCCCGTTGGCCACGTCCTGTACGCGGTGGCGATCCCCATGGCCATCTGCAATATCCTGGGCGCCTTGACGGGCACCTGGATCGCCGTGCGCCGTGGCGCCGCCTTCGTGCGCATCCTGTTCCTGGTGCTGCTGGTGCTGCTGATCGTGAAATTGTCCTACGACATCTTCTTCAAGTAAGCAGCCGGAACCGAAGCGAGCCATGAAAACCATCCAGGGTGTGCTGTGGGACAACGATGGCGTGCTGGTCAACACCGAGCAGCTGTTTTACGAAAGCAACCGCGACTTGCTCTTGCCGTATGGCATAGACCTGACGCCCAAGCAATTTTTTGACTGGTTCCTGGACAATAACTATGGCGCCTGGCACTTGCTGCTGGGGCAAGGCCACGATATCGCCCTGGTCAACCGCTTGCGCGTCGAACGCAGCCATCTGTTCGCGCAACGTTTGCGCCAGGCACGCCAGCTGGCCATGCCCGGCATCCACGGCGTGCTGCAAGCGTTGCGACCGCATGTGCGCATGGGCGTCGTCACCAGTGCCTACGAGCAGCATTTTCAGCTCAGCCATGCGACCAGCGGCATGGCCGCGTGCTTTGATTTCGTGCTGACGCGCGAAAGGTATGGGGAAAGCAAGCCGGCGCCCGATGGTTATCTGCTGGGCTTGCAGCGCCTGGGCCTGGACGCGGCCCACTGCGTGGCCGTGGAAGACTCGCCGCGCGGCTTGCGCGCCGCCAATGCGGCCGGGCTCGAGTGCATCATCCTGCGCAATGCCATGAACCGCGATTACGCGTTTGACGAGGCGTTTTGCGTGGTGGAATCGATGGCGGAACTGGGTGCCGTGCTGGCATCCTTCGTGCCGGGCCTGGCTGTGGCGCGGCAGCAATTAGAGTCCTCCCTCTGATACGTCTTGCCGGCATGCCATTACAATTGCCTATCGCATTTACCGGCACCGCCCCACGATGACACTCCCGCAGCTGCACTTTGCCCACGCCAATAGTTATCCTGCCGGCACCTACCGCAAGCTGTTCGGCTTGCTGGGCCAGTACTTCGAGGTGCAGGCGCTCGACATGCATGCGCACGACCCCGCCTATCCCGTCAGCACGGGCTGGCCCGAGCTGGTGCGCGAGTATATCGATGACCTGGAGCGCCGCTACAGCGGGCCCGTGATCCTCGTCGGCCATTCGCTCGGTGGCATGCTCAGCGTCATGGTGGCCAAGCAGCGGCCCGACCTGGTGCGCGGCGTGGTCTTGCTCGATTCGCCCGTGGTGGCGGGCTGGCGCGCCTTGCTGGTGCGCCTGGCGCGCAACACGGCGCTGGGCGAGCGCTTCTCGCCGGCGCGCTTTTCCGCCAGGCGGCGCAAGCTGTGGCCCGATGCCCAGGCCGCCTATGAACACTTTGCCGCCAAGGACATGTTTGCCATCTGGGCGCCGCAAGTGTTGCGCGACTACATCGACAGCGGCCTGGTGCCCCATGCGCAAGGGGTGCAGCTGCGCTTTACGCGCGAAGTGGAAACGGATGTCTATCGCAGCCTGCCGCACCATATCGGCGGCCTCGTCAAGGATGGCTTTCCCGTGCCCATCGGTTTTATCGGCGGCACGGAATCGGTGGAATGCCGCCAGGCGGGCCTGAAAGCCACGCGCAAGCTGGTCGGTCCCTTTTTCCGCCAAGTCCCCGGTGGTCATCTTTTTCCGATGGAAAACCCAGAGCTGACGGCGCAAGTGGTGCGCGAGATGATCACGGCACTGCTGGCGAAGCGATAATCCGTCGGCAAGGATTTTCAGGGCGCGGGGGCCAACAACGGCGGATTTTCGCGTAAAATCCTGCCATCCGGGCCGCGCCTGCTTGAGGCGCGCCGCCCCAGCCATTCCGATATTCTAGAAAGATGCCCCAGCGATGACGATTAAAAGCGATAAATGGATACGCCGCATGGCGGAAACAACGGGCATGATCGAGCCGTTCGAACCGGGCCAGGTCAAGGAACGCGACGGCAACCGCATCGTATCCTACGGCACTTCCAGCTATGGGTATGACATCCGTTGCGCCGACGAGTTCAAACTGTTCACCAACATCAATACCACCATCGTCGACCCGAAGGATTTTGACGCCAACAACTTCGTTGACGTGTCCGGCAAGGGCTATTGCATCATCCCGCCAAACTCGTTCGCGCTGGCCCGCACGGTCGAGTATTTCCGCATTCCCCGCAACGTGCTGACGATTTGCCTGGGCAAAAGCACCTATGCGCGCTGCGGCATCATCGTCAACGTCACGCCGTTCGAACCGGAATGGGAAGGCTATGTGACCCTGGAGTTTTCCAACACGACACCATTGCCGGCGAAAATCTACGCCAATGAAGGCGTGGCGCAAGTGCTGTTCTTCGAGTCCGATGAAGTGTGCGAGACCTCGTACAAGGACCGTGGCGGAAAATACCAGGGCCAAGTCGGCGTGACCCTGCCGAAGACCTGATCGCTTGGTCGCCGGCAGGGCGCCAGCCTTGCCCGCATTGGCTCTGCTTGCCTCGCCTCAAAGCCGGGCTGACAGCTGTTTTTGCAGCCAGGCTTTGAGTGCCGGCGACGCCTGGTACAGCGGCACGTGGCCGCGCAGCAGGATTTGCGCGCTGCGCCGGTAGGCCGCGCTGCCGATGACGATACTGCCCGTCGCCGCTTCCCGATGCGCGACGATGCTGGTGCCGAGGATGCCGGCCGGATTCTCGATGCCGATCCCGATTTCCGTCTTGTTCAATGCCACGGGCGGCACGCCGCGCGCCAGCGCGTGCGCCACCGTGCCCGGGATCAGGCACGCGGCCGCCAGGCAGCAGCCGCCCGAGACAGCCAGCGAGGCATGGCCCGCTTGCGGCGTAAAGTAGCGCACCGCGATATTTCCCTCTGCCGCCGCCGGCCCCACGATGCAGAACTTGGGGATGGTTTCGCTGCGCGCCAGTGCTTCGCGCGTCATCAATGCGCCGTCGCGATGGCGCAAGCCCATCAGCAGGCCTGCCGCGCTCCACACTTGCCGGATCGCCTCCATGAAGGCGTGATCCGCTTCCAGTTCCGCCATGGATTCCTGCGCCGTCTTGCCGAATTGCCGCGCGCAGGCGATGACCATGGGCACGGCCACGTCCACGCAGGAAACGTCGTAGCCCAGCACCGTGTCCTGCGCCTTGCCCGTTGGCAGCAGCTGTCCCGTCTTGGCGCCCACCGGGTCGTGCAGGAACAGGTCGACGCGGGGAAAGCTGCCAGGCACGCCGGGGATGCCGGCCGCCGCAAAGCTGCCGTCCAGTTCGCGCGCCATGCGCGAGGTGGTGAGCACGCCCGTATTCGTGTTGCGGATATCGATGGCGTGCATGCCGATGGCCAGCGCCTCGATGACGCCGCTGTCCAGCCCCCACAGTTGCAGGGCGGACGACATATTGCCGCAATTGACGCTCCAGTCGATATCGGCATGCCCGCCTGCAAGCTGCGCCAGGGTGCTGACCAGGCGCGGCTGTCCCTCATGCCGCTCCACGTCCACGAGAAACACCTTGTTGCTGGTGGGCGCGCCGCGTCCCAGGCCCGTGAGCTGCCGGTTGCCAGGCAACTGGCCGGACTGGGGCGTGCCCATCAGGTGGCGCAGCAATTCCTCGCGCAGCGCCAGGTCGGCCGGCACGGATGCCGCATGCAAGACCAGCCCCGTCGATGTGCCGCCGCGCATGTGGTGGACGGGAAACTCGATCACGCCGCAGCGTTGGCGGGGGACGAGGTCGGGCAGGGCGGGCAGCAGGGGCATGGTCATTGCTCATCGGCATTAGGTGGGGCGTCCAGTGTGCCAGCTTTTCAGGCAACGGGGCAAGTGTGCGCGTGCCGCGTCTTTACGCGCCTTTACGTGGCTTTACACTCGCCACCCTCTGCCTGCCGCGCGTGCCTGCCGTTAACTGGAGTATTGAAACAGACGGGAGGCACTATGGTAGCGGCAATCGGATCAGGCGGGGCGGTGAGCGCGGCAGGCGGCAGTTCGGGCAGCGGTTCCGGCAGCAGCGCGCAGATCGCGGCGCTGCAAAAGCAGATCACGGCGGCGCAGAAACAATTGACGGAGTCGCAGAAGGGCGAGCAGACGGAGGCGTCGCAAAAGCTGCAGCAGCAGCTGGCGCAGCAAATCCAGGCCCTGCAGGCGCAAATTGCCCAGCTACAAGCTGCGGCAGCGCAGGCGCAGCAAACGACGCAGGCAGCCGGTGCCGCCGATACGGCGGCGAGTCCGGCAAAATCGACTTCGTCGACCCTGGGCAGCATCATCGATACGCAGGCGTAACGGCGCATCGGCTGTCAACAACGCCAGGCGCGCCGCGAGGTCAGCCTGGCTTTTTCACGGGCAGCAGCATTTCCACGCACAGGCCGCCACCAGTGCGCAGGCTGGCGGCGATGCGTCCGCCATGGGCGCTGATCACATGACGGGCGATGGCCAGGCCCAGGCCGTGGCCGTCCGTGCTGTGCTGGGTATTGCTGGCACGGAAGAAGGGCTCGAAGATGCTGGCCAGGTCGGCTTGCGGCACGCCGGGGCCACGGTCCAGTACGGCGATGCGCAATTGCTGGCCGCCATCGTGCAGCGCGATATGCACGCGTACGCTGGCGCCGTCCGGGCTGTGCTTGACGGCATTGCGCACCACGTTTTCCACGGCGCGGGCCAGCAATTCGGGCTGGCCGGTAACGACAGTGTCCAGACTGGCGCCATCGCCTGCCACCTCGATGGCGACCTGGCGCGCGCCCGCCTCGTAGCGGGCGTCTTCCACGATGTCGTGCACGAGGTCGGCGATGCAGATGTGTTCGCTATGCGCATGTACGGCGCCTGCCTGCCCGGCGCCCGCATGCATTTCTCCCGCATGCACGGCGCCCGCTTCCAGTCTTGACAGTGTCAGCAGTTCACCGATGAGCTTATCCATGCGTTCGCTTTCGCGTTCGATGCGCTGCATCGAGGCGGCCATCTTGTCCGGCTGCTGGTGCGCCAGGCCGATGGCCGCCTGCAGGCGCGCCAGCGGCGAGCGCAGCTCGTGCGATACGTCATGCAGCAAGCGCGTCTGGCTATCCATGAGGCTGCGCAAACGGCCCGTCATGCGGTCGAAATCGCGGCCCAGGTCCGTCAGTTCATCGCCGCGCTTGCCGCTGGCTTGGAAGCGCGGCGCCAGGTTGCCGTGCGATGCGGCCTCGAACGCCTGCCGCAGGTCGCGGATGGGACGCGCGAAATACCAGGCCAGCAGGAAGGCGAACAGCAGGCTGGCGGCGATGGCGGCGGCCAGCGGAATGAAGGTGCGCAACGGTGCGTCCATGCGCGGTCCCGGCGGCATGCCGCCCATGCCGCCCATCTCGCGCGGCGGGCCACGCTGGTAATCGGCGCGCGGCGCCGCGCCCGCCTCGTTCGGGCGTGGTCCTCGCGGCATGCCGAGCGGACCCGTCATCGTCACGGCGTTGAGGGTATCGCGCGCGGCGCCTGCCTCGGCATTGCGGAAGCGTTCGGAGGATGGCAGGAACAGCAGGTAGCGCTTGCCATCGGCGCTGCTGGCCTCGCGTACCACGGGGTGCGGCTGCTGCTGTGCCAGCAGCGCGCGCGCCTTGTTCAGCATGGCGGGATGGACGGGCCTGCCCATCAGTTCGCGGCCCTGCGCATCGACGGCAAACACGCGCATGCGCCCCATCTTGCCGAGAAATTGCCGCAAGGCTGCGCTGCCGCCCGCTTCCAGGGTGGCGCCGGCCGCTTCGATGGCCATTTGCGCGGGCGGGCTGGTATCGATATCGAGCGCCCGCTCCTGTTGCGCGGCGCGGTTCTTCAGCCAGAAGGTGCCGCCGATGCCGATGGTGGCCGTCACTTGCGCCAGCATGATGCACAGGAAAAACTTCCAGAACAGCCGGCCCACGCTTACTCCTTGATCAGCTGATAGCCGAGGCGGTACACGGTTTGCAGGCAGGAGCGCCCATCGGCCAGGCTGCCCAGCTTGCGGCGCAGGCTGCTCAAGTGCACGTCGATATTGCGGTCGAAGCGGGCCATCGGCCGACCCAGCCCCAGTTCCGACAATTGATTCTTGCTCACGGGTCTGCCCGCATGGCGCACCAGCACTTCCAGCAAGTTGAATTCAGTGCTCGTCAGTTCAAGATGCGTGCCGGCCCAGGCGGCGCGGCGCTGTTCCGGCCACATCGTCAGCTGGCCCACCGCCAGCGGCGCCATGCCGGCGCTGTCCTGCGGCGCCGCCTGCGAGCGGCGCAGGATGGCGCGGATGCGCGCCGTCAGTTCACGCGGCGTGCAGGGCTTGGTCACGTAGTCGTCGGCGCCCAGTTCCAGGCCCACGATGCGGTCCGTGTCATCGCCGCGCGCCGTCAGCATCAGGATGGGCAGGGTGCTGCCGGCACGAATGCGGCGCAAGGTTTCCAGTCCATTCATGCGCGGCATCATGACGTCGAGGATGGCGATGGCGTACAGGCCCGTCAGTGCTTCGGCCGCGCCCCGTTCGCCGTCGTGCACGGCCTTGGCATCGAAACCTTCCTGCGTCAGGTATTCCTGGAACATGCCGACCAGTTCGACGTCGTCATCAATTAACAAAACCTTGCTCATGCCTGTGCTTTTTTCCGGTGGATATCGCCTGATGATAGCAGCCAAACGGGGCCGTTCAGCGGCGTTTTACCCGCTTTTACATACTTGCGCTTACATTCTGACGCCTTCCTTTACGCGCTTTTACGCGGCCCTAACGTTGCTTTACATGCCGGACGCCGACAATCAAGGCTGATCGCCACGAAAGGAAAACCCATGAAATACCTGAGTATTGCCCTCTCCTTGGTGCTGCTGTCGGCCTGCAGCATGCCGCTGCTGGCCCTGGCCCAGCACGGTCCGGCGCCCGACGGCCCGCCGCCGCACGCCATGGAAGGGCCGCCGCGCGGTCCCGGCTTCGGCCCCGGTCCCGGTCCCGGTCCCGGTCCCGGTCCCGGCGGGCAAGGCTTGCCGCCGTATCTGCACGGTATCGAACTGAGCGAAGCACAGCAGGACAAGGTCTTTGCCGCCACCTATGCCCAGGCGCCCTTGCTGCGCGAACAGCAAAAGATCGCCTACAAGGCCCATGCGCAACTGCGCGAGCTGGCGTCCTCGTCCGCTTATGACGATGCCAAGGCCAGCGCCTTGGCGAACACGGCGGCGCAAGCCATGGCGACGATCAGCTTGCAGCAGGCGCGGCTGGAACAGCAATTGCTGGCCCTGCTGACGCCGCAGCAGCGCAAGCAGGCGCAGCA
>RCUS01001208.1_pt1 | contig 13985 bp, 11 predicted proteins | sample 2166221 | NCBI WGS metagenome assembly RCUS01 (sample SAMN09932758, study PRJNA488358) | compost metagenome | isolation source: compost soil in cyclohexanecarboxylic | place: Germany: Experimental Botanical Garden | reverse complement strand
GTCCTTGTTGGCGTAGGTGGGCGGCAGCGCCCAGACGCCGCCCTGGTGGTCGGCCTTGTCCTTCGGATTGGCGTTGATGTCCGACTTCGCCGCCAGTTTGAATCCTGCGCCTTCGGCCAGCTTGATCACATACGCTTCATGCATGTAGCCGCTGCTGGCCGTGGCGTCCTGCGCCTTGCCGGCCGGCAGGCGGTGCTCGACGACGCCGAACACGCCGCCCGGTTTCAGGCTGTCATACACTTGCTTGAACAGCGTCTGCATGCCGTCTTCGCCGATCGGTATCCAGTTGTGGATATTGCGGAAGGTGAGCACCATGTCGGCCGTGCCTTTCGGCGCGATGCGGTAGGTGGCGGGCGGCGCGAAGGCGCCGATTTCCACCTTGCCGAAGGCGGCCGGGTTGGCGTCGAGCTTTTGCTGGAAGCGCGCCGCGCCACGGCGTGCGCCTTCGCTGGCGGACTGCGGGTCGTTGCCGGCGGCGATCAGCTTGCCGTTCTCGCGCAGGTAGGGCGCCAGGATTTCCGTGTACCAGCCGCCGCCGGGCGCCAGTTCCACCACCGTCATGTTCGGCTTGATGCCGAAGAAGGTCAGCGTTTCATACGGGTGGCGGGCGCTGTCGCGTGCCGCGTTGGCGGGCGTGCGCGCGCTGCCGGCAATGGCCGCCTTCAGGGCCGCGTCGCCCGCATCGGCCGCCAGTGCGGCGCCGCTGCCGCCACAGGCCAGCACGGCCGCCAGGGCCGCGGCCAGGGATACTCGCTTCATCATCTTGTGCTCCATTCATGAAAGGGTCTGTTGGTGGCTATCGCCATCAACGCCGATCATCGGGCAAGCGCGCGGACGGGTCAAGCGGATTCCGTCTCCCATGCCGCCGCATACGCGGGCAGCGCGCTGGTGTTGCGCGCATCGGCGATGGCCGCGCCACGGCCGTGCGTGAAGGGCAGCTCGCCCGTCCAGACCACATGCGCCATGTCGCCCGCGTCGTCGAGCGGACCGCCCGTGCGCTGCTTGACGGCGCATTCGTCGAGCGCGATGCGCAGCACGGTGGTGGCCGCGTACTCCTTGGCGCTGCCGCCGCGCACCTGGGCCAGGCGTCCCGGCGCCAGCTTCTCCATCAGCGCATCCATGGCCGCATGCTGCTGGCCGATATCGCTCACTTTTTCAAACTGCCCGTAGATCATCGCCGAGCGGTAGTTCATGGTGTGGTTGAAGGCGGAGCGCGCCAGCACCAGGCCGTCGAGGTGGGTGACCGCCACGCAGACATCCGTGTCGCGCAGCAGCTGCTTGAGCATGCGGCTGCCGTTCGAGCCATGGATGTACAGGTGGCCGCCGATGCGCCAGCAGGCCGTCGGGATGCAATGGCGGCCCTGCTCGTCCTGGAAGGCGATGTGGCACAGATAGGCGGCATCGATGATGGCGTGCAGCGCGGCAGGCGTGTAGTTGGCCAGTTCGGCGACACGGCGTACGCGGGTACGGGGGCTGGGAGGGAGGGCGGCAGCGTTCATGGCGGAAGTCCGGTTGGTTGAGGAGACAGGCCGCACTATAATCTTCATCTGGCTCTGAAAAAAGATCCAGAACCACGAAATAATTTAGGGCCACAGATGCAAGCCAAAAACGGGAAAACCGCATGGATTATGCTTTACTGCTGAGCGCATTCGAGCGCACGCACCGCGAACGGGGCTGGCCGCGCCAGCGCCTGCTGCACGAATGCCTGCGCGCCGCCATCCGCAGCGGCCAGCTGGGCCCCGGCACGCGGCTGGCCGCCACGCGCGTGCTGGCGGCCGAACTGGGCGTGGCGCGCAATACGGTGCTGTACGCTTACGAGCAGCTGGCCAGCGAAGGGTTTGTCTTGCCGGACCGGCGCGGCACCGTGGTCGCGGGCAGCACCGGCGTGCCGGTGGCGCTGCCAGTGGTCGATGGCCAGGATGGCTTGTCGCGCCGCGCCCGCTATTTGCGCGGCGTGGCGGGACAGGATGTGAATGCTGCGCTGGTGTTTCCCGCTGATGCGATGGGCGCGTTCGCGCCTGGCGTGCCGGCGCTCGATGAGTTCCCGCTGGCGCAGTGGCGGCGCATGCTGGAACGCGCCTGGCGCGCGCTGACGCCGCGCCAGCTCAATTACGGCGATCCGGCCGGCGAACCGGCATTGCGCATGGCCATTGCCGAGCATTTGCGCGTCGCACGCGGCGTCGTCTGCGATGCGGGCCAGGTGTTCATCACGGATGGCACGCAGAGCAGCCTCGATGTGTGCCTGCGGGCGTTTGCCGACCAGGACGAGACCCTGTGGATCGAGCATCCCGGCTATGGCGGCGCGCTGGCGGCGGGCCGTGGCGCCGGCTTGCAGGTGACGGGCATCGCCGTCGACATGGATGGCATCGCGCCGACGCACGCGGACTGGCTGGCCACGCCGCCGCGCCTGATCTATACGACGCCATCGCACCAGTATCCGACGGGCAGCGTGCTCAGTCCCGCGCGCCGCATGGCCCTGCTCGAACGCGCGCGCGCGGCCGGTGCCCTGATCATCGAGGATGATTACGACAGTGAATTTCGCCATGGCGGGCCACCGCTGGCCGCCATGCAGGGGCTGGTGGCGGACGCGCCCGTGGTGTACCTGGGCACGTTCAGCAAGACCATGTTTCCCGCCTTGCGCATCGCCTTTATCGTCGTGCCGGCCGCGCTGGCAGGGGCCTTCGCGCAGATGCAGGCACAGGGCGCGGCGCGCGGGCGGGTGGCCGAGCAGCTGGCGCTGGCCGAGTTCCTGCGTAGCGGCCTGTTTGCGCGCCACGTGCGGCGCATGCGACGGCTGTACCGCCAGCGCCGCGACGCCCTGGGCGAGGCCTTGCAGCGCCATGCGTGCGCGGGCGCGGCCATCCATGGCGGTTCGGCCGGCATGCACCTGGCATTGCGCTTCGAGGATGCGGGCCGGGATGACCTGGCGCTGAGCCGGCGCGCCGCGCAGGAAGGCATCGTGGCGCTGGCCCTGTCCGCCCATGGCACGGGCGACAGCATGCGCGAGGGCAGCGGCTGGAACGGCTTCCTGCTTGGCTACGCGCAGGTGCCGGCCGAGCACATGGATGGCCTGGCGCGCCGCCTGGGCGCGCTGCTGCCGGCGTGAGGCGGCGCTACCGCGCTACTGCTGGTCGAGCATCCATTGCTTCAAGCCGTTGACCCAGTTCTTGGCGGGCAGGTTGCACTGTTTCTTGATGGCGGCGGCACGCTCGTACAACTCGCTGAAATCGAGCGACGGTGATTTTTTGAAGGCCAGCACGACGATGTTCTCGTCTTCCATTTCCGGCACCCAGACGACGGCGTCGAAAACCAGTTCCATCGCCTGCAAATTCTTGTCGTAGTTGGGGAAGTCGCCAAAGACATTCGTGCACATGATGCCATCGTCCGTCAGGCAGTCGAAGCAGGCCTGGTAGAACTCGGGCGTGTCGAGCACGGGACCGCGCGCTTCCTCGTCATACAGGTCCACCTGCAGCACGTCCACCGTGCCGTGGTTGGCCTGGTCGAGCACGAAGTCGAGCGCATTCATTTCGCGCACGTCGAGGCGCGCATCGTTGGGCGGCAGCGCGAACTGGGCGCCGCAGATGGCGATCACGTTCGGATTGAGCTCGATGGCCGTGACCGTGGCGTCGGGGAAGCGGCGGTAGCTGAACTTGGTCAGCGCGGCGCTGCCCAGGCCCAGCTGCACCAGGCGTTTCGGCTGCGTCTTGAAGAGCATCCACATCATCATCAGCTGCACGTATTCGAGCTCGATGGCGTCGGGCTTGTCCAGGCGCATGGCGCCTTGCACCCACTTGGTGCCCAGGTGCAGATAGCGGATGCCGCGGTGTTCGGTGGTGGTGGCCGGCGGGTGGCCAGGATGGCTGAAAGCGGTACTGCTGGTGGAAGTGAAATCGGTCGTCATGGCGCCAGTGTAGCAGCCGCAAGAAAAAAGACGCCGTGGCGTCTTTTGGGTGGAGAGCTCAAGATTGCTTGCGGCGCCGCGCCAGGAAGGCCAGTATGCCCAGGCCTGCCAGCATCATGCCATACGTTTCCGGCTCCGGTACCGGCGCCAGGTTCAGGTTGAAGGTGCCGCCATAGCTGCCGCCTTTGGTATTGCCCATCACGGTCAGGACCAGCGGGCCATTGAACAGGATGTTCGTTGGCGCGAGGATCTGGCCCTGGGCATAGCCAAAGACGGTGGGGCCGCCAAAGCCTGTCAGGGCGATGCCGTTCAGATTGGCGTTGCTGAAGTTGATGGAGGCCGCATCGCTGCCCGTGACCGAGAGGTTGGCCAGGAAGGCTTGCGCGGTCGAGCCGAAGGTGGCATCGGGCGTGAAGGTGAAGACGTCCGTGAAGTCGCCGAGCGGGCTCGGTACGGCGTTGAAGCCGCCCGTCCACAGATTGCCGGTGGTATTTGTCAGATTGACGGTGTACGCCGCCGCGTACGCGCTGCCGATGGACGCAGTGCCCAGTACCGCTACTGCGATCAATGATTTCAGTTTCATATTTATCCCCGCGAAAAGACGATTGATATTCAAAAAAACCGTACCGCACCGACAAATTATCGTTACCAATTTTTATTGTCAACGAGCTATTTTTTTATCGCTGTCCTCGCTTAAATAGCTTATTGCTACTACACGGGCATAAGGGCATTTTAATTGTAAAATTTAAAACAGTAATTGTGTAAATTGCATTAAAGAAATGTGAAATTGTGTGAGAAATTTATTGTTTCGAAGGAATCTAATTTGCCTGCAGCAATGGTAAGGTCATGCTCACGGCCAGGCCGCCGCCCTCGCGGTTGGCCAGGGTGATGCGTCCGCCATGTGCCTCGGCAATTTCGCGCGCCAGTGCCAGTCCCAGGCCCGTGCCGCTGCGCTTGGTGGAATAGAACGGCACCAGCGCATTTTCCAGCACAGCGCCGTTCATGCCTGGCCCCCGGTCGCGCACTTCGATGCGCACCTGTCCCTGCGCCTGGCTCACGTGCAGGCCGATATGCTCTTCCCTGGAACCGGACTCCAGCGCATTCTTGAGCAGGTTCAGCAGCGCCTGCTGCATCTGCGCCGCGTCAAACACGGCTGGCTGATCCGGCGGCGGGCAGTCGAGCGTGAAGGCCGCCTGCGAAGCCAGGCTGTCGAGGAACGGCGCCCATTCGCAGGCCGCCAGACGCGGCGCGGGCAGCTTGGCAAAGCGCGCGTAGCCGAGGATGAAGGACTCGAGGTGGCGCGTGCGTTCCTCGATGGTGGCGAGGATCTGCGGCAGCCGTTCCGTCTGGCCGCGGCGCACCAGCTCGGCGCCGGAATGGGCCAGCGAGGCCAGCGGCGCCAGTGAATTGTTGAGCTCATGGCTGATGACGCGGATGACTTTTTTCCACGTCTGCACCTCCTGGCGCCGCAGCTCCAGGGTCAGCTGGCGCAGCAACAGCAATTCGTGCTTGCGGCCATTCAGGCTGAAGCTGCGCCGCGCCAGGTGGTACACCTCTTCCTGCTCGCCGTCGCCGCTGGTAAACAGGCCGTCGCTGGCGCGCGCCAGGGCTTCGGCCAGGGCGGGGGCCGCCTGTTGCACGATGTCGTCCAGGTGCTGGCCTTCCAGCCGCCGCCCCTGGTGCAGCAGCTGGCGCGCGGCCAGGTTGGCGTAGACGATGGCGCTGCCCTCGGCCACCAGCAGCATGGCCACGGGCGTGTTCTGCACCATGGTGTCGAGCAGCAGTTCGCGCTGCACCAGGTCCAGGCGCTGCTTGCGCAGCACGTCGCCGAGCGCATTATGCGTGGCCACCAGGTCGGCCAGTTCATCGTTTTGCGGCCAGCGCAGGCTGAAGGCGAAGTCGCCGTCCTGGTAGCTGGCGACCGTGCCGGACAGGGCGCGGAACAGCGACAGCATCGCTTGCAGCTGCGCGCGGATGGTGATGATGGCAATCGGCAGGATGCACAGCAGGGACAGGCCCAGCACCAGCCATGGCTGGCCCGGCAGGAAGTGCGCGAGCAGCAGGGCGATGCCCATGCCCAGGACCAGCAGGGTGACGATCAGGGCCGTCCAGCGCGTGAGCAAGGACAGGCGCAAGCCAGTCGGGCGCATCGGCCTGGGCGCGGTAGGTGGCATCAGCTGCGCGCGATGCCCAGGCGTTCCATGCGCCGGTACAGCGCCTGGCGCGACAGGCCCAGGTCTTGTGCCGCCTGCGCCACCACGCCGTGCGCGCGGGCCAGCGCGGCGACGAGGCTGTCGCGATCGGGCTCGGCGCCGGCAGGGTCGGGCGGCGTGCGCAGCGCTGGCGCGCTTGCCTGCGGCAAGCCCAGTTCCTGCGCATGGATCACGCTGCCGGCCGTCAGCAGGCTGGCGCGCTGCATGACGTTTTTCAGCTCGCGCACATTGCCGGGCCAGCCATGGGCTTGCAGCGCCGCTTCGGCTTGCGCATGCAGTGCCTTGCCGGGACCGAGGAAGTGCCGCGCCAGCACCAGGATGTCGGCCGGACGCTGGACCAGCGGCGGCAGGCGCAGCTCGATCACGTTCAGGCGGTAAAACAGGTCTTCGCGGAAGGTGCCGGCACGGATCATGGCCGGCAGGTCGGCGTTGCTGGCGCTGATGACGCGCACCTTCACCTGCCGTTCGCGGTTCGAGCCGAGGCGCTCGAAGCGGCCCGTTTCCAGCACGCGCAGCAGTTTCATCTGCCCGGCCAGCGGCAGGTTGCCGATTTCGTCCAGAAACAGGGTGCCGCCGTCGGCCGCATCGAACTTGCCGTCGCGCGCACGCGTGGACCCCGTGTAGGCGCCCGCTTCCGCGCCAAACAGTTCGGCCTCGATCAGGTCGACCGGCACGGCGCCGCAATTGAGCACCACGAAGGGGCCGCCGGCGACCTGGGAATTGGCTTGCACGATGGCGGCGATGTGTTCCTTGCCGCTGCCGTTCGGACCGGAAATGAGCACCGGCACGTCGGCGCGCGCCACCTGGCACGCCAGGTGCACGACGCGTTCCGTGGCCGGGTCTTGCCAGACCATGCCGCGCAAATCGAAGCTGTCTTCGAGCGCGTGGCGCTGGCGCCGCTCCTGCACCACGCGCTGGCGCAGCGCGCGGCTGGCTTGTCCCAGTTCCAGCAGGTTGTGCACGGACGCGATCAGGCGCCGGTCATCCCATGGCTTGGCCAGGTAGTCGGCCGCGCCCGACTTGATCAGGTCGACGGCCGCATCGAGCTGCGTCCATGCCGTCAACAGGATCACGGGCAGGTCCGGATGGCGCGCGCGGATGGCGTGGAACAGGGCGCTGCCTTCCTCGCCCGAGGTGGTGTCGGCCGTGAAGTTCATGTCCTGCACCACCAGGTCCACGGGATGGCGCGCCAGCAGGGCCAGGCCCTCCTCGGGCGAGGCGGCGCGCAGCGCATCGATCTCGTGCAGCGAGAACAGCACGTCGAGCGCGATGGCCACGGCGGCATTGTCGTCAATTATCAGTACGGTAGGCATGCGCGCAGCATAACATTCTCATGGCCGCCATGACAGCGATGAAAGCTCACGTGCTGCGCGTGGCGGTGGCCGGCGAAATGCTGGCCGCGCGCCAGGCCGGGCCATACACGGCGCCCAGGCCCAGCAGCCAGAAGAGCAGTGCGCCACCCAGCAGATACGGCAAGGGCAGGCGCGCCATTTCCAGCTGGCTGACCAGCAGCTGGTTCAGCGCCAGGGCCAGCACCACGCCCACCGCCACGCCGACGCTGGTGATCATGAAATTTTCCGTCAGGAAGTAGCGCAGGATGTCGATACGGCGCGCGCCCAGGGCGCGGCGCACGCCGATCTGCTTGCGCCGCTGCGTCACCCACAGGCTGGCGATGCCGACGATGCCGCTGGCGGTGACCAGCAGCAGCAGGGCCGACACCGTGATCAGCATCCACGACAGCGCGCGGTCGGCGCGGTAGCGCGTGCTGCGGTCTTCCTCAAGGCTGCGGATGCGCACGATCAGCTTGTCCGGCGTGGCCGCGCGGATCGCCTGCTCGGCTTCCTTCATCACGCGGTCGCGCTGGCCCGGCTCCGCGCGGATGGTCAGCAGGGTATCGCCGTCGCCCGTCAGGCGCACGGGAAAGATCACGGAGTATTCGCCCTGTTCGCCCACTTCCGCGCCCTGGCTTTGCAGGCGCTCGATGACGCCGACGACTTGCAGTTGCTGGGCATTTTCACCGGTGCCGAGGAACAGCGGCATGCCCAGCGCGCTGCCACCGCCCGGATTGATTTTTTCGGCCATGGCCCGCGTGACGATCACTTGCGGCGGAAATACCTCGGTCACGTTCTGGTCGATCTCGGCGATTTCGGCGGGCGTGAAATCGCGCCCTTCGCGCAGCTGCAGGCCCCAGGTCTTGATCAGGGAATCCGGCGTGATGTACACGGCGGCAACGGCGGTGCTGTTTTCCTGCTTGCGGCTGGCGGCGAAGCCGCTGTTGCTGCCGTTGCGCGACAGCGGCACCTGGCTCACCTGCGCCACGGAGACGACGCCGGGCACGGCGCGCGCGGCGGCGGCCAGGCGTTTTTGCAGGGCCAGTTCCTCGTTGTGGCCGAGCGGGCGCAGGTTGCGCGCCAGCAGGTGGAAGACGTCGCCCTCGGCCGCCACGCCGCTGGGGCGTGCTGCCACTTCCTGGCGCACGTTGACGATATGCAGGGCATTGGCCAGGATGGCCAGGCTCAGGGCCACTTGCACGGCAACCAGGATGGCGCCGGTTTTGCTGCGCATCAGCGCAGACAGGATGGGTCGGATTTCCATGGTGTCCTATTCGTGTGCGGTGTGTGCGGTCATTGGGATTTGAGCTGGATGGCCGGCGTCACCTGGCAGGCGCGCCAGGTCGGCAGCAAGCCGGCCAGGATGGCGGCGGCGACCGAAATGACGAAGGTCATGGCCAGCATCACCCAGTCCATGTGCGCGGCGACGGTCAGCTGTTTCGACTGCATGCCGATGAGTGCCAGCGCGCCGAAGGACAGCAGCAGGCCCAGCACGCCACCGGCCAGGCCGATGACGGTCGTCTCGATGAGGAACTGGCGGAAGATGTCGCCGCGCGAGGCGCCCAGCGCGCGGCGGATGCCCACTTCGGAAGCGCGCACGGAAAACTTCGCCAGCAGCAGGCCGATGGTGTTGACCAGGCACAAGGCCAGGAAACCGAAGGCCAGCCAGGCCGACAGCTTGTTGTCGTTGCCAACCACGCGCAGGTGCGCCAGCCATTCATCGATGGTAAACAGCTTGTTCGGCGCGGCCCGTTTCAGGCGGCCCAGCTTGCGCTGTTCCTGCGCGTAGCTGTCCAGGTAATTCTGCAGTTCGCCGCGCTGGCCATCGCTGGCCATCTCGAACCAGAACTGCATCCACGTGCATTCCGAATCGAGCGTGCCCTGGAATCCCGGTTCGCGGTTGCCGCTGCAATTCATGCTGCCGTTGTGGCCCGTCTGGTGGCGGATGGCGCTGCTGAACGGGATGAAATAACTGTCTTCGCTGCCGAAGGCGCCGCTGCCGATGATGCGGTGGATGCGCGGCACGGGATCCCATTTGTCGAGCACGCCCGTGATCTGGTATTGGAAGCCCATGAAGGTCATGCGCTGGCCAACCGGGTTGCTGTCGCCATACAGTTTTTCCGCCAGCTTGCGCGACAGGACGATGACGTCGGCGCCGGCCGCATCGTCGGCCGCGCTCCATGGCTGGCCGTACAGGAACGGCGTCTCGAACATGGGGAAGAAGTCGCGGTAGGCGGCGATGCCCTGCGAACTGAAGGCGCCGATATCCTTGCGCTCCGGTTCGATGGCGCCGCTCACGCCGTACATGACGCTGCGGCGCTCGCCGATCTTGCTGTTCTGGAAGTTGACGGCATCGCGGTAGCTGAGCTGCTTGTCGCCCGACTCGTTGCCCGGCGTGTAGCCGGTGAGCGAGCCGTTGTCGACCAGCGGCACGAACATGCGGCCATTCTTGTGCGGCAGCGGATTGCCCGACATGACGTGCAGGATGGTCAGGGTCGAAATGCTGGCGGCCACGCCGATGGCCAGGGTCAGCACCATCAGCGCCGTCAGGGCAGGGTTGCGGCGCAGGCTGCGCAGGCCAAGCAGGAAGTAGTACTGGAGCATGGATCTGTCCTCAGGCGGTGGCGGTGTGGCTGCCGGCCTTGGCCGGGCTGCTGGCCAGCGACGGCTCCTTGTGCACCAGGTCCGAGACCTGGCCATCGATGATGTGCACGTTGCGCTGGCTGCGCAGCGCCAGTTCCGGATCGTGGGTGACCATCAGGATGGTGGTGCCTTGCGCATTGATTTCTTCCAGCAGTTCCATCACGCCGCGCGCCATCTGCGTATCGAGGTTGCCGGTCGGTTCATCGGCCAGCAGCAGCTTGGGCGAGCCGGCCAGCGCGCGCGCGATCGCCACGCGCTGCTGCTGGCCGCCCGACAGCTCGGCCGGGTAGTGCTTCATGCGCGAGGCCAGGCCCACCTTGGCCAGCGCATCCTCGATGCGTTCGCGCCGCTCGGCGCTGTTGTAGCCGCGGTAGCGCAGGGGCACGTCGACGTTGTCGAACAGCGACAGGTCGGGAATCAGGTTGAAGCCCTGGAAGATGAAACCGAGTTTTTCATTGCGCAGGCGCGAGCGGGCATTGTCGTTCATGCCTTTCACGTTGACGCCGTCGAGGATGTATTCGCCATCCGTGAATTCTTCCAGCAGGCCGGCGATGTTCAGGAAACTCGTCTTGCCGGAGCCGGACGGCCCCGTGACGGTGACGAATTCGCCCTGCTTGACGTGGATCTCGAAGCCGCGCAGCGCGTGCGTTTCGATCATGTGGGTGCGGTAGACTTTGTTCAGGTTTTGCATGCGCAGCATGGCGTGCCTCTTTCTGGGATGGGATGCGGTTTATTGATTGATGGAGACGCGGGCGGCGTTGTCAAACGCTTCCGTGCCGGCGACAACGACCTTGTCGCCCAGCTTCAGGCCACCGAGAATTTCCACCGACGAGACACTCGTGGCGCCCATCTTGATGGGCGTGCGGATGGCCACGCCGTCGCGCACGACGTAGGCGAAACGGCCGCCGTCGGCTTCGACGAAGGGACCGCGCGCCAGCATCAGCACATTCGGTTTTTCGTCGATCAGCAGGCGCGCCGTGACGCGCTGGTTCTGGCGCAGGCCGGCCGGCTGTTCGCCATTGAAGCGCACGCGCGCCAGCACCTGGTTCTTCACCACTTCCGGCGACAGCGCCGACAGCTTGCCGGTCGCCCTGATGGCGCCCGTCTCGATCTCCGCGCCCATGCCAAGGCCGATGTCGGCCACATACGTTTCCGGCACTTCCAGCTCCACTTCCAGCTGCGACAGGTCAACCAGGGTCATCAGCGCCGTATTGGCTTGCACCACGCTGCGGTTGGCCACCGACAGGGTGCCGATGAAACCGTTCACGGGCGCGCGCACGGTCAGTTCGTCGACGCGGCGCTGGGCATTGTCGCGGCTCAGGCGCTGGCGTTCCAGTTCATTCGCCTTGGTCTTCAGCGCCAGAGTCACGTCCTCGCTTTCCAGGCCTGCCGCCTGCGAGGCGTGCTTGCTGCGGATCTCGGCGGAATTCAAGGCATCCTTGGCCTTCTGGTAGTCGATCTTGGCGATGATGCCCACCTGCGCCACGCTCTCGTAGCGCTCCAGGGTGCGCTGCGCGGACAGGCGCTCGATCTCCGCCGTGTCCGCTTCGCGGCGCGCCAGCAGCTTCTGTTTCTTGGCCAGGATCTGCTGGCGCGCCACTTCCGCCTCCAGTTGCTGCACGCTTGACTGTTCGCGTTTCAGCGCATCGGACAGGTCCGGCGATTCCAGCACAGCGAGGATGTCGCCTTTCTTCACCGTGTCGCCCGCCTTGGCTTTCAAGGTGACGGTGGCCACCGTGGTGGAATACAGGGTGGGGCTGATGGCGGCCACCACGCGGCCATTCACGGCGGCGTCGCGGATCAGGGTGCCGCGCGTGACGTCGGCGATGCGCAGGCGGCTGGCGTTGACGGAGTGTTCGCTGTTGCGCCAGCCGGCAAATACGGCGACGGCGCCGCCGATGACGATGACGGCACCGGCCAGCAGCAGGGCGCGTTTCTTGTGGCGCTGGCCCGGTGGCGCGCTCACTACGGCATCTTGGGAAGAAGTATCGCGGATCATGGTGGACATTTCGTGGACAATGGTTTTTTCAATGCACGATCCATGCCAATGCATAAGCCTTTGATTGGCAAGGAGAAAAAATCGCGTGTCCGGCTGTCCGGGGTGTCCGCGCCGGCCAGCGGGTGTCCGCGCGCGTCCTGCGGACAGGACAGGCGCAGGGATCTTGATAATCTGGCAATCGTCCTGATCTGTTGCCCGCAGTGATGGCGCGCGGCGCCATGCTGCTCACTTTCTGGAGCATGATGCCTGCCTCGCCCTTCAAACAGAGCCCGTTCGCCACGGTAAAACACTGGCTGCGCCAGTTCGCCAGCCTGCCCGAGCCGGCCGAATTCGATTATCCGTTCGCCCCCAGCGACATCGCCATGCTGCAGCAGGTCGAAGGTGGCGCGCGCCAGCTCGATGGCCAGACGTGGGACGAAATGCTGCTCGACGACTACCATGCGCAGCTGGGCGAGCAGACCAGCATCCTCGGGCAGCAGCGCCTGCACCAGCGTGTGGCCAGCGGCACGGCGAACCCCGCGTCGCGCGCGCGCATCGCGGCCCTGCTGGCCGCGCCGGGACAGCAGGCGGCGCTCGAACAGGCCATGCTGCCGCTGCGCACGGTCGACATGGAAGTGGCGGCGCTGCTGTGCGGCGCCGCACCCGCCGCGGTGCCCTGGTGGAGCCGCTGGCTGCTGCTGCCCACCTTGGCGCTGATGGTGGCGCTGCTGGCCGCATGGCTGGTCGCGCCGCTGGCATGGGCCGTCGTGGTGCCTGTCTGGCTGTTCCTGATGGGGCTGCAGATGCGCTTTCATGAGCGCTGCAAGCCGTGGGAGCGCAGCGTGTTTACCCTGCAGCGCATACTGCTGGTGCATGGCCGCCTGGCCGCGCTCGACATGCCATTCACGGCGGCGCTGCGCGAAGGCGGCCGTGCGGCAGGCGCGATCAACCGCCAGATCACGCCGCTGCGCTGGATCAAGATGGTGCCAATGCTGAGTGAATATGACGACTGGCTCATGCTGGGCAATATCCGCCGCTATTTTCATAGCCTGCGCGTGGTGCGGCGCGAGCGCGCCTTCCTGCGCCAGAGCTTTTTGCTGCTGGCCGACCTGGAAGCGGACTTGGCCCTGGCGCGCCACCTGCGCGGCCGCGCGCAGTTCTGCTGGGCACAGGAAGCGGGCGCGCGGCAACTGTCGTTCGAGGCGATGGTGCACCCGCTGCTGGGCGGCGCCGTGCCGCTGTCCCTGCGCCTCGATGGCCGCGGCGCCTTCATCTCGGGACAGAATGCGATCGGCAAGAGCACCTTGCTGCGCGGCGTGGGCCTGAACCTGGTCAGCGCGCGCGCCTTCGGCTTTTGCTATGCGCAGGCGGCCAGCGTGCCGATGGCGCCGCTGTATTCAAGCATGCAGAACGAGGATACGCTCGATGGCGGCGAAAGTTTATATATCGCCGAACTGCGGCGCGCGCGCGAACTGCTGGCGCTGGCCGAGGACGGCACGCCGGCATTGTTCCTGATCGACGAGATTTTCCGTGGCACCAACCACCTCGAATCGGTGGCGGCAGCGGCGGCCGTGCTGCACAGCCTGGCGGCGCGGCACCTGGTGATTGTGTCCTCGCACAACCTGGTGCTGGGTCCCTTGCTGGAAGACTGCCTGGCGCCCTGGTGCGTGCGCCGCGACGCCGATGGCGCGCTGCTGCTGGCGCCCGGCGTGCTGCAGGCCACCAACGGCATCGCCCTGCTGGCGCAGCGGGGCTTTGATGCCGGCATCGCGGACAAGGCCGGGCGCGTCTTTGACTGGCTCAGCACCCACATGGCGCAGCCGGCCGATTGCGCGGGGGTGCTGGAGCGGGCTTGAGGGCAGCGCTTATTTGTCCTGCTTTTCCGGCGTGCTCTTGTCGATCACTTCGCGGCAGTCGCC
>RCUS01001207.1_pt1 | contig 14013 bp, 11 predicted proteins | sample 2166221 | NCBI WGS metagenome assembly RCUS01 (sample SAMN09932758, study PRJNA488358) | compost metagenome | isolation source: compost soil in cyclohexanecarboxylic | place: Germany: Experimental Botanical Garden | reverse complement strand
GGTTGGCCGTCAAGCCTTCGCGCAGCGCCTTGATGATGGGGATGCCGCCGGCGACAGCCGCCTCGAAGGCCACCATCACGCCCTTGTCCTGGGCGGCGGCGAAGATTTCATTGCCATGCACGGCCAGCAGGGCCTTGTTGGCCGTGACCACGTGCTTGCCGTTGGCGATCGCCTGCATGACCAGGGTTTTCGACAGGTCGTAGCCGCCAATCAGTTCGACGACGATGTCGATCTCGGGATCATTGACGATGATGGCGGGGTCGTTGACCACCTTGCAGGCGCCGGCGACGAGCGCTTCGGCGCGCGCCACGTCGCGCACGGCGACGGCGACGACTTCAATGCCGCGGCCCGCGCGGCGCTTGATTTCTTCCTGGTTGCGTTGCAGGACACTGAACGTGCCGAAGCCGACATTGCCCAGGCCCAGCAGGCCGATCTTGATGGATTTCATAGTGTGCTTGACTGCTCATTAAGTGGCGCCGCCAAGGGCGGCGCCAGGTTGATCGGTATGGTTGATCGAGATTGCTGCTGGCCGGCTCAGCCCCGGCTGTGGCGCTTGCGGTAACCTTCGAGGAAGCGCGCGATGCGGCCCATGGCCTCGGTCAGGTCATCGGAATTGGGCAGGAAGACGACGCGGAAATGGTCGGGCGCGATCCAGTTGAAGCCCGTACCCTGCACGATCAGGACCTTCGCTTCGGCCAGTAATTCATAGGCAAACTGCTGGTCGTCGGCGATCGGGTAGATGGCCGGGTCCAGCCGCGGGAACATGTACAGCGCGGCCTTCGGCTTGACACAGGTGACGCCCGGAATATCGGTCAGCAGCTTGTGCGCCAGGTCGCGCTGTTTCAACAGGCGCCCGCCAGGCCCCACCAGGTCTTGTATGCTCTGGTAGCCGCCAAGCGCCGTCTGGATGGCGAACTGCCCCGGCGCGTTGGCGCATAGCCGCATCGAGGCGAGCATGTTGAGGCCCTCGATGTAATCCTTGGCGTGCCGCTTTTCACCCGAGACCACCATCCAGCCGGAACGGTAGCCGCAGGAGCGGTAATTCTTCGACAGGCCGTTCATGGTGATGAACAGCACGTCGTCGGCCAGCGAGGCGATCGACACGTGCTCGGCTTCGTCGTACAGCACCTTGTCGTAGATCTCGTCGGCGAAAATGATCAATTGATGCTGGCGCGCCAGTTCGACGATCTGCAGCAGCACTTCCACCGGATATAGCGCACCGGTAGGATTGTTCGGGTTGATGACGACGATGGCCTTGGTCTGCGGCGTGATCTTGCGGCGCATGTCGTCGATGTCGGGATACCATTCGTTCTGCTCGTCGCACACATAATGCACGGGATTGCCGCCGGACAGGCTGACGGCCGCCGTCCACAGCGGATAGTCGGGCGCCGGCACCAGCACTTCATCGCCGCTGTTGAGCAGCGCGTTCATCGACATGACGATCAGCTCCGAGGCGCCATTGCCCAGGTAGATGTCATCGATGGTGACGCCGGCGATATTCTTGCCCTGCGTGTAGTGCATGACGGCCTTGCGCGGCGCGAACATGCCCTTCGAATCCGTATAGCCTGCCGCGTTCTGCAGGTTGAGCATCATGTCGCGCACGATCTCGTCGGGCGGATCGAAGCCGAATACGGCCAGGTTGCCGATATTGAGCTTGGTGATCTTGTGGCCTTCTTCTTCCATTTGCCTGGATTTTTCCAGGACCGGGCCGCGGATGTCGTAGCAGACGTCCGCCAATTTATTCGATTTCTGAATCGGTCGCAAAATAAATCCCTGTCGTGATGCGGCGCGGCCGGCCTACGCTTGCAGCATGAAAGCCGCGCCAGAACTGTGAACCCGTGAGACTGCAATGCGAAAACAACCATTCTCGCCGAAAGCAGGCCATTTTATCAAATTAAACATGGCAAATTGCAGCATTTCGCGCTGTTTATGCCACGCCAGGCGGCGCGCGCGGGCATTTTCCGCCGTGCCATCTTCATCTTCCCTTAATCTTTGCCTACTACTATGGCAAGCGCCGTGTGCCACCGTTGCAGCGAAGATTGCAAATTGGAAAGGTTGTTGCTTTTCAGTCGCTCTTTTCTGTCATTTATGGCATGCTTACGCCCTTGGCCGCAGCGCCCATCCGCACAGCGCGCGCACCGATCAACCGACACGAACAGCTCTCACATCGCCATGAAACTCCATGCCAGCAGTACCCAACAATACCAAACCGTCACAGGCTACGATGAAAATGGCGTGGAGATCAATGCCCAGCCCTACCACTATAGCCTGATCGTCATGCCGGAAGCGCCGCCGCGCGCCTGGGAAGTGGCCAGTTTCGAGCAGCTGAGCGAAGCGCATTTCGCGCAAATCCTCGAGGACGCGCCCGACGTGGTGATCCTCGGCACGGGCGAACGCCAGCGCTTCGTGCATCCGAAGCTGACGGCCGCGCTGACCATGCGCCGCATCGGCGTCGAATGCATGGATAGCCAGGCCGCCTGCCGTACCTACAATATCCTCATGGGTGAGGGCCGCAAGGTGACCCTGGCGCTGATCCTGGCACCGGGCGCAGGCCAGGCCAAATGAAAATCAATGTGAACGAACTGCACGCCTCGCGCGTGCTGATGTGGTCCTTGCTGGGCATCTTCATCGTCGTGACCCTGTATGCGCTGGGCATCCGCACCCTGGTGCCGCCCGACGAAGGGCGCTACGCCGAGATGGCGCGCGAAATGTTCGTCACGGGCGACTGGATCACCACGCGCCTGAACGGCATCAAATACTTTGAAAAGCCGCCGCTGCAAACCTGGATGAACGCGCTCACTTTCGCCGCCTTCGGCCTGGGTGAATGGCAGGCACGGCTGTGGACGGGCCTGTGCGGCATCATCGGCGTCTGCATGACGGCGTATGCCGGCAAGCGCGTCTTCGGTCCGCGCGTGGGCCTGTATGCCGGCCTGGTGCTGGCATCGAGCCTGTTCTGGCTCGCTTCGGGGCAGATCAATTCGCTGGACATGGGTCTGTCGGGCATGATGACGGTTACCCTGGCCAGCCTGCTGGTGGCCCAGCGCGACGAGGCAAGCGAAACCGAGCGGCGCAACTGGATGCTGGTGTGCTGGGCAGGCATGGCGCTGGCCGTGCTGTCCAAGGGCCTGATCGGCATCGTGCTGCCTGGTGGCGTGCTGGTGCTGTACTCGCTGTGCGCACGCGACTGGCGCATCTGGACCCGCTTGCACCTGGTCAAGGGCTTGCTGCTGTTCTTCGCCATCGCCACGCCGTGGTTCGTGCTGGTGGCACAGCGCAATCCCGAACAGCCATATTTCTTCTTTGTCCACGAGCACTTCCAGCGCTTCCTGATGAAGGGCCACAAGCGCGAAGGCGCCTGGTACTATTTCCTGATCCTCCTCATTCCGGGCATCCTGCCGTGGCTGGGCGTGCTGCCGCAAAGCCTGGCGGCCGCCTTCAAGCGCCAGGAAGGCGCCTTCCAGCCGCGCCTGATGCTGCTGATCTGGGCCGTGTTCATTTTCTTTTTCTTCAGCTATTCCACCTCGAAGCTGCCCGGCTACATCGTGCCCGTCTTCCCGGCCCTGGCGCTGCTGATCGCGCTGTTCCTGGAATCGGCCTCGCGGCGCCAGCGCATGCTGGCCGCCAGCCTGCTGTGCGTGCTGGGTGCGGCCATCCTGATCGGCGGTCCGATCGCCTTCGGCAAGGCCAGCGCGCGCGATCCCGCCGCCCTGATCGCCCTGAAAGGCTATCAGCCTTGGCTGATGGCGGCCGGTTTCTTCGCCCTGGCCGGCGGCGCGCTGGCCCTGCTGCATGCGCGCCAGCTGCGCCGCGACATGACCGTGCTGACCATCGCCGGCGCCGGCTTCCTGGCGACCCACTGCATCCTGGCCGGCTCCGAGCTGTATGGCCAGAACCGCGCGGGTACCGATCTGCTGCCGCAGATCCAGGCCGAGCTGACGGCCGATACCAAGCTCTATTCGGTAGGCATCTATGAACAGTCGCTGACCTATTATTTGCAGCGGCCCGTGATCCTCGTCGCTTACTGGGATGAGTTTACGTTTGGCCTGAAACAGCAGCCGGAACTGTCCATGCCGACCATCGAGCCTTTCATCACGCAATGGACCGACGATGCCAACGCCGGCGTGCGCGACATGGCCATTATCAGCCTGGACCGGTACAAGGAACTGCAGCAACGTGGCGTTCCCATGCGTGTAGTGGCCGAGGATGCCCGCCGCATGGTAATTGCCAATAAGTAAGAGAGAAAAGTAAGAGAGAATCGTACAACAGGACGCGCGCCACGCTGGCGGCGTCCGCCGGCGCGCCTGCCCCGCCCCCGCATCAGCGAAGCAAGTCCCCGCTGAAACGGCTGCGCCGTCACATTAACGTTTTAAAATAGTCATGCCAGCCTGCGGCCATTGTTACCGCCGGCGGCTGCCGCGACGCCGATACACCGATACACATTTACCCAAGAACAAGACGAGCGACCCATGACCTCTGCCCTGCCCTTTTTGCCTTTTTCCAAACCCACCATCGACGAGGCAACCATCGCCGCCGTCGGCGAGGTGCTGCGCTCAGGCTGGATCACCAGCGGCCCGAAAGTGCAGGCCTTTGAAGCCCAGCTGTCCGAATACTTTGGCGGACGCCCCGTGCGCACCTTCAATTCGGGCACCTGCACCATGGAAATCGCACTGCGCATCGCTGGCATCGGGCCAGGCGACGAAGTCATCACCACGCCCGTGTCGTGGGTAGCGACGGCGAATGTCATCATCGAAGTGGGCGCGACGCCCGTGTTCGCCGATATCGATCCCGTCACCCGGAATATCGACCTCGACAAGCTGGAAGCGGCCATCACGCCCCGCACAAAAGCCATCATCCCCGTCTACCTGTCGGGCTTGCCCGTCGACATGGACCGCCTGTATGCGATTGCCGACAAGTACAAGCTGCGCGTCGTGGAAGACGCGGCGCAGGCCTTCGGCTCCGAGTGGAAAGGCAAGCGCATCGGTTCGTTCGGCGACTTCGTCTCGTTCAGCTTCCAGGCCAACAAGAACATCACCACGGGCGAAGGCGGCGCGCTGGTGCTGAACAACCTGGAAGAGGCGCGGCTGGCCGAGAAATACCGTCTGCAGGGCGTCACGCGCAGCGGCGTCGACGGCATCGATGTCGACGTGCTGGGCGGCAAGTACAACATGAGCGACATCATGGCCGCCATCGGCCTGGGCCAGTTTGCCAATATCGACGCGATCACGGCCCACCGCCGCGCGCTGGCGCGCCATTACTTTGCGCAGTTCGGCAGCGACTTCGAGGCGGCCAGCGGCGCCCAGCTGCCCGTGCAGGACTTTGACAACAGCAACTGGCATTTGTTCCAGATCATCCTGCCCGATCAGGGCCCCGGCACGCGCGCCGCCTTCATGCAGGCCATGGCGCAGCAAAACGTGGGAACGGGCTATCATTACGCACCGATCCACCTGTTTACCATGTACCGCGAACGCGGCTTTACCGAAGGCATGTTCCCCGTCTCGGAAAAGATCGGCCGCCTGACCGTGACCTTGCCCATGTTCTACGCCATGACCACACAGGACGTGGAACGCGCCGTCGCCACCGTCAAATCCATTCTCATCAAGTGAGCAGCGCGCCGATGAAACCTGAACTGTCCATTATCATTCCAATCTACAACGAGCAGGATGGCCTGGCCAGCCTGTTCGCCCGTCTGTATCCGGCACTCGATGCCTTGCAGACGAGCTACGAGATTATCTTCATCAACGACGGCAGCCGCGACAACTCGGTCGCCATCCTGGCCGAACAGTTCCGCCAGCGCCCCGACGTCACGCGCGTGGTCCTCTTCAACGGCAACTATGGCCAGCACATGGCCATCCTGGCCGGCTTCGAGGCATCGCGCGGCGAGATCATGGTGACGCTCGACGCCGACCTGCAAAACCCGCCCGAGGAAATCGGCAACCTGGTGGCGAAGATGCGTGAAGGCTACGATTACGTGGGCTCGATCCGGCGCAAGCGGCAAGATTCCGCCTGGCGCACGCTGGCATCGAAGTTGATGAACCGCTTGCGCGAGCGCATTACCAATATCAAGATCACCGACCAGGGCAACATGCTGCGCGCGTATGGCCGCAACGTGATCGACCTGGTCAACCAGTGCGCGGAAGTCAACACCTTCGTGCCGGCGCTGGCCTACACCTTCGCCCGCAAGCCGACGGAAATTACCGTCGAGCACGAGGAACGCTCGGCCGGCGAGTCGAAATACTCGCTGTACAGCCTGATCCGCCTGAATTTCGACCTGGTGACGGGCTTTTCGCTGATCCCGCTGCAAATCTTCTCGATGCTGGGCATGCTGCTGTCATTCAGTTCGGCCGTGCTGGTGATCTATCTGCTGGCGCGCCGCTTCCTGTTCGGCGCCGAGGCGCAAGGCGTGTTTACGCTGTTTGCCATCGCCTTCTTCTTCATGGGCGTGATCCTGTTCGGCATCGGCCTGGTGGGCGAGTACGTGGGCCGCATCTTCCAGCAAGTGCGCGCCCGTCCCCGCTACGTGGTGCAAACCATCTTGCAGGACGGCATGGCCCAGGCGCAAGCGGAAGCAGAACCGCACGTGCGCCTGGAAAAGCGCCAGGTGGCCCGCTGATGGCCGCGCCACGCGCCGTCGTCTTCGGCTACCACAACGTCGGCGTGCGCTGCATCAAGGTGCTGCTGGCAGGCGGCGTCGATATCGCCCTGGTCGTCACGCACGAAGACAGCCCCACGGAAAACCTGTGGTTCGAATCCGTCGCCAGCCTGTGCCGCGATGAAGGCATCCCGTACATCACGCCGGGCGACGCCCGTTCGCCCGAACTGCTGGCGCAGGTGCAGGCGGCCCGGCCGGACATGCTGTTCAGTTTTTACTACCGCCACATGCTGCCGGCTAGCATCCTGGAAGTCGCTCCCGCCTACAATATGCACGGTTCGCTGCTGCCGCAATTCCGCGGCCGCGCGCCCGTCAACTGGGCCGTGCTGCATGGCGCCACGCAGACGGGCGCCACCCTGCACGAGATGACGGTCAAGCCGGACGCAGGCGCCATCGTGGCGCAGACGGCCGTGCCCATCCTGCCCGACGACACGGCCTTTGAAGTCTTCGGCAAGGTCACCGTGGCGGCGGAGCAAACCCTGTGGGGCGTGCTGCCCGCCTTGCTGGAAGGCACGGCGCCACGCCAGCTCAACGATTTGCGCCAGGGCGGCTACTTTGGCGGACGCACGCCGGAAGACGGCCGCATCGACTGGACATTACCGGCGCAGCAAGTCTACAACCTGCACCGGGCCGTCGCGCCGCCGTATCCGGGCGCATTTACCGAAGTCAACAATATCATTTACATCATCGAAAAAGCCCGTTTAAGCCCACTGCCTGCGGGAAGTTTGCCACCGGGCTTGGCGGTAGTGGATAATTGCATCTTTGGCGTCTGCGGAGACGGCCGTATGCTGGCCATTTCCGCGCTGAGGGCTGCCGGGGAGCCGATTTCGGCTCAGCAACTGCAAGCGAGTCTGACCACCCACGTCAGCACACACTGATATCACTCAAGAGAATCTCACATGAAAAAAGTCCTCATCTTAGGCGTCAACGGCTTCATCGGCCACCACCTGTCCAAGCGCATCCTGGAAACCACCGACTGGCATGTCTACGGCATGGACATGAACACGGACCGCATCAGCGAATTGCTGGAAGACGACAACTACAAGTCGCGCATGCATTTCTTCGAAGGCGACATCACGATCAACAAGGAATGGGTCGAGTACCACGTCAAGAAATGCGACGTGATCCTGCCCCTGGTGGCCATCGCCACGCCATCGACCTACGTCAAGCAGCCGCTGCGCGTATTCGAACTGGACTTCGAAGCCAACCTGCCGATCGTCCGCTCGGCCGCCAAGTACGGCAAGCACCTGGTCTTCCCGTCGACCTCGGAAGTGTATGGCATGTGCCATGACGAGGAATTCGATCCGGAAAACTCGGAACTGATCTGCGGCCCGATCAACAAGCCGCGCTGGATCTATTCGAACGCCAAGCAGCTGATGGACCGCGTGATCTGGGGCTACGGCATGGAAGGCCTGAACTTCACCCTGTTCCGTCCATTCAACTGGATCGGCGCCGGTCTGGACTCGATCCATACGCCAAAAGAAGGTTCCTCGCGCGTGGTCACGCAATTCTTCGGCCACATCGTGCGCGGCGAAAACATCTCGCTGGTCGACGGCGGCGCGCAGAAACGCGCGTTCACCTACATCGATGACGGCATCGATGCGCTGATGCGCATCATCGCCAACAAGAACGGCATCGCCAGCGGCAAGATCTACAACATTGGCAATCCGGTCAACAATTACTCCATCCGCGACCTGGCCGGCATGATGCTGACCCTGGCCGCCGAGTACCCGGAATACGCCGAAGGCGCGAAACACGTGAAAATCGTCGAAACGACGTCGGGCGCGTACTACGGCGCCGGCTACCAGGACGTGCAGAACCGCGTGCCGAAAATCACGAATACCTGCGACGAGCTGGGCTGGGCGCCATCCACCTCCATGGCCGATTCCCTGCGCAATATTTTCGACGCCTACCGCAGCCAGGTAGCCCAAGCCAAAGCCCTGATGGATTAATGTTGAGCAAGCCGTTCCTGACCCTGAAGATCGACGTCGATACCTATCGCGGCACCCGTGTAGGCATGGGCAACCTGGTGCGCATGTTGCTGGCGCACCAGGCCAACGCCACTTTCCTGTTCTCGCTGGGCCCCGATCATACGGGTTGGGCCTTGCGGCGCGCCTTGCGGCCCGGGTTTTTCAGCAAAGTATCGCGCACCTCGGTGGTCGAGCACTACGGCTTGAAAACATTGATGTACGGCACCTTGCTGCCGGGCCCCGATATCGGCAAGCAATGCGCGGCGCAACTGCGCGCCGTGCGCGATGCCGGTTTCGAGTGCGGCATCCACACCTGGGATCACACCCTGTGGCAAGACAACGTGGCCAAGCGCAACGCCGCCTGGACCATCAACATGATGCGCAAGGCCGCCAACCGCTACGAGCAGGTGTTCGGCAGCGAGCCGCACACGCACGGCGCTGCCGGCTGGCAAATGAATGTCAGCGCCTTTGTCGAGCACGATACTGCCGGCTACCGCTACGCTTCCGATGGCCGCGCCATGCTCGACGCGCGCGGCGCCATGGCGCAGCCGGCGCAAGGCCCGCACCGCGTGCGCAATGGCAACACCATCCTGCAATGCGTGCAACTGCCCACCACCCTGCCCACCCTGGATGAATTGCTGGGCTGTGAAATCGACGGCAAACTGATCACGGTGAGCAATGTTGCCGCGCACATATTGTCGCTGACGGCGGATAATGTCCGCGATCACGTGTATACCTTGCATGCGGAACTTGAAGGACAGAAACTTGCCCCCATTTTCGAGCAACTGCTGGCTGGCTGGAAAGCCCAGGGCTACCAGTTCGCCTCGATGGGCGATTATTATGAAAAGATAAAAAATACGGACTTGCCCGTTTGCCCCATCACCTGGGATGAATTGCCAGGCCGTTCGGGACGCCTGATTGTGCAGGGCAAAGCGGCCTGAATGCTGTATTGTTGCACCTGGATGCGTTGCCAGGTTAAAAACAGCGCTGATGATCACCGTTCAGGAGAGAACCTGTGGCTGATAGCCAATCCCTCGTTAGCATACCCGACTTTACCGCCGCAATGACCAGCGGCAAGACCTTTCAGTTGCTGGGCCGTCCGGCCAAGGCCACGGTGCTGTTTTTCTATCCGAAGGACAATACCCCGGGCTGCACCACTGAAAATATCGCCTTCCGCGATGCCTATCCGCAGTTCGTTGCCGCCGGCGTGGAAATCTACGGCATCAGCCGCGATTCCCTGCGCTCGCACGAAAGCTTCAAGGCCAAGCTCGAGCTGCCGTTCGAGCTCATTTCCGACCCGGACGAAGCCGTTTGCCAGCTGTTTAACGTCATGAAGATGAAACAGATGTATGGCAAGACGGTCCGTGGTGTCGAGCGCAGCACGTTTGTGATTGACGCCCAGGGCCGATTGGTGAAAGAATGGAGAGGCGTGAAGGTCGCAACTCACGTGGAAGAAGTGCTGGAATTCGTAGCGCATCTGAAATGATCAGCTGTCCTGATCACATGCGCGTTGCCGGCTTCCAGCGAGCTTAGTTCAACCGCAGTTCAGTTCACGGTACCTATCGCCATTTTGAGTCAACGAAGCGCCTCCACCCACTGCGCCAGGCGGGCCACCAGCCCGCCGATGGCGTCCATGACCGGCCTTGCTGCCGGCCTTCCGGCAGTTATTCGTCCTGTAGCATTGTTGTTCCCCCGCATCCACCCCATGAGAAGTGCCGCCAGAAGCTGGCTGCCCATGGGCGATTCATTCCAGAAATTTTTTGATTGAGATCCTGATGCCACTGCCAAAATTACCGAGCAAGCCAGCCACCATCCTGGCCACCCAAGATTACCCAACCGCAGGCGCAGCGCGCCCGGCCACCAAAACCCCGGCAGCCAAGAAAGTGGCTGCACCGATTATTGAAGCGGCGATCGCCGAAGTTGCCAAGCCGGTCCGCAATGCGGCCACGAAGATCAAGCAAGTAGCGGCCCTGATGGTCGCCAAGCCGGCACCTGCACCAACGCCTGCACCAGCGCCAGCGCCGGCCGCTGCCGCGCCTGTTGCCAAAGCCAAGCCGGCAGCCAAGGGCAAGGTCGCGCCGATCAAGTCCGTCAAGCAAGCCGAGCAGCCACATCCGGCCAAGCACAAGGCGGTCGAAGTACAGCTCAAGTCGTCCGTCAGCCGCGCCGCCGACCAGCGCGGCCTGTCGAAACTGTTCGTGCTCGACACCAACGTGCTGATGCACGATCCATCGTCGCTGTTCCGCTTCGAGGAACACGATGTGTACCTGCCGATGATGACCCTGGAAGAGCTGGACAACCACAAGAAGGGCATGACGGAAGTGGCGCGCAACGCCCGCCAGGTGTCGCGCACCCTGGATGCCCTGATCAGCAACACGGACGACGACGCCATCGAGCACGGCATCCTGCTGTCCAAGCTGGGCAACAAGGATGCCAAGGGCCGCCTGTTCTTCCAGACGCGTTTGCAAAGCGCCGACCTGCCAGCAGGCTTGCCAGTAGGCAAGGCCGACAACCAGATCCTGGCCGTCGTGCGCTCGCTGGAAGCGGAGCAGGAAGGCCGCCCGGTGGTGCTGGTGTCGAAGGACATCAACATGCGCATCAAGGCGCGCGCCCTGGGCTTGCCGGCCGAAGACTACTTCAATGACCATGTGCTGGAAGACACGGACTTGCTGTATTCGGGCATCGTGCAGCTGCCGGACGACTTCTGGAACAAGCATGGCAAGGATATGGAGTCCTGGCAGGAAAGCAAGAACGGCTACAGCTCCACCTTCTACCGTGTGACGGGCCCGTTCATTCCATCCTTGCTGGTGAACCAGTTCATCTACCTGGAACCGAAAAACGGCGAAGCGCCGTTCTATGGCCAGGTGAAACAGATCAATGGCAAAACGGCCGTGCTGCAAACCCTGCGCGACTTCAGCCACACGAAGAACAATGTGTGGGGCGTGACGGCACGCAACCGCGAGCAGAACTTCGCCCTGAACCTGTTGATGAATCCGGAATGCGACTTCGTCACCCTGCTGGGCCAGGCCGGTACCGGCAAGACCCTGCTGGCCCTGGCCGCCGGCCTGGCGCAAGTACTGGAAACCAAGCTCTACAATGAAATCATCGTCACCCGCGTGACGGTGCCGGTAGGCGAAGACATCGGTTTCCTGCCGGGTACGGAAGAAGAAAAGATGTCGCCATGGATGGGCGCCTTCGACGACAACCTGGAAGTGCTGAACAAGTCCGACTCGGATGGCGGCGAATGGGGCCGGGCGGCAACGCAAGACCTGATCCGCTCGCGCATCAAGATCAAGTCGCTCAACTTCATGCGCGGCCGCACGTTCGTGAACAAGTTCCTCATCATCGATGAAGCGCAGAACTTAACGCCGAAGCAAGTCAAGACCCTCGTCACGCGCGCCGGTCCCGGCACGAAGATCCTGTGCCTGGGCAACATCGCCCAGATCGACACGCCGTACCTGACGGAAGGCTCCAGCGGCCTGACCTATGTGGTCGACCGCTTCAAGGGCTGGTCGCATAGCGGCCACGTCACCTTGGCCCGCGGCGAGCGTTCGCGCCTGGCCGACCACGCCAGCGAAGTGCTGTAAGTCGCATCCGCGCGGCTGAACCGCCGCGTGCAGTATCGAAAGCCCCGCCTGCAGCGATGCCGGCGGGGCTTTTTTCATGTGCGCGCGTTTTCCTCGCGGCATGTTCTAATACCGCTCTTTTTTCCAGGACACCTAGCCCGATGCATCCCGCCTTCCAGTTGCTGCTCTGCCTGATCCTCTTCATGCTCATCCACATTTCCGTCATGGCCATCTGCGCCCGCGCATTCGGCATCACCGTGCGCAGCATCAGCTACGGCGTGGGCCCGACCCTGCTGGCCGTGGGGAAAGTCCACTTCAAGCTGCTGCCGCTGGCCGGCAATGTGGTGCTGAAGGATACGCGCGAGGAAACCTTGTACGTTGACGCCCCCTGCCTTGACGCCTACAACTTCCAGCCCCTGTGGAAACAGGTGCTGCTGCCGCTGAGCGGCGTGTCCGTGCTGCTGGCCTTGTCGCTGGGGATCCTGGGGGCGCAAGGCTGGCAAGCTTTCGCCGCTGCCTTCGGACAGATCATCCACGGCGCGCTGGCGCCGTTGTCGACGGCGCAGGCATTGCTGGATGCCGGCGAATCGTATGCGCGCACGCACGGTTTTGCGCTGGTGTTCGCCGTGCTGTCATTGAAGCTGTGCGCGTTCAACCTGCTGCCGTTTGCCGGCTTGAACGGCGGACAGGCGCTGCTGGCCATCGCGCGCGGCGGCAAGCCGTACGTAGCGTGGGAAGAAAATGCGATGAAGTGGCTGCTGCTGCCGGGGCTGGCGGTTTTGCTGGCGTGGCTGCTGGCGTTCGGCTGGCATGCCTGGAAAAGCATGGCAGCCTAGGCTGCTGGCGCTATTATTTTTTGGACACTTGTCGTATGCTCGCAGCATCGTCTTGACGCCCCCGGCAAAGGAGCTGGCATTTTCTCGTTCGACACCTGCGGCAAACGCCTGGCCCTGTGGGCCATTCGCGCCTACCAGCGCTACCTGTCGCCCTACAAGGGGTTTTCCTGCGCCTACCGCGTGCTGACGGGGCGCGACAGCTGTTCCGCCTACGGCTACAAGGTCATCGCGCGCCATGGCTTGCGCGCAGGCTTGCCCTTGTTGCAGCGCCGCTTGCGCGCCTGCGGCGAGCGGCATCGCCAGTATCGCGCACTGCAGCCGCAGGAACGGCGTAGCAGCAGACATCTGGCCCAGGCGGGATTTTGCGATTGCGACATCCCGACGCCGGACTGCCATCATTGCTCCTGTACCCCTTGCGACTTGCTCGATTGCGACTGGCCCAGACGAAAAAAGAAACAGTGACTTCAGTAGTTATATAAACTTTCATTACAAATGAAATATTCATTCATGAAATGAATAACACCCATTATCACTGTGAATTGGCTGGAAAAGAGTCTGCGGCCTATACTCAAGCCGTCTCCTCTACTCTGCCTCCCATGTACACCCTGCTCAGCCCGCATACCTCGCGGGCTTTTTGTTCCCGGCCATTGCCATTCTGTCTTACCCCTTTTAACGATCACCGAGCCCGCGTTTCGCCGCTAACCCATCCCACTCCAGGGAGCCCGTCATGATCGTGCGCGAGCGTCCTTCGGCGCTACGGCTGTTCCTGGTGGTACGCGGCTCCGTCCTGCCGCGCATCCGCACCACGCTGATCGTCAACACCCTGATCGCCACCCTCGTCACCTGGTGCCACGGCACCCTGTTCGACCACAAGGTCATCCTTACCACCATTCCGTTTACCCTGATCGGCTTGCCGCTGGCCATCTTCCTGGGCTTTCGCAACACGGCCGCCTACGACCGCTACTGGGAAGCGCGCAAGCTGTGGGGCGAAC
>RCUS01001206.1_pt1 | contig 14013 bp, 11 predicted proteins | sample 2166221 | NCBI WGS metagenome assembly RCUS01 (sample SAMN09932758, study PRJNA488358) | compost metagenome | isolation source: compost soil in cyclohexanecarboxylic | place: Germany: Experimental Botanical Garden | reverse complement strand
CGGATTACGCTGCGCTAATCCGGCCTACAATTCATCCAGAGAATACAGCCTGCGGTGTTCGCGGATCGCGTAGCGGTCCGTCATACCGGCGATGTAGTCGGCGATCTTGCGCGCCTGCTTCGTCACGTCATCACCATTGATCTGATAATCGGGCGGCAGCAGGGCCGGTTCGGCCATGAAGCTGTCATACAGTTCGCGCACGATGCGGCTGGCCTTTACGCGCATGCGGTTGACCTGGTAGTGGCGGTACAGGTTCGCGCGTAAAAAGCGTTTCAGATCCGTGGCATCCTTGCGCATGGCGTCCGAAAAAAGGATCAGCGGGGCACTGGCGCGCACTTCGTTGACATCGCGCGGGGCGGCGTCGGCGAGCAGCTGCGTCGAGGTGACGATCAGGTCGTCGGCCAGGGCCGTGATCAGGCGGCGCAGGGTTTCGTAGATGGCGCGCCGGCCCGACAGGCCGGGAAACGCCTGCTGAACGTCGCGCCACAGGCGGCCAAAGAACTCGACTTCTTCCAGCTGGGCGATGGTGATCAGGCCGGAACGCAGGCCATCGTCGATATCGTGGCTGTTGTAGGCGATTTCGTCGGCCAGGTTGGTCAGCTGCGCTTCCAGCGTCGGCTGCGTACGGTCGATGAAGCGCTGGGCCACGGGTCCCAGTTCGCGCGCGTGCGCCAAGGAGCAGTGTTTCAGGATGCCTTCGCGCGTCTCGAACATCAGGTTCAGGCCGTCGAAAGCGCCGTAGTGCTCTTCCAGCGTATCGACCACGCGCAGGCTTTGCAGGTTGTGCTCGAAGCCGCCGTGCTCGCGCATGCATTCATTGAGCACGTCCTGGCCCACGTGGCCGAACGGCGTGTGGCCCAGGTCATGCGCCAGCGCGATGGCTTCCACCAGGTCTTCGTTCAAACGCAGGTTGCGCGCGATCGAACGCCCCACCTGCGCCACTTCCAGGCTGTGCGTCAGGCGCGTGCGGAACAAATCTCCCTCGTGGTTGAGGAAGACCTGGGTCTTGTATTCGAGGCGGCGGAAGGCCGAGGAATGGATGATGCGGTCGCGGTCGCGCTGGAACTGGCTGCGCGACGCGTGTGCCGCTTCATCAAAGCGACGTCCCTGGCCCTGTGCCGAGTGGGCCGCGTAGGGGGCAAGGAAGTCTTCGGGCGTCATGGCTATTGCACTCCGGCGGCCAGGGTGGCCAGCACCAGTTCGTGCGGCGCGGCCGTGATGCATGGGCTGCCCAACGGTTTCAAGAGGATGAACTTGATGGCGCCGCCCTCATTCTTCTTGTCCACTTCCATCAGCTCCAGCCAGCGCGCCACGCCAAGGTCCGGCGCTTTCACGGGCAGGCCGGCGGCGGCCACCAGCGCGCGCACGCGCTCGACGGCAGCCTGGTCGATATAGCCCATGCGGCAAGACAGGTCGGCCGCCATCACCATGCCACAGCCGACGGCTTCGCCGTGCAGCCAGTGGCCATAGCCAAGGCCGGCCTCGATGGCGTGGCCGAAGGTGTGACCGAAATTCAGGATGGCACGCAAGCCGCCTTCGCGCTCGTCCTGGCGCACCACGTCAGCCTTGATTTCGCACGAGCGGGCGATCGCATACGCGAGCGCGCCCTTGTCGCGCGCCATCAGCTTGGGCATGTTCGCCTCGATCCAGTCGAAGAAGGCAGCGTCGATGATGGCGCCATGCTTGATCACTTCGGCCAGGCCGGCCGACAGCTCGCGCGCCGGCAGGGTTTCCAGGGTCGAGGTGTCGGCGATCACGGCGCGCGGCTGATAGAAGGCGCCGATCATGTTCTTGCCCAGCGGGTGGTTGATGCCCGTCTTGCCGCCGACGGAGGAATCGACCTGCGCCAGCAGCGTGGTGGGCACCTGCACGAAGCCGATGCCGCGCATGTAGCTCGCTGCCGCATAGCCGGTCAGGTCGCCGATCACGCCGCCGCCCAGCGCCACCAGGGTGGTCTTGCGGTCGCATTTATTGGCCAGCAGCGCGTCGAAGATCTGCATCAGGCTGGCCCAGTTTTTATATTCTTCGCCGTCCGGCAGGACGATGCTGATCACTTCGCGGCCATCGCTGGCCAGCGCCGCCTGCAGGCGGCCCAGGTACAGCGGGGCGACCGTGGTATTGGTGACGATGGCCACCTTGTGGCCGCTGATATGGCGCAGCAGCGCATCGGCGTCGGCCAGCAGGCCGGGACCGATGGCGATCGGGTAGCTGCGTTCGTCGAGGTCTACGCTCAACAACATTTTGGATTGCTCGTTCATCGAAGGCTCTGCATGAATGACGCAGTTGGGCGAGGCCTCGCATTCGAGGCTGGCCAGCTGCATCAGGATAGTCTGAACCATCGATTGTACGTTAGGACGGCCCGTGTCGATCACAATGTCGGCCACGTCCATGTAATGGGGTTCGCGCTGCGCCGTCAATTCTTCCAGCTTCCTGCGCGGGTCGGCCGTCTGCAGCAGGGGGCGGTTCTTGTCATGGCTGGTGCGCGTGAGGATGTTGCTGACGCTGGCGCGCAGGTACACCACCGTGCCCCGCTCCTTCAGGTAGGCGCGGCTGTCGGCATTGAGAATGGCGCCGCCGCCGGTGGCCATGACGATGCCTTGCTGGGCGCTCAGGTCGCGGATGACCTCTGCCTCGCGCCGGCGAAAGCTCGCTTCCCCCTCGATTTCAAAGATCCACGGGATGGTCGCTCCCGTGCGTGCCTCGATTTCGTGGTCGGAATCGACAAAGCGCAAGCCCAGCTTGCGGGCCAGGATGCGCCCGATCGTGGTTTTGCCTGCGCCCATGAGGCCGACAAGAAAGATATTACTGTTAGAAATTTCGGACACTATTTGCATTTCACTCAGGCGACAACCCTGTCTTGCTGCTGTCGCCCTGTGGCTCCATTATTGGCATGTGAACGTCAGTTTAAACGGATAGCTGGTAGTTAGTAAATGTGGCGTGGTGATATTGACATTGAATGTCGCCACACCGGCAGCACATGCCTGACCCGACGGACTGGTGATCGTGACGAGATGGCTCGTCCCCTGATACATGGGCGGCAGGCTGGAAGCGCTGGGGAAGGTCTTTTGCACGGTCGCTGGCGAAACACCGCCATTCGTGGCACGCACGATATTGGCAACTTCCACAATTGTTCCGCTTGGCATCGGATTATTGTTGACATCATTGATCTGCAACGTAAAGACTTCCGGCACATTCCAGCTCACGACGCCCAGGTCCGTCACCGCATCCGTGCGCAAGGAGGCGCCGCCGCCATTCAGGAAAGCCGTGGCCGGACGGCTACCGCTGATAAAGAAATTGATTTTGGCAAAGATAGGGACGGCACTGCCATCGCTGGTGCTGGCACAGATCGTGCCGACGCCAGGACGGGTGCTGTCACTGCTGCCGAGCGGACCGTTGCAGACGGTGGCCGGCGTATTCGGTGTCGGTACGCGTGGCTCCTGGGCGCGGAAGTCCACCGAGCAAGCGCCGTTGACTGAGTTGCAGCCGCCCTTGCTTGCGCTGCCCACCACGCCCACGTTGCTCTGGAACGCAACGGGCGTGCCATCGGCCACAGGATTGCCAAACTTGTCACCCATGGCAACCGTCACGGAAGCGGAAATCGCGCTGCCGTTGGCATCGACGTTCAAGCCTTCGACGTTGCTGTCACTGATGGCCAGCGAGAACGCTTTCTGCACTGGCGTTCCCGTCGAGACAACGATGGAGTCCGACAAGGTCGACACGCCCTTGCCGTCGAGCGTGGCGCGGATACGGAAAGACAACGGGGTGGAGCGGGAACTGACGCTGGTGGTCACCTCACCATTGGCATCGGTGGTGCCGGACACGGGATTGAGGTCAACTTCCGCATTCGGATCCGCCTTCGAGAACGACACCTTCAAGCCCGGCAAGGGATTATTGAAGGTATCGAACACACGGAATTTCAAGCTGGCCGTTTCGCTGCGCAAGAGTCCACCCTCGCCTTTGATGACGATGGATTTGTCTGCCGGCAAAGCTGAATAGAACTGGATCGATGCCGCTTGTGGCGCCGCAATTTGTAGCACTGCGCTGCGGCTGCCCGAGACACCACTGGCAGTAGCCGAGATCACATCGTTGACGCCACAACCAAGATCGCGGTAGACCGCACGCGCGCTGCCGTTGGCCGTTTGCACCACGGAGGCAAAGGTGGCCTTGCCGGCTGCCACGCAGGAAGAAGTAAAATTCACCGCCAGGCTCTGATCCGTATATTTCACGCTGCCAGACAGCACGTCCAGCGCAACCTGAGTCGAGCCATACGCCTCCAGCGCAGGCGATTCAAAGACGATATTGCCAAATGCCAGGGTTGTTGCACCCACGATATAATTAATGGCGCTGGTCGAGGTCGTGCCATTCATGACGACGGCCGCGGTCAAGGTACCCGCGCCGCCCACTGCCAGGCTGACAGGCCGCAGGATCACGCGCGCCTCGCCCTTGGCATCGCTCAGGGTCGTGCCGGCCGAAGGCGACATGATCGCCAGCGCATTGTCCGTTGCGAACACCACCAAAGCATCCGGCAACGGCTTGCCGTCCTGGTCCTTGATGGTGGCCACCGCCGTCAAGGGGGCGGAACTCGACAAGGCGTTGCTGGCGCTGCCGGAAGCTGTCAGCAAGGCGACGCCGATGCTCGCTTTCGAAGTCACGGTGGAAGAAATCTGGTAGTTGGCTTCGCCGCTGATGGTAGCCGTGGCAGTGGTCACGCTGGCTGTCACCTTGCCCGCACCGCTGGCAGCGTTACTGGCAGGGCGCATGGTCACGCTGGCGATGCCCTTGGCATCGGTCAGGGCGGTACCGGGCACCAGCGTGGCCAGCGAGGCATCCACGCCGAATGCCACCAGTGCATTGGCGACGCCTGCGCCATTTTTGTCGAGCACTTGCGCCCGGACAGTCAAGGGAGCGTTGGCGCTGACGGTATTGCTGGGCTGTCCATTCGCATTGAGCAAACTGACGCCGACCGTTGCGGCCACCCCGCCCGTCGCGCCGCCACTGCCGCCGCCGTCCAGGGTGGGATCGCCGCCACCGCCGCCACATGCGGCCAGCAAGGCGCCCAGCGCCAGCAAGGCCAGCCAATTCGATACCCTACTCCAACAAGTGTTGCCAAATGAAAAATTCCGCATAGTCGCCATCAGTCCGCTTTCGTCTGCATTGTTACTTAAACGTAAAGATGTGACATTAACGTGTTGCTGGCCGATCTGCCACTATTTTCGGCGTAATGAACACCATCAGTTCGGTTTTTTCTTGACTGCGGCCCGTACTGCGAAAAAAAACACCGAGCACGGGGATGTCGCCCAGCAATGGCACCTTGCTGTCCGTACCCCGTTCGGACTGCTGATAAATACCGCCCAGCACCACCGTGCCGCCATCTTCCACCATCACCTGCGTGCGCACGTGCTTGGTGTCGATGGCAAAGCCGGAACGCGTTTCCTGGCCCACGCTATCCTTGTTGACATCCACTTCCAGCACCACGTTGCCGTCGGGCGTGATCTGCGGCGTCACTTCCAGGCGCAGATTGGCCTTGCGAAAAGTGATCGAGGTGGCGCCGCTGCTGGTGGCCACCTGGTAGGGCAATTCAATGCCTTGCTCGATCAGCGCCAGCACCTTGTCCGCCGTCACCACGCGGGGACTGGAAATGATCTTGCCCTTGCCGTCCGCTTCCAGCGCGGACAGTTCCAGGTTTAAAAACCGGTTGGCGGCCGCCGAAAACAGGCTCAGGGCGAAACTGGCCGGCTGCAAGCCATTGATGCTGGCGGCCGGCAAGTTGACGAATTGCGAGTTCGGCACGAAGGCGCCGGCACCGGCCACCGCCTGCCCCGTCGCCTCGCCCACGCCCTGGTAGCTGCCGCCGACGGCCGCGCGGCGCCCGCTGCCACCGAGGGAAAAACCGGGCAGCTGGCCCGCCGCCAGGCGCTGGTCCGTAAAACCCAGGCGCGCGCCCAGGTTGCGGCTGAAACTGTCGTTCGCCTCGACGATGCGCGCCTCGATCATGACTTGCCGCGTGGCGATATCCGTCCTGGCGATCAGCAGGCGGATCTGCTCCAGGCGCGCCGGCACGTCGCTGACGAACAGCTGGTTCGTGCGCGGCTCGATCAGCACGCTGCCACGCCGCGACAGCAGCCGGCTGCGCCCCTCGCCCGCATCGAGGCCAAATACCGTGCGGAACGCTTCGGCCTTCTGGTAATTGAGCTGGAAGATGGCCGACTGCAGCGGTTCCAGCTCCGCGATCTGCGCGCGCGTTTCGAGCTCCAGCTTTTCGCGCGCGAGGATTTCCTCGCGCGGCGCAACCCACAGCACATTGCCCGTGCGCCGCATGTCCAGGCCCTTCGCTTGCAGCACGACATCGAGCGCCTGGTCCCACGGCATGTCGCGCAGGCGCATGGTCAGGGTGCCCGTCACGCTGTCGCTGGCGATGATGTTGTGGCCCGATACATCGGCCAGGATGTGCAGGGCGGCGCGCACCGTCACGCTCTGGAAATCCACGGAAATTTTCTCGCCGGCATACAGGCGCGGTGCCGGCCCCGGCACTACCGCCGCGTCCTGGGCCATGGCAAAGCCCTGCAGCAAGACCAGGCACAGCCATCCCCAAGGCTTCATGGCGCCTCCTCCGCTGGTGCATCCTGCGGCGCGCTGGCCCTGGCGGCGGCACCCGATTTTTGCAGCGCCAGGCTGCCGCGCCGTTCGCGCCAGCCACCGCCCGGTTCGCGCAGCACTTCCCGGTACTCGAGCGCCTGCTCGCTGACCTGCGTCACGCGGCCATGGTCCGGTCCCAGATACTGGCCGGCGGCCACGCGGTACACGCGCTCGCCGGCCAGCAACAGCGCGCTCAGGCGCCCATCTTGCCGCACGCTGCCCACCATGCGCATGGCAGGCACGGCCACGCTTTCCAGCGCTTCGCGGGGACGGCGCAGGTCGGGCGCGGCCGCCCCACCCTGCTGCTGCCCAGCCTGTGCCACGGGCAAGGCGCCGAACGGGTCGGCAAAGCCGGCGGCCTCGTAGGGCGGCACGTCCACGTCGACGAGCGGCTGCCAGGCCAGCGCCGCCGGTACTGGGGCTGGCGCCGCTGGCTTCGGCGCCAGTGCCGCTTGCGCCGCCCGCTCTTGCGCGTCGGGCAAGCGGTAGGCGTGCAGCACGGCATCCAGGGTCAGCAGGCGATCCTTGCCGGCGGTCAAAACCAGCTCATGCACGGTGACGATGCGCGGCAAGCGCGCCAGGTCGGCCAGCAAGGCGCCCATGGCGTGATAGCCGCCGCGCAGCTGGATGGCGATCGGCAAGGCGACGTAATGCCCCTGCGGCCGGGCGGCACCGGGCTTGAAGAGGGAAAACTGCACGCCGCGCGCCTGGCCTGCCGCATTAATGTCACTCAATAGTGCCGCCATCGCCTGCTGGTCGGGCAGCTGCTGCTCCAGGCGGGCAAGTTCGGCGCCCGCCTGGCGCTGCTGCAAGCGCCATTGCGGCAACTGCCCCACCCTCGCTTGCGCCAGGAGCAGGCCGGCGCGCAGGCGGGCCTCTTCCCCCTGCGCCACCTGCACGGCGGCAACCAGCCCATCGAGCCACGCCAGGTACAGCAGGGCGGCCATCAGCACCCCGGCCAGGGTGGCGCAGGCAAACCGCACGCGCAGCGGCCACTGCGACGCCGTCTTCAAGCTCAGCATGTTCTGTCTCCTCGGGATCAGGGTCGCGGCGCCGGCGCGGCACCGCTTGCCAACGCCAGCCGCACCGTCCACGCCACCGCGCCGCCTGCCGTGGCGCCTGCCGCATCGCGCACTTCCAGCAATTCCGGCCGCGACCACGGTGCCGCCTCTTCCAGCGCCAGCAGCAGCGCCGCCACTTGCTCCTGCGACACAGCATGCCCCTGCAGCCGCACCATCGCCGCTTCCTCGCGCACGCTGTGCAGGGCGACGCCGGCCGGCATCGCCCGCGCCAGCAGCGCCAGCATGCGCACCCAGGCAGGACGCTGCGCTTGCAACCCGGCAATCGCTTGCTGGCGCAGCAGCAGCGCGGCCGTGTCGCGCCGCACCTGCTGGCCCGTGGCCAGCACGGTTTCCGCCTGCCGCATGGCGCGCCGCGCTGCGTCCTGGCGCTGCAGGTGCTTATCCAGGCGGTGCTGCAACCAGGCGCCCGCCAGCGCGCTCAACAGCAGTCCCAGCAAGGCGCCGCCGGCCAGCAGCCACAGCAGTGCCTGTGTGCGCCGGCGCCGCGCCGCATGGCGGTGCGGCAAGAGATTGATGCGCGCCAGCTGCGCCGCGGCCTTCATCGGGCGAAGCGGTGCAAGGCCAGGCCCCAGGCCACCTGGTACGCCTGGCCAGCGGGCATGGCTTGCCAGCCACCCTGCATAAGGGCCGCCTGCCGCGCCAGCGCCTCGCTATCCATGATGACGGCCTGCAAGCCCGCCGCCTTGACCACATCGAGACGGCACTGCACGCTGGCGCGCCGCGCCGCCACCAGCAGCACGTCGATCTCGCCGGCTTCCTTGTCAAGCCGGTTCTGCAGGGCGGGGGCAGGCCCGAGCACGAAAAAATCCAGGCGCGCATCTTCCAGCGCAAACGGCATGTATTGCGCCGCCTCCAGTTCCACCAGGATTTCCAGTTGCTCGTCAGGCAAGCCCGCCGGCAAGCGGATCGCGTGCGTGATCAGCGCCGTGGCCGGCATGGCCAGCGCCACCCTGGTGCAGCCGCTGCCGCTGTTCAGGCAAGCCTGGCGGATGGCCGCCGCCAGGCCGGTCTTGTCCTCGACATTTCCCTCAAGCATCATTCCCTGCGGCAGCACGGCTGTGCCGCAATGACGGCACGCCACGGTGCCGCGCCGGCGTCCCAGTTCGACCACGCGCACGGCATCGTCCGCCATGTCGAGGCCAAGCAGGCCGATGCCAAGAAAGTTGGGTATGGATATCTTTTTCATGGGGATATGCCGCCCAAGGAAAAGGCTGCGGCCATCCGAAATCCTAGCCCCCGCGCCGGGCCCTTGTATACGGATTTCACGCCCGCGCTTGCGGCACCCTGCCCTTATCTGGCCCTGCCGTGATCTGGCGCAGAATAATTGTTACCAAATCCTGGTTGCCAGCAGGCTCAGACACGCTTATATAGAGTAGCGGCAACGCACGCCTGTCCTCCAGGCCAGCGCCCAGCCGTGCGGCGGCCCCGGCAAGCTCGCTTATAATTGAGCGGCATAAATTTACTGAAAGACACGATACGCATGACATCTTCATCCCCCGCCGGCAACGCTGGCTCGAAACCGCCCAAGAAGGGCAGCAAACCCAAACGCTTCCTGCTGATGGCCCTGGCATCGTTCCTGGGCCTGGGCGTCGTCGGCGTATTGCTGGTGGTATTCGGCCTGGCCATGGCGTATCCGAACCTGCCGGCGCTCGATACCCTGACCGATTACAAGCCGAAGATGCCACTGCGCATTTTCACCTCCGACAGCGTATTGATCGGCGAGTTCGGCGAAGAGCGTCGCAACATGGTGCACATCAAGGATATCCCCGATGTCATGAAGAAAGCCGTGCTGGCCATCGAGGATGACCGCTTTTACGAGCATGGCGGCGTCGATTATCTGGGCATTACCCGCGCGGCCCTGCACAACCTGACGGGCGGCGCCAAGCAAGGCGCCTCGACCATCACGCAGCAGGTGGCGCGCAACTTCTTCCTCTCCAGCGAACAGACCCTGAAGCGCAAGGCGTATGAAGTCTTGCTGGCCTGGAAGATCGAGAAAAACCTCAGCAAGGACCAGATCCTGGAAGTGTATATGAACCAGATTTATCTGGGTCAGCGCGCCTATGGCTTCGCCTCGGCTGCACAAATCTATTTCGGCAAGAATATCCAGGACCTCACCGTGGCAGAAGCGGCCATGCTGGCCGGCTTGCCGAAGGCGCCCTCGGCCTACAATCCCGTCGTCAACCCGAAGCGCGCGCGCATGCGCCAGCAATACATCCTGCAGCGCATGGCGCAGCTGGGCTACATCACGCCGGCGCAGTACGAAGAAGCCAAAAATGAAGAGCTGAAAGTGAAGACCGACAGCAGCGCCTTTGGCGTGCACGCGGAATACGTATCGGAAATGGCGCGCCAGCTGGTCTACGAGCAATTCAAGGAAGACACCTATACGCGCGGCCTGAACGTCTACACCACCATCACCAAGGCCGACCAGGACGCCGCCTACCTGGCCCTGCGCAAGGGCGTCATGGATTACGAAAAACGCCACGGCTACCGCGGCCCGGAAGCGTATATCGAGATTCCGAAAACCAAGGCGGAAGCGGACGATGCCATCGAGACGGAACTGGCCGACCATCCGGACAGCGACGACATCATCGCCGCCATGGTGCTGCAGGCCTCGCCCAAGTCCATCCAGGCCGTCACCTCGGCCGGCGAGGAAATCACCATCACCGGTCCCGGCCTGACCTTTGGCGCGGCCTGGCTGTCGGAAAAAGCGGCGCCGAACCGCCGCATCAAGCGCGGCGCCGTGATCCGCGTCATGCAGGAAGGCAGCAGCTGGGTCCTGACGCAGATGCCGGAAGTGCAATCGGCCTTCGTTTCGGCCAGCACCACGGACGGCGCCATCCGCGCCATGGTGGGCGGCTTCGATTACAACCGCAACAAGTTCAACCACGTCACGCAGGCATGGCGCCAGCCCGGTTCCGCCTTCAAGCCTTTCATTTATTCCGCTTCGCTGGAACGGGGCCTGTCGCCGGCCACCATCATCAACGATGCGCCGATCTCGTTCGACGCGGGCCAGACGGGCGGCCAGGCGTGGGAACCGAAGAACTACGACAGCAAATACGATGGCCCGATGACCATGCGCAAGGGTTTGATGAAATCGAAAAACATGATTTCCATCCGCATCCTGCACAAGATCGGCGCCAAATATGGCCAGGAATACGCGACGCGCTTCGGCTTCGACGCGGACAAGAACCCGCCATACCTGACCCTGGCCCTGGGCGCCGGCAACGTGACGCCGCTGCAGATGGCGGGCGCCTATGCCGTGTTCGCCAATGGCGGCTACAAGATCAACCCCTACCTGATCGCCAAGGTCACCGATAGCGACGGCAATGTCTTGTCGCAAGCCAAGCCGGACCTGGCGGGCGAGGAAGCCAACCGGGTCATCGACGAGCGCAATGCCTTCATGATGAACAGCATGCTCAACGACGTCGTGCGCTTCGGCACGGCCAATAAAGCCATGGCATTGAAGCGCCCCGACCTGGCCGGCAAGACGGGCACCACCAACGATTCCATCGATGCGTGGTTCGCCGGCTACCAGGCCAAGCTGGTGGGCATCGCCTGGATCGGCTACGACCAGCCGCGCAACCTGGGCAACCGCGAAACGGGCGGCGGCCTGGCCTTGCCGATCTGGATCAACTACATGGCGAAAGCGCTGAAAAGCATTCCCGTCGAGGAACGCGCCGTACCGGAAGGCCTGATCCACGTGGGCGACGAGTACTACTATGCGGAAAACCCGCCAGGCACGGGCGTGGGCAGCCTGGAAGGCGCGGCGCGCGGCACGCCGGAGGAAGAAAAGGCCAAGGAAGCCGTGAAGAACGAGCTGTTCTGACGGCAATTTCGTGGATCGGGTAGGTCGGATTAGCGGCGAAGCCGCGTAATCCGACACCACCCCGGCGCTAACAATGTTGTCGGATTACGCGCTTGCGCGCTAATCGACCTACGTTTCAGCAATAAAAAAGGGCAGCCCATGCGGGCTGCCCTTTTTTATTGCATGCGGCTGACAGGATTATTTCAACACCACAGTCGCACCCGCCTGTTCGCTGGCCATGGCGGACAGGGCCGCAAACAGTTCAGAGCCGTCGCGCGTGTTGATCCACTCTTCGCCCACGCGCTTGTAGTGGAAGCCGCCGGAGCGGGCCGCCACCCACATTTCGCGCATGGGAGCCTGGCTGTTGACGATGATTTTCGTGCCGTTGTCGATGAACTCGATTTCCAGCACATTGCCGCTGCGGCTGCATTCGACGTCGAGCACGTCTTCATCGTTCAGCCGGTCCAGCGCCGCCTCGATCTGGGTCAGGGTGGCTTCGGCCAGGGCCAGGAATTCCGATTCGCTCATGCTACACTCCAAAGATCTTAATCAAACCGTGATTCTAATCGTGAAGTCATCCTCAGCGTTTTATATCGGCATTGCCATTGTGGTTACTAGCATCCTGGCCGGCTGCGGCCAGACCGGCCCCCTGTACCTGCCCAAGCCGCCAGCGGCCAAGGGCGCGCCGGCAAAAGGACCCGTCGAGCCGGCTCCCGTGCCGCCGCCACCGCTTATCGTACCAGCCGTACCAGCCGTACCGGCGACCTGAGCGGCACTTAAATCCGGCGTGCCGGGGTGGCTGCCGCGGCTGCCCTGGCACTTTTCGCGCGCTTGCTCCAGGCAAAATAGACGCGCATTGCCAGCAATAGCGCGACGATCACACCGAACAGTATCGGCTGCGCGAAATTGTGCTTGCCCGCCTTCATCCACCAGAAGTGCAAAATGCCCAGCGGGGCGATCACATAGATCAGCCGGTGCAACCACTGCCAGCGCTTGCCGCCCAGCCGCTTGACCATGCCGTTCGTGCTTGTCACGGCCAGCGGAATCAACAGCACGAAGGCGATGAAGCCCACCGTGATGAACGGACGCTTGAGCACATCCTTCCACATTTCCTGCACATCAAAAAAGTGGTCGAACCATAAAAAGGTCGTGAAGTGCAGTGCCGCGTAGAAAAACGCAAACAGGCCCAGCATGCGCCGCAGCTTGATCAGCCAGTTCCACTGCGTGAAACGGCGCAACGGCGTCACGGCCAGGCTGATGCAGAGGAAATACAGGGTCCAGTCACCCGTGCCGCGCGTGATGAATTCCAGCGGTTCCACCAGTTGCCCCGTGTACGTCAGCCAGACCATGCGGGCGAACGGCACCAGCGCCAGCAGGAAAATCAGGCTTTTCAGCAGCGACAGCTGCCTGCTTGTGGGGTTGATGGCCATGCGGCGTCCTTAAAAGAATTTCTTCAGATCCATGCCCGCGTACAAGGAAGCGACATCGTTGTAGCCGTTGTACATCAGGGTCTTGCGCTTACGCGTGAGAAAACCGTCTTCGCCGATGCGCCGCTCGGAAGCTTGCGACCAGCGCGGATGATCGACGTTGGGGTTCACATTCGAGTAAAAACCGTATTCGGACGGCGCCGACAGGTTCCAGGATGTGCGCGGCTGTTCCTTGACGAAACGGATCTTGACGATGGATTTGGCTGACTTGAAACCATATTTCCACGGCAACACCATGCGCACGGGCGCGCCATTCTGGTTCGGCAAGGTTTCGCCATACATGCCCAGGGTCAGCAGCGCCAGCGGATGGTTCGCCTCGTCCATGCGCAAGCCTTCCACATACGGCCACTGCAGCACGCGGCTGCCCACGCCCGGCATTTGCTTCTTGTCGGCCAGGGTGATGAATTCCACGTACTTGGCATTGCCCGTCGGCTCGACCTTCTTGATGATTTCCGAGAAGGAATAACCGATCCACGGTATCACCATCGACCAGCCTTCGACGCAGCGCAGGCGGTAGACGCGCTCTTCCAGCGGCGCCAGCTTCAGCAGGGCGTCGAGATCGAGCGTCATCGGCTTCTTGACTTCGCCTTCGATGCTGACCGTCCACGGCCGCGTGCGCAAGGTGCCCGCGTTTTGCGCCGGATCGCTCTTGTCCGTGCCGAACTCATAGAAATTATTGTAGGTGGTGGCGTCTTTGTAGGCCGTCTGCTTTTCCAGCGCCGAATAGGCGGGATTGAGCTTGGCGGCCAGCTTCGGATTGGTGCCCTGCGCGAATGCTTCGCGGCTGGCCATTTCCAGCAAGGCCGCGCTGGAGATCGAGCCCAGCGCCACTTGCTTGATGAAACTGCGGCGCGATTCAAACACGGCGCGCGGCGTGATTTCGGAAGAATACGGCAACTCAATGCCGTTGGGACTGCGCTTGATCAACATGGCGGCTCCGGAAAAAGGTGATTGGATATACCTTACACCAGTTTTTCCGGGCCGTTCATGACGCTTCTGTCAT
>RCUS01001203.1_pt1 | contig 14024 bp, 14 predicted proteins | sample 2166221 | NCBI WGS metagenome assembly RCUS01 (sample SAMN09932758, study PRJNA488358) | compost metagenome | isolation source: compost soil in cyclohexanecarboxylic | place: Germany: Experimental Botanical Garden | reverse complement strand
TGATTCCAACCGGGCCGTTGCCCACCCCGCAAACCTCATCAAGTCAATGAAAGGCGATGGATGACCTGGCAGTTGTCGTCCGGGTCACGGGTGGTCGAAAAGCCAAACTCGCGGGCCAGTTCGTACATCGCCGTATTGGCAGCGGAGTCGATTGAATACATCGTTGTGTAGCCATTGGCCCGTGCCTTGTCGATCAGGTGGCCAAGCAGCAGCGAGCCCAGGCCGCGATGTTGCCACTGATCATCAACGGTTACGGCGCATTCACATTCACCGGGCTCGGCGCACGCGGCATAGCGGCTGATTCCCACCTCCTGCAGTTCGCCATTGACGTGGGCCAACGCGACATAGGCCATATGTTCATGCTGATCGACAGTCATCAGTTGATCAAGCATGGCCTCACCAGGCTCATTGATCTGGCACAGGAAGCGAAAGTGTCGCGACTCGGATGAAAGACGCATGATGAAGGCCTTTTCACGCTCGCGATCCTCAGCACGCAGTGGCCTGATGAGAACATGTCCGCCTTCTTTCAGCGGCTCGATCCAGTGTTCGCCTGCTTCAGGCGCAAAGGCGGAGATGGAAGGGGATTGTGCAGTGGATTGAACAGGCGCCATGAGAGTTACTCCGAAGGGGGAGAGAGGTTCATAAAGCACCCTTACTTATCTACACCTGTCCAGGCGCCCCTGTTTGATGCAGGTCAAACGCGAGGCATCTACGGGCAGGGGAGGTCCAACGTTGCACGCATGCCACCCTGGGGGCGATTTTCAAGGCTTATCTGACCACCCAGACGGTCAGCAATCCGCTTTACGATCGCCAATCCCAATCCTGCGCCCTGGTCGTTTCCGCGGCTGTAGAAGCGCTCTAGCAATCGGCTGTGCTCAGACGCCTCGATTCCCGGCCCTTCGTCTTCCACTGTCAGCGTGTAGTGATCAGCATCTTTGCTCAGGCGCACGGTGATTTGCCCTTGGGGCGGAGAAAAGTTGGCGGCGTTGGTCACCAGATTGTTCAATGCAATGTTGATGACCGTTGGATCTACCCTGAGCGGATACACGCCATCGTCGACGTCGAATACCAGTTCCAGTCCTTTGCTCAATACCCAAGGGGTCAATTGGGCAAGGCTGTCGCGAACGCAGGCGGCAAGGTCAGTGGGCGACGGCACAGGCATCGCCGACTGCGGTTCGATGCGGGCCAAGGTCAGCAACTGATTGACCAATCGGCTGGTACGATCAACACCGGCAATCAGATGCGCCAGTGATTCGCGTCGACTTTCTTCGGTTTGTGCTTCCATCAAGTTCTGTGCATGCACCTTTAGCACGGCCAAGGGGGTACGCATTTCGTGTGCCGCATCGGCAATAAAGCGACGCTCTCGCCCAAGCACTTCCTGAATGTGCGCCAGCATGCGATTGAGCGCCGCCTGCATCGGCTCCAGCTCGCTCGGCAGGGGTGTCAGTTGCAGGGGCTCGAGCGACCCACTGTGGCGGGCGCGGAGGGTGGCGGCCATGTCCGCCAGCGGCTTGAGCCCCCAGCCAATGGCAAGCCAGACCATGGCCGCAAGGATCAAGCTGCCCAGCACGTTGGGCCACAAGGTATGGCGTACGATACGCTCGACCAGGTCATCGCGGACGTCGTCGCGTTCGCCCACCCAAATGCGCATGCCGTTTTGTTTGTCTTCCAGTACGAACGCGCGCCAATGGCGATTGTTGACATCCACAACATCGCTGAAGCCGGGCTTGTCAGGGGCTGCCGACAGTGTCGGCGCACTGGTTGTGTGCACCAGAATCTCGCCGTCGCCGCTCCAGACCTGGAACGCGATCTTGCTTTCATAAGGGTGTCCGTCGACCTTTGGCACCGCCTCGGCCAACGCCGAGTTGAACGCTTTATAGAGCGTGGCATATTCCTTGTTGGCCAGGGGCATACGCATGACGCCCTGCAATAGCCGTGCGTTCTGTGCCAGCTGAGCGTCGTAGACCTCTGTGATTTCGTGATTGCTGTCGTGAAGATTGAGCACGCTGATCACGGCGAACCCCAGGAACATCAGGCCAATGATCAGTGTGAGGGTGCGACGCCGGATTGACGTCATCGACGCTCCTCCACCAGATACCCTACGCCGCGAACGGTACGGATCAGGTCGGTAGAGAACTTTTTGCGCAGGTGATGGATGTGTACTTCAAGGGTGTTGCTTTCAGCTTCTTCGTTCCAGCCATACAACAATTGGGTCAGATGATCGCGGGTCATCACGCGCCCGGGAGGTGACAACAGTTCATGCAGCAACTGGTATTCCTTGGGGGTCAGTGCCACCGGAAGGCCCCGATAGCTGACCTGTTGCGTACCGGGATTCAAGCTGATCCCGGCATGTTCGATGACCATCTGTGCACGTCCCGCACTGCGGCGTAGCAAGGCGCGCAGGCGCGCCTTCAATTCGGCCAGGTCGAACGGTTTGATCAGGTAGTCGTCGGCACCGGCGTCCAGACCGGCGATGCGGTCTTCAGTGGCATCACGTGCAGTAAGGATCAGCACTGGCAGCTTGGCGCCACTGGCGCGCAGCCGCCGCAGGACTTCGAGCCCGTCCATGCGTGGCAACCCAAGGTCGAGCACGGCAAGGTCGAACGTCTCGCTGAGCATGGCGTGCAGGGCGCTACTGCCGTCCTTGAGCCAGTCGACGGTATAGCCCTCACGTCCCAACGCCTGATGAATGCCTTCGCCGAGGGCGATATCATCCTCGATCAGTAGTAAACGCACACAGACTCCTGTCAGTTGAGTTTCTTGTTAACGTCCGCCAACAGTGCGGAAATTTCTTTGCGCCGCCCGGCGTCGGCACTTTCGCGGCCTTGGCGAGGAGCCGCTTGCAGCGCCTTTTGCAGCGCAGTTCTGGCTTCGGTATAGCGCTGTTCACGGTAAAGGTGGTCACCCCAGAAATATAGGCTATCGATGCCGTTGGGGTTGAGTTGCAACGCTTTCTGCAGCAATTGCTCGGCCTTGTCGGCATCACCGAAGCCGATCGGCCAGCCGGGAACCCTGTCGTAGAGTGCCGCCAGGCTGGTATAGGCTGAGCCTTGCAAGGCAGCGGGGTCCAGGGTCAGGGCTTTTTCCAGATCCTCCTTGGCATCCTTGACCTTGCCAAGGGCGCCAAGCCCACCCTGGGCCCCGGCCCAACTGCTGGTGACGATCCCGGACCAGATCCAGGCTTCCGCCAGCGCTGGACGGTCATGGGTAAACGATGATGTTTTTATTGCCAACTGCTCGAAAGCCGCCACGCGCTGCGATTCCGGCACTTCATATTGAATGTGTGCCCAGCCTTGCTGGATATCATTGAGCCGTTGCTGATCGGCATTATCGAGCGCCCAGACACTTTGGCTCAAGGCGCCGAGCAGTAGGCAGGCAATAAAGTTTTTCATGGTTTGAGGTGCTCATTGTCGGTTTTGGTGCTCAGGCGACGGATCAGCGGCAGCTGTTTGCGCAGGCTGCGATCCACCAGGTTGGGGAGCAGGCTGTTCAGGCGTACAAAAAAGCGCTCAGGCCAGCCCAGATACAGCGTGGTGCGGTCACCGGCAATGGCGTGGATCACCGCCGCCGCTACCGCCTGGGGGTCATCAACACTGGCCTTGAGTGCATCGTTGAGCGCCTGGGCGGCCGGGCTGTTCATTGAGGTATGGGTGGCGCGGGGTGCAACATAAAGGACGCCGACGCGGGTGTCGGCAAGTTCACGGCGCAGGGCTTCGGAAAAACCGCGAAGGGCAAACTTGCTGGCGCAGTAGCTGGCGTAGCCAGGGTAACCGATCGAGCCATAGGTTGACCCGACGTTGACCACCATGGCGTTGTCGGCCTGTTTGAGCAATGGCAGCAGCAACTTGGTCAGACAGATTGGCGCGCTGATGTTGACGCTCAAGAGGGCGTCGATGTCATGGTCATCCAGCTGGTCAAGCATGGCGAAGTGGTTGATCCCGGCAGCGTTGATCAGCAAGTCGAGGCCGCCAATAGCCTGGACGGCGGCCAGCACCTTGCGCCGATCAGTGTCATTGGTCAGGTCGGCGGCCACCCAGCACAGGTGCTGGGGATAGCGCTCCAGCAACGGCATCAGGGTTTTCTGATGGCGCGACACGGCCAGCACCCGGGCGCCGGCGGCGCACAGCCTGCTGGCGATGGCTTGCCCGATGCCGCCACTGGCACCGGTCAACACCACGCGAGCATCACGCAGCTGCATGGTGAGCCTCCGCATTTCGAGGCAAGCCTCGAAACATATCGGTGTAGAGCCGGTAGACAACGTTTGAAGCATGGATAACGGCCGCTTGATCTGCGGGGTCTTGTAGCTGGTTCATCAGCGTGCGGTAGGTCTGCATATGCTCGATGTCCAATGAACCGTGGGAGCTTAAATAGCTGAAGGCGCTTTCTGGTAGCGCCAGGCGCTGGCGGATACTGTCTGCCGCGTGCGTGGCCAAGGCAATGCTGGTGCCTTCGAGCACGTTGACCATGCCGAACAGCCCTACCGGGTTGCCTCGGGCAATCAGGTCGTACAAAAAGCTCACCATCAGCTCGATGGGCAATGAAGGCTGGCCGTCGCGCACCGCATCACGGTTACCGCCGCAAGCGGCTATATCGTTGAGCACCCACTGTTCATGGCCATACTCTTCTTCAATGTACTCGCACACTGCTTTACGCAGCCATTCGAGGCGGCTGGGTAGACGCGCGCCACAAGCCATCATCAGGGGCACTGTGTGCCGGACGTGATAGTAGGCTTGTGCAAGAAATGCCCGATAGCTTTCAAGGCTGACCTTGCCTGCCAATGCATCGACAATAATCGGCACAGAGAACAGCGCTTGGCGTTGCGGCTGTGTGGCGTCTTGAAGGGTGTCGAAAAAACTCATGGTGCAGACTCCTCGGATACGGCGGATTCGGTCAGTTGTGCGCGAAACATCGCAACGATGGCGTCGCGGCGGGGGCGGCCATTGGCAGTGAGCAAGCCATTGGCTGCGGTGAAGGGGTGGGGCAGGCGTGTCCAGTGATGCACGCGGGCATAGTCGGGCAAGGCGTCGTTGGCTTGGTCCACGGCATCAGCCAGCTCCGCGTCGGAGCAGTCCGAGCGACAGGGCCACAGCAGCGCATGGTTGTGTGGCAGCGATTCGCCGTACACGAAAGCCTGGGCGATGTGGCGCCGCTGAGTGAGCTCCGCTTCTACCCACTCCGGATTGACGTTGCGCCCGAAACTGGTGACAAACTGATGCTTTTTACGGCCTTTGAGGTAGAGGAAGCCTTCCGGGTCGAACTCGCCGAGATCGCCGCTGGGCCACCACGGATCGGCCACGGCAGCCTCCCCCAGATAGCCGAGCAAGGCTGAACCCTTGATCAGCACTTCACCATCCTCAGCCAACCGCACCTGAACGTGTGGGAGGGGCTTGCCAACACTGCCAAGGCGTTGTGCGCCTGGTCGATTGAGGCACACTACCGAAGCGCATTCGGACAAACCGTAACCTTCGTAGACGGGCAGGCCGACGCGCTGGGCACGATGCAGCAAGTCTTGCGAGACGCGTGCGCCACCCACCGCAGCAAAACGCAATGACTGGGGGGCGAAGGCGTGCTGTTCAGCGGCGCCGACCAACAGCTGCAACAACTGCGGTACCAGAATCAGGCTTTGGGGGGCACGGGCGGCAAGGCAATGCAGCAGACGCTGCGTATCGACGCCACTGGCACCTTCAATACCGAGGGTTTTCTGGCCAGGTACGCTCAGTGTGGCGCCGGCATACAGCGCCGCGTAGCAACCCAGGTTCTCCAGTAGGATCGCCAACGGCAACAGCGCCAAGTGATGCTCAGGGGCGACGGGTTTGCTGGCTTGATCCAGCTCTCGCGCTACGCGCAACAGGCTCTCGGCGCCAAGGCACACCCCCTTGGGGGTGCCAGTGGTGCCGGAGGTAAAGGTCAGTTTGGCCGTACCCGCAGGCATCTGGCGGGGACCGGTAAATGTGCGACACCAGAATTCGCCGCATTTTGCATAGCCCATAGCACACAGCTCAGCATCAAACGACGGTTGTGCAATGACCCTTTGCGCCTGGCTCTGCGCCAGGCAGTGGGCACGTTGTGCGGGGCTGAAGAACGGGGGTAGGGTGACGCACACCAGGCCTTCGAACAGCGCCGCAAGATCCCAGAGCATTGCCTCGGTGCTGTTATCAAGCGCCAGGGCGATGACCTGTATGTGCTCATCCCGCAGGCATTGCTGGCGCTTGAGGACTTCGGCGTACAAGGTTGCGTAATCGAGCTTCACCTCATCATCCCAAAGCGCGATCGTGTGTGGAGTGCGCTCAGCATGGCGACGCAGGGTCTGCTGGAAATCGTGAAGCTCAGGCGACATGGCTGATGCCCTCCAGGGAAGACGGCAGGCCGAGGCGGGTGAACATTCCAACATTGCGCAAGTGAATGAAGCCCGCACGTATGTTGCCGACGTGCACCCAGGGTTTGCTCTCGTAATAGCTGCCCCAGCTGTGACGCTCGACACCCAGCCGGGCTGGATCGGCTTCGCACAGCGTGACGGGCTTGAGTCCGAGCCGGTGGAAGCTGTTGACCAACCCCACATTGCCGGTGAACGCTACCCACTCCAGGCCGCCCATGGCCAGCAGATAGGTGATGGCGATGATGCTCAGCCGCGCACTGCCTGTGTCACTGGCGGCCAGATTGCCGACCTCGACGATATTGGCTCGATCCACCTGGCATTGAGCCGTGGCGCAGATCAACGGCTCGATGGGCTGGTCCAGATAGCGTTCCAGAAACAGCGGTTCGTCATACGCCAGGCGTACCCCGGCGGCCGCACAGAGCTCACCAGCGGCGTTGGACATGCCAAACAGTTGGGGCATAAAAGAACGGATCTCGGCGCCATGGGCCTTGAGAAAGCGTTGCGCGATGAACGCTTCGAAAAGCGATCGTCGGTCGTCACCTGCGGCGGCGCTTTCCAGTGTCATCTGAGGCGTTTCTGCCTGGCCAAAACGCAAGGGCAGGGGGATGTTCCAGTCAAATTGGGGCATGGGCAGATCACCTCCCGGTATAGAGTGAGGAGGAGTATCCGAGGTATTTCTTAACGAAGTCTGAAGGTGGGGCGCATGCTTAGGCTGGTACCTGCCGTTGATCACCTTGAATGGGTATGGGCAGGTAGACGGATCAAACACAGCGAGGTGAGGGTGAAAAACAGTGTCTCTAAAGTACTGCCTATATAATCGCAATTTTAAATAACTCAACTAAATAGATATTTAGTTGAGTTATTTAAAATACCTTCGATAAAGCAGGGGAGGACACTACGTTTAATCGTGGTTCTGTTCAACAGATGCGTCTGGAAATTCCTCGCGCAATGATGCGTTCAGCCACTCTATAAACCACTGCCCATCTTCCGAAACTGTCTGCGCGGGGGTCAGTACCTGATAGGTTTCCAGCGCCACAGCTTCATCGCAACACCGCAGCAAATGCCCTTTGGCAAGTTCCCGTTTGACCAACACTTCGGTTGCCAGCGCAATGCCGTGCCCGCGCGAGGCGAGGCTCAAGGCGATGTCGTTGCTCATGTGCGAGGCATTGGACCTGACCTTGAGCGTCACCTTGAGCGCGGCGAACCAGCTATTCCACCAAGTGCCGTCATCAACGTGAATCAGTGCGCAATTGGCCAGTGCCTGAATCGGCAGCCTGTCACGGCCCAGGCTTGCAAGGTAGTCGGGTGAGCACACGGGGAACACCTTGGGCCGGAGCATCCTCAGGTGCACACCAGAATGCTCGCCGGGCAAACCGTAGGCGATACCCAGATCGGCTTGCCTGGCGTCAACACTGGTGAAGGAAGCATTGGGCTCGATGGCGAGCTTCAAGCCAGGCCGCAGGCTGCACAGTGTGTCGATATGCGGGGTCAGCCAGCGCGAGGCGAACGCGGGTACACACAGAATTCGCAACCAGCGCTCCTGTTTGTGCCGGGACAAATGCGAACCGGCATCGGCGAGGATCTGCAGTGCCTGTGTAGCCGCCTGGAAGTACGCAAGCCCCGGCGCGGTCAGCGTAACCCCGCGGGGCGTGCGCTCGAGCAACCGCACACCCAGCCAGTCTTCGAGGTTCTTCACATGCCGACCAATCGCCGGTTGAGTCACATGCAGGGCGCGTGATGCCGCGACATAACTGCCCAGCCGGGCCGCCGCCTCGAAGGCCCGAACAGCATTAAGCGGAGGTAATCGGTCGTTGGACATAGAGTTCACAGTTATTAGTTTTTTTAATATTGGACCAAACTTTATTGTTCTTTTACAGATTCAGCAAGTTGGTAAGCTCGACAAGGATGTAGAGAAGTTCATCGAAGTGTTGAGGAGTAACAGATGTTGCGTAAAAGAATAAAAAAGCAATCTGCCCAGGCTATTTCTGTTTTGACCCTGGCTGTCGCCGCGTTGGGTGTAACTGGAACAAGCCTTGCGGCCGAGCGCCCCCCATGCGGCGTTCCGGGCCTGACGGTATGCCCGCAACCTTTCGACAAAGTACTGCCAGACCCGCACAACATGCTGACCTGGGATCAGGCGAGTCGTGTTGTGGGCTTTCGCAATACTTATCGCCTGTACGAAGGCGACGTATTCAGCACCCAGGGCAGCAAACCATTCCCGCTGCTACAGGCCAGCCATCAATTGCCGACCATCGAATACTCAATGAATGGAAAGCATTACAACCTGGATAACTATCTTGCCAATCAAAGCGTCACCGGCTTATTGATTCTCAAAGATGGCAAGATCGCCTATGAGTATTACGGCAAAGGAAATACCGCCAATACATTGTGGACGTCGCGCTCTGTCGCAAAATCCGTTGTCAGCGTGCTGATCGGCGTAGCGATAAAAGAGGGCAAGATCAAATCGGTGGATGACAACATCACGCGGTATATCCCCGAGCTCAAGGGAACAGCCTGGCAGGATGTGACCCTGCATCAACTGATGCAGCACACTTCAGGCGTGGTCTGGGACGAAAACTACGCCTCAAAAGATTCTGATTTCTCCCACATGACGCAGTGCGAAGCCAAGCCTGACCCGTATGACTGCGTGTTGAGCCTGGTCAAATCGGTCAAACGTAAACCTGGGGTTAAACCGGGTGAAGTCTGGTCGTACAACACTGGCGGCGCCTGGCTGGTCGGCCGCGTACTCGAAAATGCCACTGGCATGACCATCGCCAAGTACCTGGAAAGCCGTGTATGGAGCCGCTATGGCATGCAGCAGGATGGTGTCTGGCATGCACTGGTCAAAGACAAGGTTGACATGGGTGGCCACGGCTTCAATGCATCGCTGCGTGACTGGGGCCGGTTTGGCCAATTTGTACTCAGCGGCGGCCAGCTGCCATCGGGTGAAAAAATCCTGCCGCAAGACTGGATCGCACGTTCGACACACTGGACCACCGCCAAAGGTTCAGTAACGCCATCGGCACCCAATGGTCAGTATGGCTACCAATGGTGGTACTCGGCGCCGGCGCCGGATGCGAACGCTGAACCAAAGAAAACCGTCACGAGTGATCAGACGTTCTGGGCGCTGGGCATCTTTGGTCAGAGCATTGCGATCAACCCCGCGGAGAAACTCGTGCTGGTTCAGTGGTCAACCTGGGAGAACGCAGAGACACCGAGTTCGCTGTATGACGAACAGGCGTTGTTTGTGAATGCGGTGAGCGAGGCGCTGGATGGGAAGCGGTAAGCGCTGATAATGGAGGTCGTGCCAGGATTGAAATCTGTCCTGGCACTGGCCGTGTTCTGTAATACGACACTACGCATAATGTATATTATGTTAAATGAGGTGTTATGCTGTCTCGGATTACATTGTGCTTTCGTGCATCTCATCCATCGCGGTCCCATTCGACAATTTGGAATACCTGGGCGTTTCCCGAAGCGTACAATCTGCTGGAGCTTTGCCGCGGTGATGGGCATGTGTTGGTTTGCAAGACTTCCGATTAGCGGCCCGAACCAAATAATCAGTCAGTCGCGAGCTAGGCATCAAAAGATGAAGCATGGCGACTTCTAGATCTGTTCTCGGTCAATCCGCATATCGCCGACGACACAGTCGCGCATTTACTACCCCTGTAGAGCTTTTGCTCTGTCGGACATCTCAAACGTCATCTATAGGCGTGTTGGCTATCAGGATGAGTGGCTGTGGCATGGTTTTCTAGTTGGAGTCACCCAATCCGTATTTGGGGGGCAACTGCCGAAGGACGTCATATCGTGCGACCCTGACTTGGCTGTCAAAGCCGCTCAGGACAAGATAGGCGGGATTTCGCATGGCTAGCACCGCAAGTGGTTCGTGTTCAGGCGCAAGGCTACGCCCTCCTCCGTCCACACTTCCAGCCTGCAGCCGTCGCCATTCATCGCGACCTGGGCTCGATACCGCATGCATCGACTGATTTTTACAGGCATCCAGCGCAATTTCTAAGGCGTTGAATAGCCAGTCAAAGCTCCAAAGCGCCCCTGAGCAAAGCATCCAGTTTCAAATTAGCTCCAACGTTTCGCTCATCCAGCAGCACGAGCGGAATATCGTGCAGAATTGCAACCGAGTCAGCCAAACCGTCCCCAATCAGTGCAAGTGGACAGGCAATGTCCATCTGTAAAGAACATAATTTCTTGGCCAGTGCCGCGTTTACGGGGCCCTGGGGAGCGAGCACGAGTGCTGCAGGCTTGAGAGTCGCGCACAGCAATGGCAACTCCTCGAGCGGCTGCCCACTGCCTAACACCTCGATACGCCACCGCTCACTAGTGAGAAGTAAGCCTTTGCTCAGCAATTCCAGCTCAGCGCTTTCTTCAATCCCAGTCAGCAATACACAAGGGGCGTCGAGCTGATTTAGTTGCAGACGCAGCAATAGGCGAGCACGCAGAAAAGTATCGAGGAACAGCCATTGGCTGCGCTGACCGAAAGCGTTGCCAGACAGCAGACTGCGCCATACAGGCATCAGCACATCGAGCAACACCATAGCCTTTGGGTACAAGGTGAAAAGCTGACCATGAATGCCCTCGAGCGCCTGCCGGTCGAATGCCTTCGTCGCTTGTAGTACAACAGCGCGCCAATGCTCAATGGAATCGGCGTTGGGCCCGCTCGGGAGTGAGACTTCGTCAGACCGGCGCGCGAGCAACTCACCCACCTTGCTGATCGGCAAGCCACTACCGGTCCAGCGCAGTATGTCGCGTATGCGCTGTACATCCTGGGCCGTGTACAGGCGGTGCCCGCCTTCGGTGCGTTGGGGGCGAATCAAACCATGACGACGTTCCCAGGCGCGCAGGGTCACTGGATTTATGCCAGTCAAGTTGACGACATCGCGCATGGGCAGCAAATCGGTGGAGGTCGCTTCAGTCATCGCAAGTGATCATCAGGGCGGTTGCACATTCTAAACCCATACCAACCTTCTTCGGCGATCGTTCTTGCGTCATGATTCCGACAACCGCACCTTAGCCTTCCCGCACAAAGGACTACGCTGCGCATATCGAAAACGCTACTTGAGTGAGTGGGCCACATGATCGACGCAAAACTCTTGCAATTAATGGTCGATAGCTCCAACGATGGCATCGTCGTCGCCGAGCAGGAAGGCGACGACAGCATCCTGATCTACACCAACCCTGCCTTCGAGCGCCTCACCGGCTACGCCACGGACGACATCCTCTATCAGGATTGCCGCTTCCTCCAGGGCCAGGACCACAACCAACCAGGTATCGCAGCCATCCGCGAGGCAATTCGCGAAGGGCGCCCGTGTTGCCAAGTGCTGCGCAACTATCGCAAGGATGGCAGCCTGTTCTGGAATGAGCTGTCTATCACCCCCGTACACAACGATGCCGATGAACTGACTTACTACATCGGCATCCAGCGTGATGTTACGGCACAGGTCTTCGCCGAAGAGCGGGTCCGCGAACTGGAGGCAGAAATAGTCGATTTGCGTCGACAACTCGCATCAGGCAACGGCTGACCTTGCAACAAATCTATACAGGGCCGTTGACTTGTATAGATTTAGACGTAAGCTCCTCTTATACCTGTACAGCATCTCACTGTTGTACAGGATTTTCGGGAGCCTTGCATGTCCACTTATCTGCAGTATTTCGCCGAACGCTTTGCCAGGCTTGATGGGCAGAGCCTCGATAGCCTCGAAAAACTGTACAGCGATAACGTAACGTTCCGTGATCCGTTGCATCAGATCGATGGCCTGGCAGCGCTTCGTCGCTACTTCACCGAGCTTTACGCTAACGCACAGGACATTCGTTACGTTATCGCCGGCGCGGACGAAGTTCAGCCGGGCCAGGGCTACCTGCGCTGGACGCTAGAGTTCCGCCACCCCCGACTCGCCAATGGCAGGCTGATCAGTCTACAGGGCTGCAGTTTCCTCAAGTGGCAAGAGCGTGTCCACTTCCACCAGGACTACTTTGACGCAGGTGCACTGCTTTACGAGCACGTACCAGTCATGGGCGGCGCTATCCGCTGGCTCAAGGGCCGGCTGGTATGAGCCGTTACTGGCTGACGGGTGCAAGTAGCGGAATCGGCGCTGCGCTTGCCGTTCAATTGCTGGACCAAGGGCACCAGGTTGCCTTGGGTACACGAGATGGCAACCGCTTATCGCACTTGATGCAACGATATCCGGGGCAGGTATTGGCGGCCGTCGGTGATGTCGATTGCGCTGAGCAGGTTTGCAGGATCACCGCACAGATCGAGCACACCTGGGGGGCGCTCGACATGGTCATCCTCAACGCCGGAACGTGCGAATACCTCGAGCCAGGGCGCTTCGACCCGGCACTGGTTGAGCGTGTGGTACGCACCAACCTGTTTGGTGCAAGCCACTGTCTTGCAGCGGCCCTCCCTTTGCTGCGCCGCGGTGAGCGCCCGCACCTGGTCGTAATGGGCAGTGCGGTGACCTGGTTGCCGCTCCCTCGTGCCGGGGCTTATGGCGCCTCCAAAGCGGCCGTGCGCTACCTGGTGGAATCTCTTCGCATCGACCTGATCAATGAAGGTATTGCCGTAACGCTGGTCAGCCCGGGTTTCGTCGATACGCCGTTGACCCGTCGCAACGACTTCCCCATGCCTCAGTTGTGGACCACCGAGCGTGCCGCCGCACATATCACTGCACGCCTGCCGCGACGCCCGCTGGAAATTAACTTCCCCACTGCATTTACGCTGGGTCTGCGCCTGCTCGGCGCCCTGCCGGTGCGCTGGCGACTGAAGCTAGGCCAGCGCCTGGCGCGTGCCCAAAAGGACTAAAACTCATGCGTATCGCCATCATCGGCACCGGCATCGCTGGACTAACGTGCGCCCACCTTCTATCCCGCCGGCACGAGGTTACGGTATTTGAGGCCGCCGACTGGGTCGGTGGCCATACCCATACCGTCGATGTGCAATGGCAAGGACAGCGGTACGCGGTGGATACCGGGTTCATCGTATTTAACGACTGGACCTACCCCAATTTCATCCGCTTGCTCGACCATCTCAAGGTTGCCTCGCAGCCCACGCAGATGAGCTTTTCGGTGCATGACCCGCGTCGAGGCTTCGAGTACAACGGCCATCGCCTGGACACCCTATTCGCGCAGCGCCGTAACCTGGTGTCCCGCGGATTCTGGGGCATGCTGTGCGACATCCTGCGTTTTAACCGCGAGGTTATTGCCGACCTGGATAGCCAGCGTATCGACAGTGACACTACCCTCGGTGCCTACCTCAAGAAACAGGGCTACGGGCAGCGCTTCATCGACCATTACATCGTGCCCATGGGCTCGGCAATCTGGTCTATGTCACGTGCCGACATGCTCGCTTTTCCCTTGCAGTTCTTTGTGCGCTTCTGCCGCAACCACGGTCTGTTATCGGTGAGCCACCGCCCGCAGTGGCGGGTGATCGAGGGCGGCTCACGCGGCTATGTGGCGCCGTTGTGCCGACCCTTTGCCGAGCGCATCCGCTTGAACTGCCCGGTCAAACGGGTGGAGCGTGATGAAGGCGGCGCAACCCTCTTCAGCGCGGCTGGCATGGAGCGTTTCGACAGCATCGTGTTCGCCTGCCATAGCGACCAGGCCCTGGCCCTGCTAGGAAGACCCAGCGTGGCCGAAC
>RCUS01001202.1_pt1 | contig 14037 bp, 10 predicted proteins | sample 2166221 | NCBI WGS metagenome assembly RCUS01 (sample SAMN09932758, study PRJNA488358) | compost metagenome | isolation source: compost soil in cyclohexanecarboxylic | place: Germany: Experimental Botanical Garden | reverse complement strand
ATCGTTGCACTGATGGCTTTGACCGGTTTCGACGCCATTTTTCAGGCCACGACGAGCAAGAATGAAGCGGCGAAGGTCAATGGTGAAGAAATCAGCCAGAACGAGCTGAGCCAGGCGGTCGATATGCAACGCCGTCAACTCATGCAACAGCTGGGCAAGGATTTCGATGCTTCCTTGCTCGACGAAAAAATGCTGCGCGAATCGGCCCTCAAAGGCCTGATCGATCGCAAACTGCTGCTGCAAGGCGCAGAAAACTCCAAGTTCGCCTTCTCCGAAGCGGCGCTGGACCAGGTCATCCTGCAAACCCCTGAATTTCAGGTCGATGGCAAGTTCAGTCCTGAGCGTTTCGACCAGGTAATTCGTCAACTCGGCTACAGCCGCATGCAGTTCCGCCAGATGCTGGCCCAGGAAATGCTGATCGGCCAGTTGCGCGCCGGTCTGGCGGGTAGCGGTTTCGTCACTGACGCACAGGTTCTGGCTTTCGCCCGTCTGGAGAAACAGACCCGCGATTTCGCCTCCCTGAACATCAAGGTAGACCCGGCAGCGGTGAAGCTGACCGATGACGAAGTCAAAGCCTATTACGACGAACACGCCAAGGAATTCATGACGCCGGATCAGGTGGTCATCGATTATCTGGAGTTGAAGAAGGCTTCCTTCTTTGACCAGGTCAGCGTCAAGGACGAAGACCTGCAAGCGGCGTATCAGAAAGAAATCGCGAACCTGTCCGAGCAACGCCGGGCTGCGCACATTCTGATCGAAGTGAACGACAAGACCACCGAAGCGCAGGCCAAGGCCAAGATCGAAGAGATCCAGGCGCGTCTGGCCAAAGGCGAGAAGTTCGAGGCCCTCGCCAAGGAGTTCTCCCAGGATCCGGGTTCGGCGAACAATGGCGGCGACCTCGGCTACGCAGGTCCTGGTGTTTATGACCCAGTCTTCGAGAAGTCCCTGTATTCGCTGGCCAAGGATCAGGTTTCCGAGCCGGTTCGCACCGACTTCGGTTTCCACCTGATCAAGCTGCTGGGCGTAGAAGCGCCTGAAGTACCGACGTTCGCCAGCCTGAAAGGCAAGCTGACCCGCGACTTGAAGACCGCGCAGGTCGAGCAGCGATTCGTCGAGGCGACCAAGCAACTGGAGGACGCCTCGTTCGAAGCTTCCGATCTGGCCCAGCCGGCGCAAGACTTGAAGTTGACCGTTCACACTTCCGCGCCGTTCGGCCGTGAAGGTGGCGAAGGCATTGCGGCCAACCGCGCCGTGATCACCGCGGCGTTCAGCCCGGAAGTGCTGGATGAGGGTGCCAACAGCACCGCCATCGAACTCGATCCGGAAACCGTGATCGTGTTGCGCGCCAAGGAACACCTCAAGCCAACGCAATTGCCGCTGGAAAGCGTCGCGGGCCCGATCCGTGCGCAATTGGCCAAGGAACACGCCATTGCGGCTGCCAAGACCCATGCTGATGAGTTGATTGCCAGCCTGCGCGAAGGCAAGTCGCCACTGGAAAAGCCGATTGACGGTCAGAGCTGGAAGGTTACCGAAGCTGCGACTCGCGCTCAGGAAGGGGTTGACCCGACTGTGCTGCAAGCGCTGTTCCGCATGCCCAAGCCTGCCGCCAAGGACAAGCCTACGTTCACCAGCGTGACTCTGGCCGACGGCAATCTGGTGATCGTGCGCCTGAACGGTGTCAACGAAGCCGCATCGCCGACTGAAGAAGAGAAGGCTCAATACCGTCGCTTCCTCGCTTCGCGAGTTGGCCAGCAAGACTTTGCGGCCTACCGCAAGCAGCTGGAAAGCCAGGCCGACATCAAGCGTTTCTGATGTCAGACTGAGTGGTCCGCAACACAGGAACCCCGGCCGAAAGGCCGGGGTTTTTTGTTACAGGTGAACAGACAAGCGTGCGGGACATTTACTGAATGTCGGAGTCAACACTCCTGTAACTGTTTTAAGACACAATCGATGCGCCGCTAAGCATCGATCTGTTGCACAATACGCCCCGAACCGTTTTCCTCAGGATGTTCAATGTTTAAATCATTTCCCATGCGTGTTGCCGGGCTGGCGCTGGTGCTGGCCGTTGCGGCCGGGTGCTCGTCGAAGAAAGCCGCCATCTATGAGCATGAGAACTTCGACGACTCCGGGACATTTTCCCGAAACTATCCAGTGGCCGACACCGCTTCCTGTGAAGCCGCTCGTCGGGCCCTGCTGAGTCAGGGCTACATCATCACCAGCAGCGATCCAAAACTGATCAGCGGGCACAAAAGCTTCCAGCAGACCGGCGAGACCCACATGGAAATCAGTTTCAGTGTGGTCTGCGCCGAAGACGGCAGTGCCGGGCATCACGCCACGGTGTTCGCCAATGCCCTGCAAGACAAGTATGCGCTGAAGAAAACCAACAACTCCGCCAGTCTCGGTGTCGGTGTGCTGGGCTCGGTATCGATGCCGATCGGTTCGTCGGATGACTCGATGGTCAAGGTCGCGAGCGAAACCGTGACGTCCGCCAAGTTCTACGAGCGTTTCTTCGCGCTGGTCGAACTGTTCCTGCCCAAGGAAGTGAAAGAAGCGGCGCATATCACCGAGAAGCCGAAAACCGATCTGGGCGTGCCTGAACCCAAGGCCGCACCGGCGCCATTGGCCCCGCAAACCGCGGCTGAGCCTGCCCCGGCGGCAGAAGCGACACAGGCACCAGTCGCGTCAGAGCCGGTAGCACCGCCGCCTGAAGCCGCACCGATTACTTCGGCTCCAAGCGCTGAGCCAACGCCTTCCCCGGAAGCGATCACGCCACCGGCCAACCCAAGCGACATGGCGCCACCTTCGGAGCCGATTCAGGCCATGCCGATCACTGGTCAGTGATTGGCGCTACGGGGCCACGCGAAGCCGCGTCGGTCCCGTTCCCGCTGTAAATATTGACCCGCATCAAACAGACCGCTGTCCTGCGGTCTGCATTGAAAAAATCCTGTGATAAATCCCCGACCGCCTGCTACGTTTTATCTATTGGCGATGAAGTGTCGTGCCCGCGTCATTTTTCCTTCATGTGGGCACTTTAGGCTCAAGGCGCTGGTCATTTATTCAGACGTTTTTTTCAATGAGCTGTGGGGGATTCGGAAATGGACGATTATCAAGAAGAGCTGCTCGAGTATCAGGCGTTTGAACTGGATCCGCTGGAACCTGCCGAAGACGCTACCGAGCTGTAAATGTCAGGCGGATTGGCGATGACTGCGGCGAAACTCGCCGGGTGTCTGGCCGGTCCAGCGTTTGAAGGCGCGTTGAAACGCTTCGGCTGAGGCGAAGCCCAGCAGGTAGGCGATTTCTCCGAATGCCAGTTCGGTATCGCGAATGTAGGTCATGGCCAGGTCGCGACGGGTGTCGTTGAGAATCGCGCGAAATTGCGTGCCTTCCTCGGCGAGTTTGCGACGCAGAGTCCAGGTGGGCAGCTTCAGGCGTGCCGCCACTTCTTCCAGGTCGGGTTCCCGGCCACCATTGAGCAACGGCCCCAGTAACTGAGTGATGCGTTCACGCAGGCTGCGGGTGCGTGTCAGTTGCTCCAGTTCCCGCTCACACAAACTCAGCAAGTGGCGCCAGGTGCTCGGGCAGTGCTCCGGGTTGCGCTGGGCAAGGCTGGCCAGGCTCAGGCGCAGTTGATTGTGCTCGGCAGCAAACTGTATCGGGCAGTCGCCCAACGCGTCGTAGGCGGCGCGGTAGTCGGGTTCTTCGAATTCGATCTCGATGCGTTCGGCGCGCAGCGGGGCAGGGCTGACGCTGGACAATTGCTGCAACCAGCCCGCGATGATCGAATCCACCACGAAGCGGTTATAGCTGTTGTAAGGGCTGATGGAGTAAAAACGCAGCCAGGCCCCTTGGGGGTCTTCGTGAAAGCTCGATTGACCGCGATAGTTGGAGCCATACAAGGCTTCGAAGCGAATCAGGCAGCGCGCCGCTTCGCGCACAGTCGGCGCCTGTGCCGCGGTGACACCGGCCAGACCGGCCTGGCTCAAGCGGCTGAGCTGACCCATCCGTAAGCCGAGCGCCGGGTTGCCGGTCAGCTGAATGGCGCCGTGGCCAAGGCGCATGTAGCGCGGAATTGAGAGTCGGGCACCTGCTTCGCCGAGTCGGGCCGCATCCAGTCCGTACTGTTCCAGCAGGGGTTGTGGGTCGGCACCGTGGCTGCGCACGGCGTCGGCCAGGCTATGAACGAAGCCGACCGACAAATCGCCAAGACGCGTCGGCTGTGGTTTCATGGCTTACAACCAAAGGTTCAGCAGGCGCGCACCGCGGACGTTGCCGTCGGCGAAATGCTGACCGTTGCTGCTCAGAAAACTCTGGCCGGCGCTGGACTGGTCCCAGAATTGCCCGCGCAGAAATACGCTCATGCCGGCGATCGCCTGGCTTGAAGGGGATTGAGTGGTCAGGGTCAGGCGATGCCAGGCCTGGCCCTCACTGAGTTCTCCGGCCTTGAGACTGACGGAGCCCGGTGTCGACGAGCCCCGATAGCCGCGCCACGGTTGATCCCAAGTACCACGACCGGTAACGAACGCCGGAACCGCGACGATCCTTACCTGCTGAGTGTCGAGTTTGCGGTAATTGTCCGGATACCAACTGTCGCTGCCGATCAGCACGCCCAAGCGCCCGGCCGGAGTATCGACGACGTTGAGTGTGTGCTCGCCGTTGGCTTTGATCGCATCCTGCTGCTCGAAAACCGGGTGCATCTGACGCTGCGGCTGGCCGATGGGCAATCCATCGCGGCCGAACACCACGCTGCTGTTGTACAGCGCGCCGCGACCGATTTTCAGAGTGCCGTCGATGATGCTCGGCTCGGGCAGCACGATGGACCCCGCCACCAGCGTTACATGGAATTCTTTTGCCAGCCCGCCGAACAACGCCTGGTAATCCTTGGCCATGCCTTTGGCTTTCATGCGCAAGTGCGCGTCATCCAGACGACTGCCGCCCTCGGCGCCAATCAGCGCGCGAACGAATTTCAAAGGATTGCTCACGGCCAGCCAGTTCATGGCTTCCTTGAGGGTGGTGGCCTGGTACAACTCGTCCTTTTCACCGCTGACCATCAGCCAGGTGCCGACATGTTCGGGCAACACGACGATGGTTTTTTCGTTCAGCAGGCCTTGTTCCTGCGCTTTCTGCAGGTAGGCCGCGAGTTTGCGGTGCAAGCGTTCAGGGCTTTGATAGTCGGTGGGAAACAACTCGGGTTGTATGCCCAGCAGGTTACCCCGGTCGGCGGGTTGGCCCTGGTCGACGGCGAGATCTATCCGCAGATCCGAGAGGTAATGGCCCACCGGGCGATCCGCGGCCCACATGGCGTAGGTCGTCAGTGCGGCGATCAACGCCATGGAGAAAGTCAGGTACAGAAGTTTGCGCATGGGGAAACAGTCAACAGCCGTGTGCAGGGTTCGACGACTAGGGTATGACCCATGTTCCCGCTTGCCAAGGGGCGCTGCACATTTTGATCAATAAGTTGTCAGTTTCGGTCATTGAGCGACCGCTGGACTGCTCATAGTCTGTAACCCATGACAGAGGGGCGCCAAAGAGCGTCCTCACTTTTTCCGTGATCGCTCGTTGTGGAGTTACCGATGACCGCCGCTCATTACCCGCACCTGTTGGCCCCGCTGGACCTGGGTTTTACCACGTTGCGCAACCGCACCTTGATGGGCTCGATGCACACCGGTCTGGAAGAAAAGCCGGGTGGCTTCGAGCGCATGGCGGCGTACTTCGCCGAGCGTGCCCGTGGTGGTGTGGGCCTGATGGTCACTGGCGGTATCGGCCCGAACGACGAGGGTGGCGTTTACTCCGGCGCAGCCAAGCTGACTACCGAGGAAGAAGCGCTCAAGCACCAGATCGTGACCCGCGCGGTGCACGAGGCGGGCGGCAAGATCTGCATGCAGATCCTCCACGCCGGTCGTTATGCCTACAGCCCGAAGCAGGTTGCGCCAAGCGCTATTCAGGCGCCGATCAACCCGTTCAAGCCGAAAGAGCTGGACGAGGAAGGCATCGAGAAACAGATTCGCGATTTCGTCACCTGTTCGACCCTGGCACAACAGGCCGAGTACGACGGCGTCGAAATCATGGGCTCCGAAGGTTATTTCATTAACCAGTTCCTCGCCGCCCACACCAACCACCGCACCGACCGCTGGGGCGGCAGCTACGAAAACCGTATGCGCCTGCCGGTGGAAATCGTTCGCCGCGTACGTGAAGCGGTCGGCCCGAACTTCATCATCATTTTCCGCCTGTCGATGCTCGATCTGGTCGAAGGCGGCAGCACCTGGGACGAAATCGTACTGTTGGCCAAGGCTGTTGAGCAGGCCGGTGCGACGATCATCAACACCGGTATCGGCTGGCACGAAGCGCGGATTCCGACCATCGCCACCAAAGTGCCGCGTGCGGCGTTCAGTAAAGTCACGGCCAAGCTGCGTGGCTCGGTGAGCATTCCGCTGATCACCACCAACCGCATCAACACCCCGGAAGTGGCCGAGCAGATTTTGGCCGAGGGCGATGCCGACATGGTGTCCATGGCGCGGCCATTCCTCGCCGACGCGGATTTCGTCAACAAGGCCGCAGAAGGCCGCGCCGATGAAATCAACACCTGCATCGGTTGCAACCAGGCGTGCCTGGACCACACCTTCGGCGGCAAGTTGACCAGTTGCCTGGTCAACCCGCGTGCCTGCCACGAAACCGAACTCAACTATTTGCCGGTGCAGCAGATCAAGAAGATCGCCGTGGTCGGTGCCGGTCCTGCCGGTTTGTCCGCTGCGACCGTGGCCGCTGAGCGTGGTCATGAGGTGACGCTGTTTGATTCGGCCAGTGAAATCGGCGGCCAGTTCAACGTTGCCAAACGCGTGCCGGGCAAGGAAGAATTCTTTGAGACCCTGCGTTATTTCGGCCGCAAATTGCAGACCAGCAACGTCGAGGTGTGCCTGAACACTCGTGTCGATGTGGCGAAACTGGTCGAGGGCGGTTACGACGAGATCATCCTCGCGACCGGCATCGCCCCAAGAACTCCTGCGATTCCGGGCGTGGAGAACGCCAAGGTGTTGAGCTATCTGGATGTGCTGCTGCAGCGCAAACCGGTGGGCAAACGCGTCGCGGTGATTGGCGCCGGCGGTATCGGTTTTGACGTCTCGGAATTCCTGGTCCATCAGGGCGAGGCCACCAGCCTGAACCGTGATGAGTTCTGGAAAGAGTGGGGCATCGATACGCATCTGGAAGCACGCGGCGGTGTCGCCGGGATCAAGGCTGCACCCCATGCACCGGCCCGCGAAGTTTTCCTGCTGCAACGCAAGAAATCCAAGGTCGGCGATGGCCTGGGCAAGACCACCGGCTGGATTCACCGCACCGGTCTGAAGAACAAGCAGGTGCAGATGCTCAACAGTGTTGAATACCTGAAGATCGACGACGAAGGCCTGCACATCCGCATCGGCGAAACCGGTGAGCCGCAAGTATTGCCGGTGGACAACATCGTGATTTGCGCCGGGCAGGATCCACTGCGCGAGTTGCAGGATGGCCTGGTGGCGGCGGGGCAGAACGTGCATCTGATCGGCGGCGCGGATGTCGCGGCGGAGCTGGATGCCAAACGGGCGATCAATCAGGGTTCGCGGTTGGCTGCGCAGTTGTAATCCGCCCAGTACCTGTGGCGAGGGAGCTTGCTCCCGCTGGGCTGCGAAGCGGCCCCTAGTCCATTAGATGCGGTCGATCAGAATTGTCGATTTACCGGATTTGCGACTGCTGCGCAGTCGAGCGGGAGCAAGCTCCCTCGCCACAGTTTGATTGCTAAGATGCCGGATCTTCATCCAGAACCGGCATCGATGCTTTTCTCTCTCAACGACTGGCTCCCCCAAGCCCCCCTCGAACCTCTTTCTCTCGACTGGCTCACCACGGCCGGCATCGAAGTCGCGATCCTGCGTCTTGATCAGATCGACCCACTGATCAGCGGCAACAAATGGTTCAAGCTGATTGAACACCTCAAAGTCGCTGAACAGTCTGGTGCTAAAGGCATCATCAGCCTCGGTGGAGCGCATTCCAATCATCTGCATGCATTGGCCGCGGCCGGCAAGCGGTTCGGGTTTTCCACGGTTGGCCTGTTGCGCGGGCATCCGCAAGAAACTCCGACGGTGAAAGACTTGCAGGCGTTCGGCATGCAGTTGCACTGGTTGGGTTATGGCGGTTATCGAGCGCGGCACGAACCGGGTTTCTGGTTGCCATGGAAAGAGCAGTATCCCGATCTGCAGCCTGTTCCCGAAGGTGGCGGCGGTTTGCCGGGTGCGCGAGGCTGCATGCAGCTCAAGGATCAGGTCCGCAAGCAATTGCCTCATTTGGGTTGGAGCGATTACGACGGTTGGTGGCTGGCCTGTGGAACCGGAACAACCTTGGCGGGCCTGGTTTTGGCCGAAGCGGGAGAGCACGCGGTGTATGGCGCGCTGGCAGTACCTGACGATCATGGTGTAGCGCAGCAGGTCGAAAGGATTATTCAGCAGACGGGTGGATTGGCCTATGAACTGATCGATGCCAGCCGTGGCGGCTTCGCCAAAGTTGATGCGCCGCTAATCGAATTCATCGAACAGACCGAGCAGGCCAGCGGCGTTCCTCTTGAGCCGCTATACACCGGCAAGGCATTGCTGGCGCTCAGGCAGCAGGTCGAAGCAGGGCGATTCAAAGAGGGCACACGCCTGATCTTCGTTCATACCGGCGGCTTGCAGGGCCGCCGTGGATTCACACAAGTCTGAAGACCTCTGCATACCCCTGTAGGAGTGTGTTGACGTTAAGTGCGCTTGGGCATCATCCGCAACAAGGTGTTATCGCCCACCACATAGTGGTGATACAGCCCGGCCACGGCATGCAGGCCGATCAGCCAGTAGCCGATAGTGCCGCCCAGGACGTGCCAGCCCTGAAGCTCTTTGGCCAGTTCCTTGTTTTCGGCCATCAGCAGCGGCAGGTCGAGGCCGTAGAACATCACTTGATTGCCTTTGGCACTGGTGATCAGCCAACCCAGCATTGGCATGGCGATCATGAAAATGTACAGCGCCCAGTGCATCAGCTTTGCCAGTGCTATCTGCCAGTGCGGCGAGGCCGGGAAGATCTGCGGTGCGGGGCCGAGGCTGCGAGCGAACAACCGCACCCAGACCAACACGAATACCGTCAGGCCGAGCATGAAGTGCGATTCAACGATCAGCGTTCGCCCGCCACTGCCCTTGGGAAAGACCCCGCGAAGCTCGATACAGGCGTAAACCAGCGCCAGCAAGACCAGCATCAACCAATGCAACGCGATCGATACGGTGCTGTAGCGCGAGGCGGAATTTTTCCACGGCATACGGTGTTCCTCACGGGACGGATCCAACCACCGTTCTTGTGTGACGGCGTGCTTTAACTGTAATCCTGTTTGTATGGGATTGCCTGGCGCACGCAGGCTTTTCTGTCGCATGCGAACATGAAGAAAGTTTCACGTAAATAAAATAACCTCACGCTGTTTGAAAATGGCTGATCAGGTGTAGGGCGATTCTGTTTGTACCGTATTTCCAGTTTCAGGCTTGAGTGACGAAGGTAGTTGATTAATATGCATCCGGCGTGGCGGCTGATTTAAAGGGTTTGCCATGTTTCTGGTATTTATTAATTTGCGATCAAAGGAATGAGCATGAATGACAATGTGAACGGAGTCCGTGGTGAAGTGAGCGAGTACACCTGGGGAAGAATGTGGTCCGACGGAACAAAAGAGTTTAACAACGGCGCCATTCAATATGCCGATGGCTCGCTCGAGTTTGATGGTTTGACGTTTTACCCGGATGGGGTTGTCATCGATGCGACGGGGCAGCAGGTAGGGCTGGTCGAGCCCACCGGCGAGGCACCGGACGATGCTGAAACAAAGGTCGTCGAAAATGCCGAATCTGTTGAGCAAGAGGAAGTGGCGGACACCACGAATCCAACGGATGAAGTTCAAGCGTTGATTATTGAAGATGAGGATGATGCCGAGATCTACATTCCTCTCGGTAGCGACGAGCGATAATTGATGTTGCTGTAAATCGAAGACATAAAAAAGCCGTAGTGCTCACTTGAGTACTACGGCTTTTTACTTACTGGTTTTGCGGCATTTCGCCGTTGGCCAAACGTTTGTTGATATCGGCAATCACTTCCGGCAAGTCGGTAATGGTGTCGATCATGTAATGCGGACGCGAACCTTCGAACATTGCATGAATTCGCTTGCGTTCGCTGTCCAGGGTGTCGCTGGCCAGTGCGCGATAACCTTCATAGTCCAGCCCCAGCGCGTTACCCGAGCAGATCAGCGCCACGGTCCACATGCCGGCACGACGGCCTTCGAGAATGCCCGGCACGGTGTCGTCGATTTTCACGCAAGCCGCGACATCGTCGATGCCTAGGGCGATCACGTTGGCCAATGCCTGGGCTGGCCAAGGGCGACCATTGGGGACTTCGTCGGTGGCGACCACGTGGTCGGCGATGTAACCGTTGGTGGCGGCCAGTTCGACGACTTTGTCCATGACCTGTTTCGGGTAGCCCGAGCAGGAGCCGATCTTGATCCCTTGCTGGCGCAGGTTGGCGATGGTGTCCAGGGCGCCCGGAATCAGCGCCGAGTGTTCGGCGATTTTCTCGATCTGCAACGGCATGAAGCGTTGGTAGATGGCGGTGACGTCATCGTCGGTCGGCGTGCGGCCGAACACTTTGCGATAACGCTCGGCAACTTCCGGCTGATCGCACAGCGTGCGGATGTGGTCCCACTTGCCCATGCCCATCGGGCCGCGGGCTTCTTCGATGGAAACCTGGACGTCGAACTCGGCGAAGGCTTCGACAAAAATCTGCGTCGGCGCGAAGGAGCCGAAGTCGACGACGGTGCCGGCCCAGTCGAGGATGGCGGCTTGCAGTTTGGTTGGGTTGGTGTAGTTCATGGCAATTAATTTCCTGTAAACAACTGACTATTGGAGAGCAGCTTTTACTGTGGGAGCGAGCTTGCTCGCGATGGCGGTCTTTCATTCAACATGTGTGCTGACTGGTCTGGCCTCATCGCGGGCAAGCCCGCTCCCACAGGGGGAAGGTGGTGTGGTTCAGATTTCGAGCACTTCCATCTCGCGCAACACTTCAGCGATGGCCGCCACGGCTTCGCGCATCTCCGCCGGCTGGACGTGACCGATGCAACCCACGCGGAAGGTTTCGACCTGGGTCAGTTTGCCGGGGTAGAGGATGTAACCCTTGGCCTTGACCCGCTCGTAGAACTCCTTGAACTGGTAGCGCGGATCTTTCGGGGCGTGGAAGGTGGCGATGATCGGCGCCTGGATAGCCGCCGGCAGGAAGCTGCGCAGCCCCAGTTTGCCCATCTCTTCCATCAATGCCTGGCAGTTGGCGGCGTAGCGTTCGTGCCGTGCCGGCAAGCCACCTTCTTCGTTGTATTGCAGCAGGGCTTCATGCAGCGCCGCGACCACGTGGGTCGGCGGGGTGAAGCGCCATTGACCGGTCTTGGCCATGTAGCTGTGCTGGTCGTAAAGGTCCATCGCCAGTGAATGCGAGTTGCCGGCGGCGCTGGCCAGGGATTCTTTACGGGCGAAGACGAAGCCCATGCCCGGTACGCCTTCCAGGCATTTGCCGGAAGCGGCGATCAGTGCATCGAACGGTATCTGCTGAGCGTCGACGGGCAGGGCGCCGAAAGAACTCATGGCGTCGATGATCAGGCGTTTGCCGTGTTGCGCAATGACGTGGGCAATTTCCGGCAGCGGGTTGAGGATGCCGGTGCTGGTTTCGCAGTGGATCAGCGCAACGTGAGTGATGCCGGCATCAGCGCGCAGCAGACGATCGACGTCGGCGGCGGTGGTCGGTTCGTCTTCGGCGGTTTCGAAAGTGCTGAACGAGCGGCCCAGCACTTCGCAAATCTTCGCCAGGCGTTTGCCGTAGGCGCCGTTGATCAGCACCAACACCTTGCCATCGCGAGGCACCAGTGTGCCGATTGCCGCCTCGACAGCGAAGGTGCCGCTGCCTTGCAACGGCACGCAGTGGTGAGTGGCGGCGCCGTTGAGGATCGCCAGCAGTTGTTCGCAGAGGCTGGCGGTCAATTGGTTGAAGCGGTCATCCCATGAACCCCAGTCGACCATCATCGCCTGGCGGGTGCGGGCCGAAGTGGTCAACGGGCCGGGGGTGAGCAGGATGGGTGCGGCAGTACTCATTCTCGTGTCCTCGCAATCGATGGGATGAAGCTACGGGGCCTAAATTGCAATTTGCCGTGTTATCAATCAAATTGTTTATTGTTATGCCAGCCATCAGTGAGGGTTATTCATGAACCTGTTTCAGCTCCGCGCCTTCGATGCCGTGGCCCGGGAAGGCAGTTTTACCCGGGCGGCGGCGCGGCTGTTCATCAGCCAGCCGGCGGTCACCGGGCACATCAAGGCCCTGGAGGAGCACTACCAGATCACCCTGCTGCGCCGCACCGCCCGACGGGTGGAGCTGACGGAGGAGGGCACCAAACTGGCGGCAATCACCCGGGCGATGTTCGGCCTGGCCGAAGAGGCGCAGGTGATGCTCGAAGCCAACCGGCAATTGCTGACCGGGCGTCTGGAGGTGGCGGCGGACGGCCCGCACATGGTCATGCCGATGCTCGCCAGCCTGCGGGCGCGCTATCCGGGGATCACGGTGAACCTGCGCCTGGGCAACGCCCAGGAAACCCTGGCGGCGCTGCTGTCCGAACATGCCGACGTGGCGGTGCTGACCGAAGTCGAGCCGCGCAAGGGCTTGCATCTGCAGGCGCTGAACGAATCACGGATTTGCGCGCTGGTGCCCGATGGGCATCCTTGGGCGCAGAAAACCAAAGGCGTGCAGCTCAAGGAACTGGATCAGGTGATCATGGTGCTGCGCGAACCGAGTTCGATTACCCGGCGCACCTTCGATGAGGCTTGCGCCCAGGCCAAGGTCAATCCACGGGTGTTGCTGGAACTGGACAGCCGCGAAGCGGTGACCGAGGCCGTTGCCGCTGAACTGGGCGTGGGCGTGGTGTCGTCGGTTGAGGTCAGCCATGATCCGCGAGTGGCGGCAGTGCCGATCATTGGCGAGGGGTTGGTGAATCGGCACATGATGGGGTGCATGGAGCGGCGGCGGGATTTGCGACTGATTCAGGCGTTTTTCGGGTTGGCACCAGGTAGATAGACCGAGTTGCCTGCAATCGCGGGCAAGCCCGCTCCCACAGGGTTTTATGCTGGTTCGCCGATATCGTGTACAACCCAGTACCTGTGGGAGCGTGGCTTGCCCGCGATGGCGTCGGACCTGCTTAAACAAGACTCTCGCGAACCATCTCCAGAAATGTCGCCACGATCCGCCGCGAACTCTGCTCGCGCAAGCACACCAGCGTTTCCGTCAGCCTGCGTTTGCAATCAGTTATCGGCAACGCACAAACCCGCGAATCCGCACCAAACTCGGCAGCCGAGACAACACCCACACCAATCCCCACCACCACCGCCTCACGCGCCGCTTCTCGGCCTTCGACCTGAATCGCCGGACGAATACGAAACCCGGCGCCGGCCATTTCTTCTTCCAGGGTCTGGCGAGTCACCGAGCCGATTTCCCGCAGCACCAGCGGCGTGTCGTCGAGGTCGGCGAGGGTGATGGATTCGCGGTCGGCCCACGGATGGTTGCGCGATACGAACGCCACCATCGGGTCGTTGCGCAGCGGCAGGGAGAGCAAGCGTTCATCGCTGACGTCACGACCCAGCAACGCCAGATCAGCCTGGTAGTTGAAGAGCCGGAACAGCGATTCATCGGTGTTGCCGGTTTCGATCTTCACGCTGATGCCGGGGTAACGCTCGCAGAAACGGGCGATCTGCGGCAGCACGTGCACCGGCGCATCCACCGCCAGGATCAGGCTGCCGGTCTGCAATGCCTGGGAGTCCTGCAACAGCTCCTGGGCCTCGGCTTCGATCACGAACAATTTCTGCGTGACACTCAGCAATCGCTCGCCAAGATCGGTCAATCGCACCGAGCGTTTGTTGCGGTGAAACAGCAAAACACCGTAGCGCTCTTCGAGCTTGCGCACCTGGTCGGAAATCGCCGGTTGCGTCAGAA
>RCUS01001200.1_pt1 | contig 14037 bp, 9 predicted proteins | sample 2166221 | NCBI WGS metagenome assembly RCUS01 (sample SAMN09932758, study PRJNA488358) | compost metagenome | isolation source: compost soil in cyclohexanecarboxylic | place: Germany: Experimental Botanical Garden | reverse complement strand
CAGCGCCGCGTTTTTTCAAGTGAATCAGCAACAGGGAAATCGCCGCCGGGGTCACGCCCGGGATACGCGAAGCCTGACCCAGGGTTTCCGGACGGGTCTGGCCCAGCTTGCCCTGGATTTCCTTGGACAGGCCGGAAATCGTCGAGTAATCGATATCCACAGGCAGGCGGGTGTCTTCGCTGGCGCGCAGACGTGCGATTTCATCCTGCTGGCGGTCGATGTAGCCGGCGTACTTGGTGCGAATTTCGACCTGCTCGGCGACCTGTGGATCGATCGCTTCGCCGCCGGTTGCCTCGATCAGCCCGGCGTAGTCGATTTCCGGGCGCGCCAGCAGGTTGAGCAGGCTGTACTCGTGGCTGAGCGGGGTACCGAACTTATCCACAATCGCCTGGCCTTGCTCGGTGTTCGGGCGTACCCAGGTCGACTTCAGGCGCTGCTCCTCGCGTTCGATGCCGTCGCGCTTGGCGCAGAAGGCGGCCCAACGCTGGTCGTCGATCAGGCCGAGTTCGCGACCCTTTTCGGTCAGGCGCAGGTCGGCGTTGTCTTCGCGCAGGATCAGGCGGTACTCGGCACGCGAAGTGAACATGCGGTACGGCTCCTGGGTACCCAGGGTAATCAGGTCGTCGACCAGTACGCCGATGTATGCCTCGTCGCGGCGCGGGCACCAGCTGTCTCGGCCCTGCGCCCGCAGGGCCGCGTTGGTCCCGGCCAGCAGACCTTGGGCGCCGGCTTCTTCGTAACCGGTGGTGCCGTTGATCTGGCCGGCGAAGAACAGGCCGCCGATGACTTTGGTCTCGAGGCTGTACTTGAGGTCGCGCGGGTCGAAGTAGTCGTACTCGATGGCATAGCCCGGGCGCACGATGTGGGCGTTTTCCATGCCGCGGATCGAACGCACCAGCTCCAGCTGCACGTCGAACGGCAGCGAAGTGGAAATACCGTTGGGGTACAGCTCATGGGTGGTCAGGCCTTCCGGCTCGATGAACACCTGGTGGCTTTCCTTGTCGGCGAAGCGGTGGATCTTGTCTTCGATCGACGGGCAGTAGCGCGGGCCGACACCTTCGATGACACCCGAGTACATCGGCGAACGATCGAGGTTCGAAGCGATGATCTCGTGGGTGCGCGCATTGGTGTGGGTAATCCAGCAGCTCACCTGGCGCGGGTGCATCTGGGCATTGCCCATGAACGACATCACCGGGATCGGCGTATCGCCTGGCTGCTCGGTCATCACCGAGAAGTCCACCGAACGGCCATCGATGCGTGGCGGGGTACCGGTTTTCAGGCGGCCGACGCGCAGCGGCAGTTCACGCATGCGGTGGGCCAGGGCGATCGAAGGCGGATCGCCGGCGCGACCACCGGAATGGTTTTGCAAACCAATGTGGATAAGCCCGCCGAGGAAGGTACCGGTGGTCAGTACCACCGATTCGGCGAAGAAACGCAGGCCCATCTGGGTCACCACGCCTTTGACCTGGTCCTGCTCGACGATCAGGTCGTCGCAGGACTGCTGGAATATCCACAGGTTCGGCTGGTTTTCCAGGATTTCACGCACCACTGCCTTGTAGATGGCGCGGTCGGCCTGTGCACGGGTGGCGCGTACGGCCGGGCCCTTGCGGTTGTTCAGAACGCGGAACTGGATGCCGCTCTTGTCGGTGGCCAGCGCCATGGCGCCGCCGAGGGCATCGATCTCTTTGACCAGATGGCTTTTGCCAATACCGCCGATGGCGGGGTTGCAGCTCATGTGACCGAGGGTTTCCACGTTATGGGTCAGCAGCAGGGTTTTTACACCCATGCGTGCAGACGCAAGCGCAGCCTCGGTACCGGCATGGCCGCCGCCGATGACGATCACTTCAAAACGGGAAGGGAAATCCACCACGCACCTCGTGCCTGTTTTTGCGAATAGAGAAGGTAAGCGGACAAGTATAGGGACTTCACCCCCTTTAAAGAAACCGTCTGAGCAAATTTTGACCAGTCTGTGGATGAGTGGCAGACAACAGAAATCAAAGAGGAAAAATTTAAAAAAGCTTTGTTTTTATGTTTATTCTTATGCACAAGCTTTGCTGTGGATAAGGTTATGTAGGCCTTTATTCATGCCGTGTAGAGAAAAATTAAACCCTGTGGCTGGAGTACCATGAGGGCTATGGATAACACGATTTAGCCTGTGGATTAAATGGCTGTTTACCCACAAGCGGGTTTGTCCTCAGAAAAAAAGCATGCTTATCAACGGGGCTGAAGGCGAGTTTTCCACAGGGCTCCTGAGAGCAGATTGGGGTAGGTGAATGAAAAATATGTGAACCTGCACCGGCCTCTTCGCGGGTGAACCCGCTCCCACAGGGTTCTACACAGCCTTGTGCTGCGAAATTTGAGGCAAAAAAAAAGCCGCTCCCGAAGGAGCGGCTCTTGGTTTTGCCTGGCTGTGAATTACTTGCCGATGCAGAAGCTGGAGAAAATCCGCCCCAGCAGGTCATCAGAGCTGAATGCCCCGGTAATCTCCCCCAGGGCCTGCTGCGCCTGCCGCAGGTCTTCCGCCAACAGCTCACCCGCGCCAGCCAGGGTCAGTTGTGCACGGCCATGTTCCAGGTGCTCACTGGCCTGGCGCAGGGCATCCAGATGGCGCCGGCGAGCGCTGAAACCACTCTCGGCCGTCTGTTCATAACCCATGCAGGCCTTCAGGTGGTCACGCAGCAACTGCAGCCCTGCGTCGTCCCCTTTGGCACTGAGGGTGATCGTTACATGGCCGTCATCGCACTGTTCCAGCGCTACCCGCTCACCACTAAGATCGGCCTTGTTCCGAATCAGCGTCACCTTGGCCGGGTCTGGCCGCTGGTCGAGAAATTCTGGCCACAGGGCGAACGGGTCGCTGGCCTCGGGCGCGGTGGAATCCACCACCAACAACACCCGGTCTGCCTCGCCAATGGCCTTCAGCGCACGTTCCACGCCGATCTTTTCCACATGGTCATCGGTGTCGCGCAAACCGGCAGTATCGACCACGTGCAGCGGCATGCCGTCGATGTGGATATGTTCGCGCAGGATATCCCGCGTGGTGCCGGCAATATCAGTAACGATGGCCGCTTCCCGCCCGGCCAGTTGGTTCAGCAGGCTCGACTTGCCGGCATTTGGCCGACCGGCGATGACCACGGTCATACCGTCACGCAGCAAGGCGCCCTGCCCGGCTTCACGCTGTACTTTGGACAACTCGCCCCGCACCGTATCGAGCATCGCCAGCACGTGGCCGTCGGCGAGGAAGTCAATTTCCTCTTCAGGGAAGTCGATCGCCGCCTCGACGTAGATACGCAGCGCAATCAACGCCTCGGTCAGGAAGTGCACGCGCTTGGAGAACTCCCCCTGTAGCGAACGCAGGGCATTGCGTGCGGCCTGGCTGGAACTGGCCTCGATCAGGTCGGCAATGGCTTCGGCCTGGGCCAGGTCGAGCTTGTCGTTGAGGAATGCACGCTCGCTGAACTCACCCGGGCGAGCCAGCCGGCAACCAACTTGTACACAGCGCTGCAGCAGCATATCCAGCACCACCGGGCCACCGTGGCCCTGCAGTTCCAGCACATCCTCGCCGGTGAACGAATTCGGCCCGGGGAAGAACAGCGCGATCCCTTCATCCAGCACCAGCCCTTCCTGGTCGCGGAACGGGCCGTAATGGGCGTGGCGCGGGGTAAGCGTACGGCCGGTGATCAACTGGCCGGCCTTGGCAGCCAGAGGGCCGGACAACCTGACAATACCCACACCGCCGCGGCCCTGGGCGGTGGCGATGGCGGCGATGGTTTCACGCACAGTGTTCATGCTCGAAAGCCTCTACGACAAAAACGACAGATAGCAAAAACGCCCCACTAGGGGGCGTTTTTTATTCACAGGCTAGCGCAGTAGCCTGTCAAGCAGCAGCTTTTTTGCTGGCTGCTTCGATGCTGCGGGTGATGTACCACTGCTGTGCGATCGACAGGCAGTTGTTCACAACCCAGTACAGCACCAGACCAGCCGGGAACCACAGGAAGAAGAAGGTGAAGATGATCGGCATCATTTTCATCACCTTGGCCTGCATCGGATCCGGCGGCGTCGGGTTCAGGCGCTGCTGGATGAACATGGTGGCGCCCATGATGATCGGCAGGATGAAGAACGGATCCTTGATCGACAGGTCGGTAATCCACAGCATCCATGGGGCCTGGCGCATCTCTACGCTTTCCAGCAGTACCCAGTACAGGGCCAGGAATACCGGCATCTGAACCAGGATCGGCAGGCAGCCACCCAGCGGGTTGATCTTCTCTTTCTTGTACAGCTCCATCATCGCCTGGGACATCTTCTGGCGATCGTCACCGAAGCGTTCCTTCAGTGCAGCGAGCTTCGGCGCAACGGCACGCATGCGCGCCATCGAACGGTAGCTGGCAGCCGACAGCGGGAAGAACAGGCCTTTGATCAGCATGGTCAGCACGATGATCGACCAGCCCCAGTTACCCAGCAGGCTGTGGATATGTTGCAGCAGCCAGAAGATCGGCTGAGCAATGAACCACAGGAAGCCGTAGTCGACGGTCAGTTCCAGGCCTGGGGACAACTCTTTCAGCTTGGACTGGATTTTCGGGCCGGCGTACAGCATGGCGCTGGTTTCGACCTTGCCGCCAGCAGGCACGCTGATGGCCGGGCCGGTGTAGCCGATGATGTAGTTGCCCTGGCTGTCCTTGCGGGTCTGGACAACGTTGTTGTCCGACTTGGCCGGAATCCAGGCGGTCACGAAGTAGTGCTGCAGCCAGGCAACCCAGCCGCCGGACACATTTTCTTTCAAACTACCTTTGTCGATGTCCTTCATCGAGACCTTTTTGTAAGGCTCGGAAGCTGTCCACAGGGCAGCGCCCAGGTAGGTCGCGGTGCCGGTGGCGGTGCTCGACGACGGATCGGAGCTGGCGTCACGCTTGAGCTGGGCAAACATGTTGCCGCTCCAGGCCTGGCCGCTCTGGTTGTCGATCAGGTAGCTGACATTCAGGTCGTACTCACCGCGCTTGAAGCTGAAGCGCTTGATGTAGTTGACGCCGTTGTCGCTGAACTTCAGGTCGACCACCAGTTGTTCCTGGCCATCGGCCAGCTGGTAACCCTTCTTGTCGGTAGCGTACAGCGGGCGACCGGCAGGACGGGCATCCGGACCGTTGACGCCGGTCAGGCCGCTTTGTGCCAGGTAGACACGCTCGCCACCGTTGTCGAACAGCTGGAACGGAATGTCCGGGTGGTCCTGGCGACGTGGGTACTGCGGCAGGTTCAGCTGGACGATGTCACCACCGACCGGATCGATAGCCAGCTCCAGGACATCGGTCTTGACCCGGATCAGGTCCTTGCTGACCGCAACCGGTGCCAGTTCGGCTGCGCTGGTTTCGGCGTTGGCGCTTGGCACATCGGCGCTGGCGCCGGCGTTACCGGCCGGTACGCCATCCGGCAAACCCGGGGCAACGGTGCTGGCAGCAGTATTCTGAGTCGGCAGGGCAGCCTGGCCGTAGTCCTGGTTCCACTTGAGGACCATGACGTAGGACACGATTGCCAGGGCGACGATCAGGATCGTGCGTTTAATATCCATGATTACTCGGCTATCGAAGAAGTTCGGGAGGAAGGAGCGGGAGGAACGGGATCGAAACCGCCGTCGTTCCACGGATGACAACGCCCCAGGCGACGAACGGCTAGCCACCCACCACGCCAGAGGCCGTGGTTTTCGATGGCTTCATAAGCGTAACAGGAGCAACTGGGGAAAAAACGACAGTGATTGGCCATCAGAGGACTAATGGCGTAACGGTAAAACTGGATCGGAACGAGTGCCAGTTTACGCATCTTGGCTGTCTACCCCTGCGGAATCGGCGCTAACCGCTGGAGAAGGCCGGCTGCGCGCCAGGCGTTTCCAGAGCTTGCCAAAGTGTTGGTGCAATTCCGGGTTTTCTATCTCACCCAATCCCTTGCGCGCGACGATCACAATGTCCAACCCGGCAAGCATTTGCTGGTTCAGACGAAAGGAATCGCGCATCAAGCGCTTGAGGCGGTTGCGTTGAACGGCGAGCTTGACGCTCTTCTTGCCGATCACCAGGCCAAGGCGTGGGTGATCGAGGCCGTTCTCGCGAGCAAGGATCAGCAGGTTTTTCCCTGGAACCTTGCCGGTTGGGGAGTCGAAGACCGCTTTGAAGTGTCGGGGTGTAAGCAGTCGCTTTTCCCGACTGAAGTCCTGACTCACCACCTGTGCCGAAAAATCAAATGGCCAGACGCTTACGGCCTTTGGCACGACGACGCGACAGAACAGCGCGGCCGTTCTTGGTAGCCATACGGGCACGGAAGCCGTGGGTGCGCGCGCGCTTGATGGTGCTTGGTTGGAAAGTACGTTTCATGGCGTGTTACCTGGTTTGTCGACGACGGGCCGGGATGGCCCCCTTTTTAAGAGACCGGCGATTCTAGAGAAAGCAAGCCCGTAGGTCAATTTCCAACCAGTCTTTCCATATAGAGCACGTGATGGACGGTGCGTCCCTGTCCATCCCCCAAGGGTGCTTGATCGGACACACGAATTGGGGACAACATGAAAAAAAAGAAGAGACATATAAAAAGCTTTTCTGAAGAATCTATAAATCTTAAGTGGATAACCTTCTGTGGATAACCTGCTTGAGGCCAGAAAAACCGGGCTGTACAGAGTTTTACAACTGTGTTCTCAACCGGTGCTGCGCTTGTTTTCTTCGTGGTCAAAAGCTGTGGATTAAATAGCTGCTTATCCACAGCAGAGTTATCAACAGGCCTGACCTCAGGGTTGTGCATAGCGCTCATGGCTGCTTATCCACAGGGCTTATTCACAGTGCGAAGAAGCCGTTTTGGTCGATAAATGGCTGTTTTGTCATGGTTCCTAACGTGTCCACATGTGGATAACTGAACGCTCGACCGGTACAATGGCGGTTTGTTTTTGCCTCATCCGGCTTTCAAACTCAGGGGATATCCGTGTCAGTGGAACTTTGGCAGCAGTGCGTGGAGCTTCTGCGCGATGAACTGCCTGCCCAGCAATTCAACACCTGGATCCGTCCGCTACAGGTCGAAGCCGAAGGCGACGAGTTGCGCGTCTATGCGCCTAACCGTTTCGTTCTCGATTGGGTCAATGAAAAGTACCTGGGTCGTTTGCTCGAGCTGTTGGGCGAAAACGGCAGCGGCATTGCGCCTGCCCTTTCCTTGTTGATCGGCAGCCGTCGCAGCTCCGCGCCACGTGCCGCACCCAACGCGCCAGTAAGTGCTGCGGTGGCCGCCTCGCTGGCCCAGACCCAGGCCCAGAGCCAGACACAAAAGGCAGTGCCGGCAGCGGTCGAACCCGTCACCGTGGCGGCGGCCGAGCCTGTGCTGGTCGATGAACTGGCCGAGCCATCCTCGCGTGATAGCTTCGATGCCATGGCCGAGCCGGCTTCTGCGTCGGCCGGCAGTGCCCGGACCGAACAGCGCACCGTGCAGGTTGAAGGTGCGCTCAAGCACACCAGTTACCTGAACCGCACCTTCACGTTCGACACCTTCGTCGAAGGTAAGTCGAACCAGCTGGCGCGCGCGGCTGCCTGGCAGGTGGCAGACAACCCCAAGCATGGTTACAACCCGCTCTTCCTTTATGGTGGTGTGGGCCTGGGTAAAACCCACCTCATGCATGCTGTGGGTAACCACCTGCTGAAGAAGAACCCGAACGCCAAGGTCGTGTACCTGCATTCGGAGCGCTTCGTCGCGGACATGGTCAAGGCGCTGCAGCTCAACGCCATCAACGAATTCAAGCGTTTCTACCGCTCGGTGGATGCGTTGCTGATCGACGATATCCAGTTCTTTGCCCGTAAAGAGCGCTCGCAGGAAGAGTTTTTCCACACCTTCAACGCCCTGCTCGAGGGCGGCCAGCAGGTAATCCTTACCTCTGACCGCTACCCCAAGGAGATCGAAGGCCTGGAAGAGCGCCTGAAGTCGCGCTTTGGTTGGGGCCTGACGGTGGCTGTCGAGCCGCCAGAGCTGGAAACCCGCGTGGCGATCCTGATGAAGAAGGCCGACCAGGCCAAGGTCGAGCTGCCGCATGACGCGGCCTTCTTCATTGCCCAGCGCATTCGCTCCAACGTCCGTGAGCTGGAAGGTGCACTGAAGCGGGTTATTGCTCACTCGCACTTCATGGGCCGCGACATCACCATCGAACTGATTCGTGAGTCGCTCAAGGATCTGCTGGCGCTGCAGGACAAGCTGGTCAGTGTGGATAACATTCAGCGTACCGTCGCCGAGTACTACAAGATCAAGATCTCCGATCTGTTGTCCAAGCGTCGTTCGCGTTCCGTGGCGCGTCCACGCCAGGTGGCCATGGCCCTGTCCAAGGAACTGACCAACCACAGTCTGCCGGAAATCGGCGACATGTTCGGTGGTCGCGACCATACGACCGTGCTGCACGCCTGCCGCAAGATCAACGAACTGAAGGAATCCGACGCGGACATCCGCGAGGACTACAAGAACCTGCTGCGCACGCTGACCACTTGATGACCAGCGCAGCTTATTAAGGCAAGGGACTAGACCATGCATTTCACCATTCAACGCGAAGCCCTGTTGAAACCCCTGCAACTGGTCGCCGGTGTCGTCGAGCGCCGCCAGACCTTGCCGGTCCTGTCCAACGTATTGCTGGTCGTGCAAGGCCAGCAACTGTCGTTGACTGGTACCGACCTGGAAGTCGAACTGGTAGGCCGCGTGCAACTGGAAGAGCCGGCCGAGCCTGGCGAAATCACTGTCCCGGCACGCAAGCTGATGGACATTTGCAAAAGCCTGCCGAACGACGCCCTGATCGATATCAAGGTCGACGAGCAGAAACTGTTGGTCAAGGCCGGCCGCAGCCGCTTTACCCTGTCGACCCTGCCAGCCAATGACTTCCCGACCGTGGAAGAAGGCCCGGGCTCGCTGACCTGCAACCTGGAACAGAGCAAGCTGCGCCGCCTGATCGAGCGCACCAGTTTCGCCATGGCCCAGCAGGATGTGCGCTACTACCTCAACGGTATGCTGCTGGAGGTTTCCCGCAACACCCTGCGAGCTGTGTCCACTGACGGTCACCGCCTGGCGCTGTGCTCCATGAGCGCACCGATCGAGCAGGATGATCGCCACCAGGTCATCGTGCCACGCAAAGGTATCCTCGAACTGGCACGCCTGCTGACCGACCCGGAAGGCATGGTCAGCATCGTCCTGGGCCAGCACCACATTCGCGCCACCACCGGTGAATTCACCTTCACTTCCAAGTTGGTGGACGGCAAGTTCCCGGACTACGAGCGCGTACTGCCCAAGGGCGGTGACAAGCTGGTGGTCGGCGACCGTCAGGCGCTGCGTGAAGCCTTTAGCCGTACTGCGATTCTTTCCAACGAAAAGTACCGCGGTATTCGCCTGCAACTGGCTGCTGGCCAACTGAAGATCCAGGCCAACAACCCCGAGCAGGAAGAAGCTGAAGAAGAAATCAGCGTGGACTACGAAGGTAGCTCGCTGGAAATCGGCTTCAACGTCAGCTACCTGCTGGACGTGCTGGGCGTAATGACTACCGAGCAAGTTCGTCTGATCCTGTCCGATTCCAACAGCAGTGCCCTGCTGCAGGAAGCTGGCAATGACGATTCTTCCTACGTTGTCATGCCGATGCGCCTGTAACCTGTAGCAGGCGAAATGTCCCTTCGACGTATCATGGTCACCGCGGTGCGCAACTTGCACCCGGTGACACTCTCACCGTCCCCCCGCATCAACATCCTTTACGGCGCCAACGGCAGCGGCAAAACCAGCGTGCTTGAGGCCGTGCACCTGCTCGGGCTGGCGCGCTCGTTCCGCAGCACTCGCCTGAACCCGGTTATCCAGTACGAACAACCGGCCTGTACCGTGTTTGGCGAAGTGCAATTGGCCGAGGGTGGCAGCAGTAACCTGGGTGTATCCCGGGAGCGGCAGGGGGAGTTCACTATTCGCATTGATGGGCAGAATGCGCGGAGTGCAGCGCAACTGGCTGAATTGCTACCGCTTCAGCTCATCAATCCGGACAGTTTCCGCTTGTTGGAAGGCGCTCCGAAAATACGCCGCCAGTTCCTGGATTGGGGGGTGTTCCACGTGGAACCTCGTTTTCTGCCAGCCTGGCAACGGCTGCAGAAGGCACTGCGGCAGCGGAACTCATGGTTGCGGCATGGTACACTTGACCCAGCTTCGCAAGCCGCCTGGGACCGGGAATTGTGCCTGGCCAGCGCGGAAATAGATGAATACCGTCGCAACTACATCAAGGCCTTGAAGCCCGTCTTCGAGCGAACCCTGAGCGAACTGGTCGAGCTGGACGGGTTGACCCTGAGCTACTACCGAGGCTGGGACAAGGACCGGGAACTGCAAGAAGTACTCGCTTCCTCTCTCCTTCGCGATCAGCAGATGGGCCATACCCAGGCCGGTCCGCAGCGTGCTGATCTGCGTCTTCGTCTGGCTGCCAATAACGCGGCCGACATCCTGTCGCGTGGTCAGCAAAAGCTGGTGGTGTGCGCATTGCGCATTGCCCAAGGCCACCTCGTTAGTCAGGCTCGCCGCGGTCACTGTATTTATCTCGTGGATGACTTGCCGTCCGAACTGGACGACCAGCATCGCCGCGCGCTGTGCCGCTTGCTTGAAGAATTACGCTGCCAGGTGTTCATCACCTGTGTAGATCACGAATTACTGAGGGAAGGCTGGCAGACGGAAACGCCAGTTGCTTTGTTCCACGTGGAACAGGGCCGTATCACCCAGACCCACGACCATCGGGAGTGAAGGCATGAGCGAAAATCAAACGTACGACTCCTCCAGCATCAAGGTGCTGAAAGGTTTGGATGCCGTACGCAAGCGTCCCGGCATGTACATTGGCGACACCGATGATGGTAGCGGCCTGCACCACATGGTCTTCGAGGTGGTCGACAACTCGATCGACGAAGCCCTCGCCGGTCACTGCGATGACATCACCGTCATCATCCACCCGGACGAATCCATCAGTGTGCGCGACAACGGTCGCGGCATTCCGGTCGACGTGCATAAAGAAGAAGGCGTTTCCGCAGCCGAGGTCATCATGACCGTGCTGCACGCCGGCGGTAAGTTCGACGACAACTCCTACAAGGTATCCGGCGGTCTGCACGGCGTAGGTGTTTCTGTTGTGAACGCCCTGTCCGAGAAACTGGTACTGACCGTTCGCCGTAGCGGCAAAATCTGGGAGCAGACCTACGTTCACGGTGTTCCACAGGCGCCGATGGCGGTTGTCGGTGACAGCGAAACCACCGGTACCCACATCCACTTCAAGCCTTCGGCTGAAACCTTCAAGAACATTCACTTCAGCTGGGACATCCTGGCCAAGCGTATCCGCGAACTGTCCTTCCTCAACTCGGGCGTTGGCATCCTGCTGAAGGATGAACGTAGCGGTAAGGAAGAGTTCTTCAAGTACGAAGGCGGCCTGCGTGCGTTCGTCGAATACCTGAACACCAACAAGACCCCGGTCAACTCCCAGGTATTCCACTTCAACGTCCAGCGTGACGATGGCGTGGGTGTTGAAGTCGCCCTGCAGTGGAACGACAGCTTCAACGAAAACCTGTTGTGCTTCACCAACAACATTCCGCAGCGCGATGGCGGTACTCACCTGGTGGGCTTCCGTTCCTCGCTGACCCGTAGCCTGAACAGCTACATCGAACAGGAAGGCCTGGCCAAGAAGAACAAGGTGGCGACCACTGGCGACGACGCCCGTGAAGGCCTGACCGCGATCATCTCGGTGAAGGTGCCGGACCCTAAGTTCAGCTCGCAGACCAAGGACAAGCTGGTCTCCTCGGAGGTGAAAACCGCCGTGGAACAGGAGATGAACAAGTACTTCGCCGACTTCCTGCTGGAAAACCCGAACGAGGCCAAGGCCGTCGTTGGCAAGATGATCGACGCTGCCCGTGCCCGTGAAGCGGCGCGTAAAGCCCGTGAGATGACCCGCCGTAAAGGCGCGCTGGATATCGCCGGCCTGCCGGGCAAACTGGCGGACTGCCAGGAGAAGGACCCTGCCCTTTCCGAACTGTACCTGGTGGAGGGTGACTCCGCGGGTGGCTCGGCGAAGCAAGGCCGCAACCGTCGTACCCAGGCGATCCTGCCGTTGAAGGGTAAAATCCTCAACGTCGAGAAAGCGCGCTTCGACAAGATGATCTCGTCCCAGGAAGTGGGCACGCTGATCACTGCACTGGGCTGTGGTATCGGCCGCGAAGAGTACAACATCGACAAGCTGCGTTATCACAACATCATCATCATGACCGATGCTGACGTTGACGGTTCGCACATCCGTACCCTGCTGCTGACCTTCTTCTTCCGTCAGCTGCCGGAGCTGGTCGAGCGTGGCTACATCTACATTGCCCAGCCACCGCTGTACAAGGTGAAGAAAGGCAAGCAGGAGCAGTACATCAAGGACGACGAGGCCATGGAAGAGTACATGACCCAGTCGGCCCTGGAAGATGCCAGCCTGCACCTGGACGAGTCGGCACCAGCGGTTTCCGGTGTGCAGCTGGAAGCACTGGTGAATGAATTCCGTAGTGTCATGAAGACACTCAAGCGTCTGTCTCGCTTGTACCCGGAAGAGCTGACCGAGCACTTCATCTACCTGCCGGAGGTGAGCCTGGAACAGCTGGGTGACCACGCTGTGATGCAAGCCTGGCTGGCCCAGTTCCAGGAGCGCCTGAACAACAGCCAGAAGTCCGGTCTGGTTTACAAAGCCAGCCTGCGCGAAGACAAAGAGCGCAACGTATGGTTGCCAGAAGTGGAAGTTACCTCCCACGGCCTGGCCAGCTACGTCACCTTCAACCGTGACTTCTTTGGCAGTAATGACTACCGTACCGTAGTCAACATTGGTGCCAAGCTGTCCAGCTTGTTGGGCGAAGGTGCTTACGTGCAGCGCGGTGAGCGCCGCAAGGCAATTGTCGAGTTCAAGGAAGGCCTGGATTGGCTGATGAACGAAACCACCAAGCGCCACACTATCCAGCGATACAAAGGGCTGGGCGAGATGAACCCTGAGCAGCTGTGGGAAACCACCATGGACCCGACCGTCCGCCGTATGCTCAAGGTCACCATCGAGGATGCGATCGCAGCCGACCAGATCTTCAACACCCTGATGGGTGATGCGGTCGAGCCACGTCGTGACTTCATCGAAAGCAACGCGCTGTCGGTATCGAACCTGGACTTCTGATCCGGTGTAGATCGCCAGGCACTAAAAAGCCCGCGGAAGCGGGCTTTTTAGTGCCTGTAGAAATCAGTAACCGCTGAGGACGTTGACGATCACACCACTGGCAATAGCCACCAGCACATAGTCCCCGTTCACATACAACCAACGGTGATCACGCGGTGGCGCATACAGGTGGCGTGCTTTCCAGTCGGTCACCCAGTACCGGTCGCCACGGTAATGCGGGTCAACCACATGGCCACGTTGCCACTGTTGATGCGGAACCGGCATGCCCTGTTGTGGGCGGAAGTTTGGGTCGCGGTAAGCGGGACCGCGACCATTATCATGTCGGCCTTGGTACTGTGGCTGCCCATGCGGTGGGTTGCCCTGGTGCGATGGGCCGCCATCATGCCGGTCAGGTGGGCCTGGCTGCGCGAAACTGGCCAAGGGGGCGCTGAGCATGAGCGCGGCGCAGATCACGGTCAGGGTTTTCTTCATTTTGCGGTCCTCTGCATGTTGATGCCTGGCGGGAGCTGACTGGCTGCCAGGTTCGGTTAACTGATCAGACCACAATCATTCCCGCTTAATGTCAGGACAGAGGTAAAGGTCCGGTAAAGGTCCGTGAAGCGCCATCACTGTGGGAGCGGGTTTACCCGCGAACACCGGCGAAGCCGGTGCCATCCACCGCGTCAAATTCTTCGCGGGTAAACCCGCTCCCACAGGTGTGGCGCTGTATTCAGGTCCTGTGACGTACCTGTGGGAGATTGTCCAACCCTTTGGGCTGCGCTGTCTCACAGGGAACAATGTTCGAAAGCGTGTCACCTTCCCTTGTGGGAGCGGGCACGCCCGCTCCCACAGAGCCATGCTAAATCAATGATTTATGTGTAGTTCTATGA
>RCUS01001198.1_pt1 | contig 14050 bp, 6 predicted proteins | sample 2166221 | NCBI WGS metagenome assembly RCUS01 (sample SAMN09932758, study PRJNA488358) | compost metagenome | isolation source: compost soil in cyclohexanecarboxylic | place: Germany: Experimental Botanical Garden | reverse complement strand
TGACCGAGCCGCCGCCTGCCGGCGCTTCGGTGGTGATCAGCATGCCCTTGGCTGCGCGCAGGGCGCCCCAGGCGCTGCTGGACAATTCAAAGCCTTCACCGCGTGCTTCCTTGCGGCCAGCGTTGTCGTCGATACGCGTGATATTGCCTAGTGATAGGCGGCTGTCCTGATGGCCACTGCGCAACTGTGCCTGGATCGATGCCTTGGTATCGTCGAGTACAAGGTGGTTGGCGCTACGGGCGCCCAGTTCACGGCTGCGCAAGCCGGACAGGGCGCGCTGTTGCGGCAGTTGCCATGGCGGCGGATTGGCGCTGTTGTAGACCGTGCCGATGACGATAGGATGGTCGATATTACCGTCCTGGAATTGCACGACGACTTCCTGGCCCACGCGCGGCAAGGCAATGTGCCCCAGTTGCTGGCCCGCCATCGGCATCATGACGCGTATCCATGGCGAACTGCGTTCGTCAAATTCACCCAGGCGGTCCCAGTGAAATTGCAGCCGGACACGCCCCAGTGCATCGGTATGGATTTCCTCCCCGGCTGGACCGACCACCAGCGCCGTCTGCACGCCGGCAACCACACACGGCGTGCTGTTGTAGCCGCGGCCGGGACGCCAGCGGATATCCCTGCGCACGCAAACGAGCTTGTTTGCATAGTGCGAGGGCGCGCTTGAACTCGCCTGGTAGTTATTGCTGGCAATATGCTCAACCGAGATAATCAGATATTCGCGTTCGGCGATAATGTCCGGCCTCTCCTGGCCTGGCTGGTAGCGTTTTTCCTCGGCACTGAAGTGCCCATCGAGCCGGAAGCAAAATCCTGGCTGCGCGCCGCGATGATTGCCACCTGCCTCGAAATACTGGCGCAGGTGGTCGCTTTCCTCCATGCGGCGCTGTGCCAGAGATTCTCCGTCATCGACATTCTTGTAGCCATAGGCGCCCGTATTTTCATACAGTTCATGGGCAAATACGTCTCCCTGGCGATTCAGCGAGTAGCCGCTGGCAAGATGTGGTCTAGGGTTTTTATAATCAAAACTGGCCAAGGTCAGTTGTCCGGAGCCGAGTCGTCGCACGGCTTGCCACTGTTTCAGACCATCATCTTCCTTCGACCCTGATTCGGAATGAAAACGGATGGCGCCATCGCCATTCGCCGTCTGGAGCATGTCGGCCAGCGTACTGTTGTCCGCGAGCCATAGCGTGTGGCCATCGGCGCGGTGCTCGTACCAGTAGTGCCAGCCAAGGGCTTCCCAGCGCCGGTGCAGGTGGTTGTAATCCGTTTCGTTGTGCTGGTTGGCACAGCTGAGTTGAGGATCGTCGCCATGCAAACACGTTTTCCAGTCGCGCTGCTCGTAATGTGCAAAGGTCGTTTCGGTCAGCTGCATCAGGCTCTGACCGTGAAAGGACACGTTGTCCTGGCGTAGGCGTGCGAATGCCAGCCATGGTTGCAGCACCACGCGGTACCAGGCAAAGCCACCATCGGCGCGCAGCAGAGAAAATTCGCCTACGTAGCCGTTGAAGTGGCGCAGTGTTCCATCATCGCGCACCATCGATATGGTCACCATGCGCCCCATCATGGACTTGAGGCCAATATGCGCATCATCGGACAGCAATTCGGCGTCGCAGCGGAAGTCGCGTGATAGCTCTTCCCTGGCCGTCAGGGAATTAACCAGCAGGATGGCACCGGCCGGTCCGTCGCCATGGGGGAAATCTATCCTCAGCAGTCGCCGCTCTTGCGCGGCAAGGTCGAAGACGGACAATGCCGCCTGAATGCTTGCGTGCATGGCCTGCCTCCGTTATAACGATGTAATCAAGCGAGCGCCGCAGGCGGTGGTGTCACCATCATAGGCGTACGGTTTGCCCATGTGTCTTGCACCCGCACCGTCAGGCGTGATCGGGAAGCTGCCTTTGCACTTGGGACAGACGGTCATGTCATCGGCCAGCGCTGCGGCCTTTCCCATGATCGTGCTGCCGGACGATGCGCTGCTTACTTTTCCGCCGTGGTCGGTTGCGTCGCCGAGCCGGATGACACCGCGTCCCTGATGTTTCATGGCTGTCTCGCTTTCGCTGCATGGAGTGTTGAAGGCAGTGGCAATAGATAGCGTACTTCTGCACTGCGCGGTTTGCTTCGTGGGGTATGCAAGAATGTGCTCCAGCCCAGGCGCCGCCGCTGCTCTGGCTGGGCGTGCAGGACAAGGGCTGTAATGCAGGGTGGACTCAATATCAGCCGAATTTCATACTCGAGGTCAGGCACGCCAAACAAGGTCAGCATTCTTGCCAGGGCAGCGGCAGCCGTGCTGCGTGGCAGGAAGCGTTGCATTCCGGCTGGATCCAGGGGACCGATATGCAGGCATACTCGCCTGTCATGGCGCCATAGACGCCCGCCAAGTGTGGCGCCGCGCGCCAGGGTGAAGTTGCTGCTGCCTAGCAGGCTGCGCCGGTTCTTTTCGAGATGGTCCCAGCCGCCGACAAATTGTTCCAATGTGACCGGGACATCGAAATACTCGGCCAGCACACGGCCGACTGCTTGCGCGCAAACGGGGCGACAGCGCAGCAGGCCCGCGTACCATCCTGCGACATCCGGCATCACGGCACCCGGCTCGCTGTTTGAAGGCAGGGCATGGGCTTGCACGCCTGCGAGTGCCATCAGTAACGGTAATTGCTGGTCTTTTCCATGGGTCTCGAACGACGATTCGGTGCGATATTTTTCCCACGCCTGGCAAAATAGCGACACCATGCGGTGCGAAAAAATGTCAAGGAAGGCCGATACTCCGGCGTCTTTCGTTGACAAACGATACGCATTGATGCGCTCGGAGTGGTGCAGAGGCAAAGTGCCGCTGACGCCTAGAAAGCTCATGAACGTCGGCACCATGGTGATTTGCCCGCTTTCTTCAAGCGACAGCCGTTCGATTTCACTGGCCGGAAAACGCAGGGACAAGCTGTTCGTGAAGCGCAGCACCTGGCTGAACGCTTGCCGATGCGGGACATTCTGCTGACGTAAGCAGCACAGCAGAATACGTATCGCCTGCACGAATTGATAGCGGTACGGTTCGGCCAGCAAGTGCCGGACTACACCAGATTCTGCAGTCCACTTCTTGGTTTGCATCGGATCAGCTCCTCTCCGCTTTGCATGGACAGCACCACCAGCTCAATAAAACTGTTGATTTGTACGTAGAGTCCAAGGAAGTGGTCGATGACCTGGACAAACAGATGCATGCCGCTGCCGATGAACGCTTCCTCGTCGAGTGTGATACGGACTTCCACGCCATGTGCCAAGGAGGTGCCGCGCTTGTGCCGCAGCCACGTCGTCGTCGGCAAGTGCGCCAGCGCGACGATGCCGCTGATCTGGCGCTGCGACGTGGCTGATTGCGACAGGTCATACAGCGTCAGCATTTCTCGCAGCGCTGGCAAGCCTTCCTGGATCAGCGAATGGTGGTTCAGCGCCAGGTGCGAAATCAAACGCCAGTGCAGGCCCGCGCCTGGCGAGAGGCGCCTGGGCTGGCTCGGACGCCGCAGAAGTTGCAGTGGCGGCCCGCCGCCGCATGGCTGCAAGTCTCCTTGTGGCTGGCCGTATTTGAGCGCAAGCGGGAGATCCCGGTTACTGCATGTCAGCGACAGCGACAAGCTGGCCTTTTCATTGATCAATGGATTGAAGTCGCCGTCAACCAATGTCATTCTTTTTTCATGGCCTGGACTGTTGATGGCGAGCGCCGCATCGTGGCGCATGACCCAGTAATGGCCTTGTTGTGCAGCGCCCTCGCCATGGCGCAGGCTGTACGGCGGCCGAAATTCGGTGAGGGTGCTTTCGCCTCCCCGTTGGCGCAGCATGTGCACCGCATCCACGCTGAATACTTCATAGCCATGCGCGTGGGTGGCGTGGGCCAGCACGGAGTAGTCGGTTTTCTGCCGCGTGACGGCGATCGGGACGCCTTCCTGGCGGAATAGATTGACCGCCGGGCTGCAGCCCAGCCGCAAGTTGTCGCCGCACAGGCTGGCCAGCATGCGTGCGCTATCGGAATCGGGCCGTAAACCCGTCATGCATAGATGCAGGGTGACGCGCTGGCAGCCCAGCGGCAGGGCGCGGCTCATTTCGGTAACGGCGATATCAAAGAAATTGAATTTTTCCGGATACGCGAAATACTCGCCGAGGAGGCGGTAGGCTGGCTGTGAACGTGCCCCGAAAGGTATCAATGCTTCCGCATCGGCGAAGCCAACTGGCGCCACGGGGATGCTGGGCAAGGCGAACCATGCTCCTGCGTCGGTTGAAACAAAAGCGCAGGCTGTGCGCGTGAACAAGGTATCGCGCAGAACAGCGGAAAAGGACGGTTCACCGTCGATGAAAATGCGCAGCGTCGCAGGCGCCGCGTCGAGATGGCAGATACTGATGTTGAGCGAGGAGCTAACCGACGCCGGCAGGCGCACGCCTGGCGGTGCCTTGATCATGGCATCGAAAGTCGCATTTTCCAGCACCGATGCACCCGTGCTTACTTCGTAGATTGTCTTGAAGCGACAGCGCACACCGTGCACGGGAACCGAGTCCATTTCGCTGCCGGCGGGCAGGTGTAGCAGCCCTGCATCAGGCGCCGGTGCGGACAGCTGGACAATGGCGCATGATGGAAAAGGGCGCAGATAATGAGGAAATAGCGCTTCCAGCAACGCTTCAGTAAATTGCGGATAGTCGTCATCGAGCCTTTTCGAGATACGTGCTGCCAGCATGGCAACCGATTCGATCAAGTGCTCCACATGCGGGTCTTCGCAGGACTCGCCGGACATTTGCAGTTTGCCGGCAATGCGCGGATAGCGTTCGGAGAACTCCCTGCAATGGCGCCGCAGCATGACCAGCTCGCGCTCGAAATAGGGCAGTAAATCGTCCATCTCTATTTTGCCCAGTCACACAGCGTGGCGTTGCGCATTACCGGCACGTCGTGTGGGGACATGGGAATCTCCTGGGTATTTTTCTGCGGAATGGCCAGTATCCGAGTGTTTGTGGAGAAGTAAATTGCGTTTGCGCAAATAATTGAACCGCGTTGCTGCGCAAGATCAAGGGCTTTCAAGCTGGCAACATCAGACTGGCAAGGCAGGAAGATTCCAATGGTCACCATGGAGAGCGCAATGACTTTGCCAGCAAAATTACTTTGGTCGGAGGGTCTGGCCATCGGCCCGCAGCAATTCCAGCAACTGGACCGCTATCACGAGGCGCGCTTGCAACGGCTGGTTTCCCTGATTAATCCACATTTGTGGGGCGTGCATGCCGTCACCTGGAATAGGGATGCGCTTGCCAACAATAGCTTGCGTGCCGATACCATGTCACTGGTATTTCAGGATGGAGAAATTTGTGAAGCTCCGCTCAGCGATGCCTTGCCGAGTGCCATAGACCTGTCCAAATTGCCGCCGGACGAACACAGTTTTACTTTTTATGCCGCGCTGCCAGCCATGCAGGCGCATGGCGGAAATGTCAGTTCCGCGGGCGCGCGGTATGCTCAGGCGGATATCGAAACGCCGGATTTGTATAGCGAGGCGGTCAGCATAGACGTGGCCTATCTGAAGAAGCGCGTCTATCTGCTGTCGCAGCTGGATCCGCTGCATGACTACCTTGCCATTCCACTCGTACGCTTGCACCGTGGCGGTAATGGAAGCTTTGATATCGACACCTCCTTCATTCCACCTTGCCTGACGACCAGCGCAGAACCCGCGCTGCAAAAAATGCTCGACGCGCTGATCGAACGCATGGGCGCGAAAATTGAAGCGCTATATAGCCGTCACCGCCAGCCCGGTAAAAATACGGTGGAATTTCATGGTGGCGATGCCTCGTCGTTCTGGATGCTCAACACATTGAGCACGGCCAGTGCCGCGCTAAGTCATTGCGCCAGTTACCGGCGCCACCATCCCGTGTATCTGTTTGAGAAAATGATGGCTCTGGCCGGCGGGCTGATGACATTTTCCAGAAAATACACGCTGGGCGACCTGCCGATATACCGGCACGAAGATGCCGCCCCGGGTTTTGGCAAGCTCGATTACATCATCCGTGATCTGATCGATACTGTCTTGCTGTCACGTTACTTCTCGATTCCACTGTCCAACGACGTGCAGAAAAACACCCACTATTATGGCCCGCTAGACGCCAAGCGTATCGACCGCCAAACGGAGCTTTGCCTGGCAGTGAATGCAGATATGCCGGCGCTGGAATTGGTGGCCACGGTACCGCTGCAATTCAAAATTTCGTCGCCGGATAATATCGAATTGCTGCTGGCGCGGGCATTGCCGGGGGCAGAACTGCGTCATATGGCGCAGGTGCCAGCGGAGGTGCCGGTGCGGCCCAATACCTACTATTTTTCGATCGAGAACAAGGGCAGCATTTATGATGCGATGATCAAGGCTCAGGCAATCGCAATTTATGTACCATCTGGAATAAAAGGATTGAAGCTGGAATTGTTTGGCATCAGCAGTGCTGCAGAATAGCCACAGCCTGCATTTCATTCATGCCAGTATCAGGCCCAGTTCTGTTGACTGGGTTGGAAAACTTTGCCCGAAGCAATAGACTTGCCCCTGCAGTTGACGTTATCATGTTTTTGTAAGTGTCGGTGGCTGATCAGTCAGCGCGATGGTGAAACATGGTGACAGGCGAAAGTGAGCATGGGCATGGCGAATGATGCGTGATGTGCCGGGCGGCTGGCGGCCTGGTAGCGGGATGGGCAGGGCAGCGGTGCGCCGTTGCTGCCGCGCATTGCTGTTGACGCTATGTGCTGCCGCGGCCCCGGCCGTTTTGGCGGATTCCGCCAGCAGCACAGCCAGCATAGCCAGTACAAACACCAACGCCAGCAGCAGCACCAAAAGCATCGCCGCGCCCTTGCATGGCCAGCGCATCCTCTTCCTCAATGCCTATGATTACGGCCGCGCCGGCGTCGAATCGTACACGCGCACCTACGTGGCCGCCATGGTGGCCGCAGGCCTGGCCAGCGAAGACATCATGGTCGAGCACCTGAACCTGAACACCCAAGGCGACCCCGCGCTGCGCGGCGAGATGCGTGATTTGTTGCTTTTAAGATACACGCACATGATGGGGCGCAAGGCCGACCTGATCGTTGCCATGCAGCAGCCGGCGCTTGATTATCTGCTGACGGAACTGGCGCCGCTGGCGCGCGGCGTGCCCGTGCTGGCGATTAATACATCCGGCAAGCCTTTGCCTCCGGGCAGCACCGGCGTCCTTTGGCAGCAGAAGGCGAACGTGGATTTTCCCGGCACCCTGGCGCAGGCCATGGCGCTGTTTCCCGAGACCAAAACCATCGTCATGGCCGTGGGTGCCAGCGAGGCCGACCAGGCCTTGAAGCGCAATATGCAGCACGCGGCGCTGGCCTGGCAGGGCAAGGTGGCGATGCAGTATCTGGATAACCTGACCCTGGCGCAGATGCGCGCCACCGTGTCGCACTTGCCGGCGGGTACCTTGCTGGTGGTGGGCAATGTCAACCGCGACGTGGCCGGCACTATCGCCACGCCCGTGCAATTTTCCGGGCAGCTGGCGCGCCTGGCGAACGTGCCGGCCTTCGGCATGTACAACGCCAGCATGGGCCAGGGCATCCTCGGCGGTTCCATTTTGCATATCGAACACGCCGCGCGGCAGGTGGCGCAGATGTCGCTGGGCGTGCTGGCGGGCAAGGCGCCTGCCGCGCGCGGCGCCCTGCTGCCGCCCGTGCCGCCCGTGCCCATGTATGACTGGGACCAGTTGCAGCGCTGGGATGCCGACATCAGCCGCCTGCCGCCGCACACCGTCTTTGTCAACCGTCCGCCGCAGCTGTGGCATGAGCACCGCGTCGCCGTGCTGTCGGTGGGCGCCGTCTTTGTCGTGATGGCGGTCCTGCTGAGCGCCTTGCTGCTGCAGCGGCGGCGCTTGCGCCGCGCCGAGAGCGAGGCGCGCGAAAGCGAGCAGCGTTTCCGCGTCCTGGTCGAGCACGCGCCCGAAGCCATCGTCGTGTATGACCTGGACCTGGACCGTTTCGTCGATGCCAACAGCAGCGCGCAGCGCATGCTGGGCTTGTCGCGCGAACAATTGCTGGCGAAGGGACCGTTCGACCTGTACAGCGCCGAGCAGCCCGATGCCTTGCCGCTGGGCTTGATGGTGGAAGAGCATTTGCGCCGCGCCATGCTGGGCGAGCCCGTGCTGGTCGAGCGCAATGTGCGGCGCGCCGATGGCAGCGTCTTTCCCTGCGAAGTGCGGCTGGTCCGCTTGCCCATGGAAGGGCGGCGCCTGGTGCGCAGCGGCATCGTCGATATTTCTGAACGCAAGCACAGTGAACAGGAATTGCTCGGTTATCGTGACCATCTGGAAGAGCTGGTGCAGCAGCGTACGGCGGCCCTGTCCGTTGCCGTCACGGAGGCCGAATCGGCCAACCGCGCGAAAAGCGTTTTCCTGGCCAACATGAGCCATGAATTGCGCACGCCCCTGAATTCCGTGATCGGCTTTTCGCAGATGATGGCCGACTCGAGCAGCATGTTCGAGGAAGAAAAACATAACCTGGCCATCATCAACCGCGCCGGCCACCATTTGCTCACCTTGATCAACGACATCCTGGAGCTGTCGAAGATCGAGGCCGGCCGCATGCAATTGCAGGCCGGGCCGGTGGACTTGAACGGCCTGCTCGACGAAGTGCTCGAGATGGTGCGCATGCGTTCGCGCGAGCAGGGCATCACGCTGCGGCTGGAGCGCACGAACGTGCCGCCGCTGGTGCGCCTCGATGGCGCCAAGCTGCGCCAGGTGCTGTTGAATCTGCTGTCGAACGCGCTCAAGTTCATTGAGCACGGCAGCGTGACCCTGGCCCTGCACTGCGAGGCGCAGGACGATGGCCAGATGGCGCTGGTCTTTTCCGTGCGCGATACGGGCAGCGGCATCGCCGAACAGGACCTGGAACGCATCTTTGAACCGTTCGTGCAGGCCGACAGCGCGGTGGCGCAGGCGGGCACGGGCCTGGGCCTGACGATTTCGCGCGAATTCGTGCGCCTGATGGGCGGCGACCTGAGTGTCGAGTCGGCACTGGGAGAAGGCGCCGTGTTCCGCTTCGCCGTGCGCGCGCCGCTGGTGCTGCGGCCCGCCGCGCCGGCCCTGGCGCCCGGAAGGGTGGCGCGCCTGCCACCGGCCCAGCGCGGCCGCACAGTGCTGCTGGTCGATGATGACGAGAATTGCCGCAAGCTGCTGGCCGGCCTGCTGGCGCCCCTGGGCTTCGTGCTGCAGGAAGCGGCGGGCGGCGCGCAGGCGCAGGCCATGCTGGCGGCACAGCGCTACGACATGGTGCTCAGCGACTGGCGCATGCCGGACATCGACGGCCTGGCGCTGACGCATTGGCTGCGCGCGCAGACGGCGCTGGCGCAGCCGCGCCTGGTGATCATGACGGCTTCCGCCTTCGAGGAAGAAAAGCAGGAGGCGCTGGCCGCCGGCGCCGACGGTTTCCTGCGCAAGCCCATCGAACAGGAACACCTGTTTGCCATGCTGGAGCAGCAGCTGGGACTGCGTTTCCAGCGCACCACCGGGGAGCCTGGCGGGCAGGGAGAACCGGTCCAGGCCTTTGACCTGCAACAGGCGCTGGGCCAGCTGGGCGCCGCCGAACGCCAGGCCTTGCTCGAATCGGTGCGGGCCCTCGATGTGCGCCGCAGCGCCATCGTCCTGGCGGGCGTGGCGACCAGCGCGCCGCAGCTGGCCGCGCATATCACCGGCATGCTGGAGCTGCACCAGTACCAGCCGCTGTGCGCCTTGCTGGCACAGCTGGCCGGCGAAACGCAAGGCGCGGACGCATGACTTTTTCCGCCCCCAAGGACACCCGCCTGGGCGGTGTCTCCATCGTGCTGGCCGTCAGCGTGGCGCTGACCTTTGTCGTCACCGCGCTGCTGCTGGTGTTTGCCGTGCTGTTTTACCAGTCCGAGCGCGAGCAGCGCTGGCAGCAGCTGTACCGCAGCCTGGCCGTCAGCGCGGACCAGCTGGCCGTGGCCATCGAACTGCCGCTGTGGAACCTCGATGAACGGCAGATGCTGGCCATCATGCGCAGCACGCTGGGCAAGCGCGACCTGGTGGCCAGCGCGCTGACGCCCGGCATCGGCAAGGAGGCGCTGGCCCTGCGCCGCAACGCCGCCGGGACGCTCGATACGCTGTCCTCGCAACCGGGCGAACCGGGCTGGCTGGCCGAGCGGCGCGCCGTGACGATGGGCGGGCAAGTCATCGGCAGCGTCACCGTGTACGCCACGCCGGACCTGCTGAAGGCGCAGCTGCGCCAGCGCGCGCTGGCCATCGGCGCCATGATCGTGGCGCTCGACGTGATCCTGGTGGCCAGCATCTGGCTGGTGATGTGGTGGCTGATGCTCAAGCCCTTGAAGGCCATCGGACAGTATGCGGCGGGCGTGAAGGCGGGGCAGAGCGAAGCGTTTGCCACGCCGCCGAAGGCCTGGTTCCTGGGCGAATTGCGCACCCTGTACCGCTCCATCCGCGACATGGTGGCGCTGCTCGACAGCCGCTACCGCGCCTTGCAGCGCAGCGAGGAGCGCGTGCAGATGGCCACGGGCGCGGCCAGCATCGGCATCTGGGACTGGAACGTCAGCAGTGGCGAACTGCAGTGGGATGAGCAGCTGTACGCGCAGTTCAAGGCCGAGCCGGATTGCGGCGTGCCGCCGGCGGCGCTGTGGCGCGCGGCGCTGGTGCCGGAAGACGTGCCGGCGACCAAGGAGGCCATCCGCGCCGCGCTGCGTGCGGGGAACGCGTTCGCGCACGAGTACCGCATCCTGTGGCCCGATGGCAGCATCCGCTACATCAAGGCCGATGCCGTGATTTTCCGCGATGGCGCCGGCCTGCCCGTGCGCCTGGTCGGCTCGAACTACGACATCACGGCGCACCGCGAGGCGGAACTGGAGCTGCTGCGCCACCGCCATCACCTGGAAGAACTGGTGGCCGAGCGCACGGGCGCGCTGTCGGTGGCCGTCAGCCAGGCGCAGGCGGCGAACCGCGCCAAGAGCGTCTTCCTGGCCAACATGAGCCACGAACTGCGCACGCCCTTGAATTCCGTGATCGGCTTTTCGCGCCTGATGGCCGCCTCGCCGAACATGCAGGCCGATGAAAAGCGCAACCTGGCCATCATCCACCGCTCGGGCAATCATCTGCTGACCTTGATCAATGAAATCCTCGAACTGTCGAAAGGCGAGGCGGGACGGCTGCAGCCGCAGACGGCCGTGGTGGCGCTGGCGCCGCTGCTGCAGGAGGTGATGGACATGCTGGGCATGCGCGCCGAGCAGCAGGGCCTGCTGCTGCGCCTCGACTGCGTGGCCGCGCCGCCGGCCGCGCAGCTCGATGCCACCCGCCTGCGCCAGGTGCTGCTGAACCTGATGTCGAACGCCGTCAAGTTCGCGGGCAGCGGCTGCGTGACCCTGCGCGTGCGCGGCGAGCGGCTGGGCGGCGATGACTGGCGCCTGAGCTTTGCCGTCAGCGATACGGGCATCGGCATCGCCATGGATGACCAGCAGCGCATCTTTGAACCGTTCGTGCAGGCCGACAGCGCGGGGCCGAAGGATGGCACGGGCCTGGGCCTGGCCATTTCGCGAGAATTCGTGCAGCTGATGGGCGGCGAACTGACGGTGGAGTCGATGCCGGGGCAGGGCGCCACCTTCCGTTTCACCATCCCCGTGCAGGCGGCGCGCCTGCCGCCGCAGGCGTCTGTTCCTTTGCCCGTATCCGTGCCGGCGCCGGCAGGCGCGCTGCCAGCGCTGCAGCTGCACGACCTGGCGCCGCTGGCGCAGGGCGAGCGGGTTGCCTTGCTGGTGGCGCTGCGCGAGTTGAACCTGGCCCGCGTGGCATCGCTGCTGGCCGCCTTGCCGCCGGCCGCACAGCCGCTGGTGGCGCCCTTGCAGGCCATGCTGGAGCAGCACCAGTACCGCCAGCTGTGCGCGCTGCTCGAGGCGGACGGTGCGGAGGCGCCGGCCTGAAAGTGTGGACGGCGAACATCGGTTTAGATAAAAAGGCAAGCAATATGCGGGCGATGGATGGTGCTAAATTGCAATAAAGATTATGATGATAATACGTAGTTCACTGCAAAGAAATGTCTTGTCCAGCGCGGCAATCGACCGCCGCGCCTCATCCAAAGCTGAGAGAACTGCTACATGCATCGCGATTTTTCGGAAGTGAACGCCAAGGGCGAAGTACTGATCGTTGAAGATACGCCGGCCTCGCTCAAGCTGCTGAGTGACCTGCTGGGCGGCGCCGGGTATGCGGTGCGCCAGGCGCCGAATGGCGAACTGGCCCTGTGGACGGCGCAGGCCCGTCCGCCCGAGCTGATCCTGCTCGACGTGCGCATGCCGGGCCTCGACGGTTTTGAAGTGTGCCGGCGCCTGAAGGAAATTCCGTCCTTGCGCCAGGTGCCCGTGATCTTCCTGTCGGCCCAGTACGATACGGACGACAAGGTGCGCGGCTTTGCGCTGGGTGCCGTCGACTTCATCGCCAAGCCTTTCCAGGCCGAGGAAATTCTCGCCCGCACGGACGCCCACGTACGCCTGGCGCGGGCGCAGCTGCAGCTGGCGCAGGAGCGCGCCAACCTGGAGCGCCGCGTGGCCGAACGCACGGCGGAACTGGAGCAGGTGGCCAGCACCCTGGCGCGCGAAGTGCAGATCCGCCGCGCCAACGAGGAATTGCTGCGCCTGTCGGGCCAGGTCTTCGAAGCCACGCAGGATGCCATCCTGATCACCGATGCGGCCGGCGTCATCGTCACGGCCAATCCCGCCTTTACGCGCATTACCGGCTACGCGGCGCAGGAAGTGGTGGGCACCGACATCATGCGCCTGCACGCCGAATACACGGGCGAAGCCGTGCTGCTGGCCCTGCGCCAGGGCTTGCGCAGCAGCGGCTGCTGGTCGGGCGAGGTGCAGACGCGGCGCAAGAGCGGCGACACCTATCCCTGCCTGCTCAGCGCCTCCACCGTGCATGGCCCCGACGGCGCCGTCGTCAACTATATCGGCGTCTTCCTCGATATCAGCGAACGCAAGGCCGAGCAGCACCTGATCGACTTCCTGTCCTACCACGATGCCCTGACGGGCCTGCCCAATCGCGTGCTGATGCGCGAGCGCTTCGAGCAGGCGCGCGCGCAGGCCGTGCGCGATGGCCAGCAGGTAGTGCTGATGTGCCTGGACCTGGACCGCTTCAAGAACATCAACGATTCGCACGGCCAGGCCGTGGGCGACAAGGCGCTGCAGGTAGTGGCGCGTTTCCTCTCCGGCTGCATGCGCGAGGGCGACACGGTGGCGCGCCAGGGCGGCGATGAATTCCAGATTCTGCTGCAGGACGATGCCTTGCTGGGACGTACCCTGGCGCTGGCGCAGACCATCCTGGCCGGCTTGCGCGGGGAGCTCAGCGTCGATGGCGAACGCCTGGCGCTGACCACCAGCATCGGCATCGCCATGTGCCCGGCCGATGGCGACAGCCTCGACGACGTGCTGCGCCACGCCGACACGGCGCTGGTGCGCGCCAAGGAAATGGGGCGCGACCATTACGCGTTTTTCACCGAGCGCATGGGCAGCGACATCCGCGCCCGCCTGGCCATGCAGCAGCAGCTGCGCGGCGCCATCGCCCGCGATGAATTCGAAGTGCATTACCAGCCGCAGATGTGCTTGCGCACGGGCGCCATGCTGGGCGCCGAAGCCCTGCTGCGCTGGGATAATCCCGTGCTGGGCAAGGTGCCGCCCGGCCTGTTCATCGCCCTGGCCGAGGAATATGGTTCCATCACGGCCATCGGCGAGTGGGTGCTGGAAAGCGTCTGCGCGCAGATCCGCGCCTGGCACGATGCGGGCCTGGGCAGCATCAAGGTGGCCGTCAACCTGTCCGGCAAGCAGTTCGCGCAGGACCGCACGGTGCCGTTCGTCGAGGCGGCCTTGCGCAAGTACGGCATTGCGCCCGCCTGCCTTGGCATCGAGATCACGGAAAGCACGGTGATGGGCGATCCGGACAAGGCCGTGGCGGCCCTCACGCGCCTGAAGGATATCGGCGTCGGCATTTCGCTCGACGACTTCGGCACCGGCTATTCCAGCCTCGGCTACCTGAA